>ERZ857922.336-NODE-336-length-73974-cov-4.907683_pt1 | contig 73974 bp, 74 predicted proteins | sample MGYA00519579_ERZ857922 | MGnify/ENA primary metagenome ERZ857922 (study PRJEB31778, sample SAMEA3449375) | human gut metagenome | biome: human gut; feature: human-associated habitat; material: faeces | place: United Kingdom | collected 2010/2012 ... | reverse complement strand
CTTAAAATCCCTCGGAGTAACATCCGTACCGGTTCAAGTCCGGTCAGCGGCACCATACTTGTGGAACAAAATAGATGTCCACCCTTTAAAGCCCGTATTTACGGGCTTTTTTGGCATTTTAGGAGCGAAAAATTTCAGTTGAAAACCATAGATGCTTTTGCGCCATTTTTACGAAAAAAAGGATTCGAACCGATGCAGAGGGAAATTTAGGAAAAACTAAAGGCAGATCTGAGAAAAATAATCTTGGATATACCTTTTTTAATATAAAAAATAATTCACAAAGTTTTAAAGACCGTTTTGTCTGGTATCACCAATGTGTGATATTAAACAAAGCGGTCTTTTTTGTTTTCTGGAGTAGGTTAATGACAGAAAGAAAAAGATTCGCAAAAAAGTTAGGAGGTTTTAAATGAAAAAGTTAAAATTAAACAGTACGCTTAATCACAAGCAAAGCGATTACAAAACACGTGAAGTCATCGTTGAAAAGGTGATCACGCTTTATGGTAAAAGCTTTTCTGAGCTGAAAAATCACACGCTCGATGACGATCCGTATATCGCCCAAAATCGTGATCTGATGTATATCGACAGCAGCGATACCGCTCATTGTCTGCTCATGGTCGACAATGACAGCGGAGATGGTATTCTGGTTGAGTCTGAGGGAATGTCATATGCTCGAAAGTCCCAATTCATACCAAATGCAAGCGCGTTAGTTGAAAATAGCGAACTGACAGTTTCTGAGCGTAAACTGCATAACAGCTTGAAAAAAATGGTCGATCACATTGCAGAGCTTGCCCATTGCGGTGAGAACAGTTTTGTTTTTGAGGAGTTGCTTGAAAAGTCCGATTTGGATTTGAAGTCACTGCTGCGTGATTCTGTGGTAACAATGCTGCAGGAGCGCGAGGATATCAAAATGGCTGAGAGCCACTCAATCGATGTTGATTTTCAGCCGGATATCACAGTGGAAGCCAAACCTACTCAGGAGCTGACGCTTTATTGTCCTCTGCACATTGTTAAAGAGTATGACGAATCAGAATATGAGTTTGATGAAGAAGTCTTAGATGAACAGGAAAAAATTCCGTCAAAATATGCTGTGGATTGTGCAGACGAGATCAACAATTTTATTCAGGATTACTCAGAACCGGAAGAAGAACATCGTGGACTTATGGTATATTTTGACGATGATCCTGCCGTCAGCGAAAAAGTTTTCTCGGCTATCCCATCGGTTAAAGAAATTAACGGCGAACTCATGGGAGTATTTAAGTGTCAGATCACAGAGGCATTAACAGACAATGAATTGAGAGATTTGCGTGAATATCTTTCGGGACAAGCAAGTGACGGTTGGGGCGAATCGGTTGAGCAGCGCCCTATCAAAACGGCTGATTACGGCGAAATTTACGTTAGTTTCTGGAATGACGGCAGTGACTGGTCGCTTCAGACCGCTGAAGAAATGGGTCTTGAGCAGATTGAAGATTTATCGGAAGAACCTGAGATGAATATGACAATGTAACGGTTAAGTTTTTAAAACTTAGCCGTTTTTTTGTACCCAAATGAGAGGGGGTGAAGCTCATGGCACACTTTGTGTACAACGTATTGAAAAGATACACCGTGTTCGGCTGGATTTTCCTTTGATTATCAAGCTAAATGAAACCTAACGTCACAGGCAGAAAAATCTGCCTGTGAGAAAGGAGGTCAAATGATAAGATATTTTGAAGCGTTTGCAGGGATCGGCGCATTTCGTTCTGCATTTGAAAAGGTTGGCGGATTTGAATGTGTCGGTTGGTGCGAAATAGACCGGTTTGCTCAGAAAGCTTATCGAGCCTTGTATGACACAGGAGGCGAAGCGTTTTATGAGGACATCACAAAAATCGATTACGGAGGTATGCCGGATTTTGATCTGCTCGTTGGAGGCCCGTGCTGCCAATCGTTCAGTGTCGCGGGGCGCAGACTCGCTTTTGAGGACGATAGAGGAAATTTATTTTTCGACTATATCAGAATCCTTGAAAACAAGCGCCCCAAGTATTTTATTGCTGAAAACGTACCCAATCTGCTGGGGATATCGCAGGGAGAGTGTTTCAAAATTATCCTTGAAAAAGTTTCAGAACTGGGGTATAGTATCTGCTGGCGTGTGCTTAACTCTGCCGGCTTTGGAGTACCGCAGTCGAGAAGAAGGCTGTTCATTGTCGGATATCTTGGAGAAAGATGTCCCGCCGAAATATTATCTTTCGGACGATGCAATGCGGAAAATGGCAAAGAAAGAAAACTTGAACAGCTAATCGGAGGCAGTCAGGGTTCGAGGGTATATGATCCTAATGGTCTCGCCGCTACTCAATGCAGCGGTTCGGGAGGCATGGGAGGTAAGACGGGTTTGTACTTCATCGATATGAATCCCGATCCTCAGATGACAGATACGGCAAGATGTATAACTGCTCGTCAGGACAGCGGAATAAGTAACCATAAAGGCGAACATTCCGCTGTTTTTGTGGACATGAATGAAAATCCGCAGATTACCGGGAATGCTCGTTGTCTGAACACAAGAATGGACCAGCGTGACGCTGGACCCATTTCGTTGCCAACTTTTACAGAACCTATTCTTAACAGCTCGACCGGAGAAAAAATGTGCGATATTTTGTATGATTCACATGAAAATTATAGCGCGAAAGAGTCCCGTCGGGACACCGACCCGAGAGCAATTCTCAATCCATTTAAAGAAACTACCCGACAGAACGGCAGAAGAATAAAAAATCCCAACGAGCCTATGTTTACGCTGACTGTGACCGACAGGCACGGCATAGTTCATAAGGGACGTGTGCGGCGGTTAATGCCGCTGGAATGCTGGAAACTGCAATCGTTTGAAAAGGAACAGTTCAATAAAGTTGTGGCAACAGGAATGTCTGATGCGCAGCTTTACAAGCAGGCTGGAAATTCCATTACAGTGGCGGTTGTGAAAGAAATCGCCAAAAATTTACTAAAATTTGATAAGGAAATTTCAGCTTGAAATTGTTATAAACATTATATCACTTTAAGCGCTTGACATCAACAAATTTTGAGCGCTGAAAGGGGGAATTTTTAAATATGGAAAATGAAATCAAAATTTTTGAAAATGAAGAATTTGGTTCAATTAGAACCTTAGAGAAAGGCGATAAAGTTTTCTTTTGTGGAAAAGACGCAGCAACAGCCTTGGGATACAGAGATACTGTGAATGCGATAAAAGCACACTGCAAAGAAGATGGGGTGGTGATTCACCACCTCATCGATTCTATGGGCAGAAAGCAGGCTGCAAAGTTTATTTCAGAGGGAAATCTGTATAGATTAATCTCGCACTCAAGGCTGCCATCTGCAGAAAAATTTGAAAGTTGGATCTTTGATGAAGTCCTCCCAACAATCAGGCGCACCGGAGGATACGTTGCCAACGAGGATATGTTCATCGAGAACTATCTCCCCTTTCTTGACGAGCCGTATCAAGGTCTTTTTCGTCTGCAGATGATGGCAATAAATCAGCTTAACGAGCGTATCAGGCACGATCAGCCGCTGGTAGAGTTTGCGAATCAGGTATCCAATACTGAAAATCTCATCGATATGAACGCTATGGCGAAGCTTGCAATCGAAGAAAATATCCCGATTGGAAGAAACAGACTGTTCCGCTGGCTTAGAGAAAATGAGATTCTGATGTCGGACAATCTCCCCTATCAAAAATATATCGACCGTGGATATTTTGCGGTGAAGGAGTCCGTTTTTGAAACCGGTTCTATGACCAAAACCTATCAGCAGACGTTCGTTACGGGCAAAGGTCAGCAATTCATCATCAACAAGCTGAAAAAAGAATTTATCGAGTAATTACTAAAATAAGTCGTTTTGCCGACAGCGGAAAGCTTCCGACGCCTGCAAAGCGGCTTTTTCTTTTCTGCTGTCGGCAGCGGCAGAGGGAGGAAAATGAATAGTTTCATATCATGGATAGGCGGCAAAAAGCTGCTCAGGGACGATATCCTCGCACGTTTGCCGCCGGAATACGACAAGTATATCGAAGTTTTCGGCGGCGCTGGATGGGTGTTATTTCGCAAGCCGCAAGGCAAAGAAATGGAGGTTTACAATGATTTCAACAGCAATCTGGTGAACCTTTTTCGCTGTGTGAGGGATAAGCCAAATAAGCTGAAATACAAGCTTCGGTACGTTCTGAATTCCCGTGAGGACTTCGACTGGATCGCCACGCTGCACAAGAAAAAGCTGTTCCCAAGATTTCGTGACATTGACAGGGCAGCCAAGTTTTATCAGCTTATCCGATACAGTTATGCATCAGGACTTGACAGCTTTGGCTGTCAGCCGCATTCTATGTGGGCGGATTTTCCGCAAATTGATATGGCTTCGATGAGGCTGCAGAAGGTATTGATAGAAAACCGTGATTTTGAAAAGCTGATCAAGCAGTACGACAGTACAGGCAGTTTTTTCTACTGCGATCCGCCGTATTTTGCTACGGAAAATTACTATAAAGATGTGGGTTTCACAGCAAAAGATCACTTGCGGCTGTGTGATACGCTAATGGGCATCAAGGGCAGATTTTTAGTGTCATACAACGATTGCCCTGAAATTCGGGAAATCTGGGATAAACCCAATATCCGCATCGAGGAGATCAGCAGGCTGAATAATCTGGCGCAGCGGTACGAGGGCGGCTGTCAGTATGCGGAGCTGTTAATTTCAAATTACGATACGACGCAGAGAGTTGGTACGATTGACCAACTCTCTTTTTTTAATGAGAAGGGAGAGTTTATTTCATGAAAAAAGTTATATTTTCACAAGTTATGACAGATAACGGAATAGCTGAATTTTCGGGAGTTTACGACCGAAACGGTCTGCCCGTAAAGATTATTTTGGAGGCAGACGATGACGGAATTGTGCTGACGGCAGTCCGCAGAAAGCTGACAGACATTGAATTAATGGAGATTTGCAACAGTGTTGACGGCTGCGAAAGCTGCATTTTTCAGGGTGACTGCGATGACGAAGGAGGCAGCAATAGCTAATGAGAATTCTTGTGGTAGAAAACGACAGAGAACCATATGAAATAGAAATAAGCAATGATATTCAGGCAATGCATGAGATCGTTGGCGGATTGATCGAACCGATATATTTTGATCCTACAAATAAGGCGATCGCTTGGTGCAACGATGAATTTCTGCTGAACGGTTCAAAACCTAACAGAATGGTAGGCGAATGTCTTGTTCACGGAACTTTCTTCATATCGGGAAACTATTGCAATGAATGCGGCGAGTGGGATTCCTGTTCGTTGACAGATGAACAGATTCGTCAGTATTCTGAGGAATTTGCTGAACCGATACAGAATATATCGCAGGAGCAGCAACAGGATCCAATGATATTCTTCATGATGTGAGGTACGATGATGATAAATTTATTTGATTGGTTATGCCCAAAGATACGCTCTCCAACTTATTTATAATGTAAAACTTGCGCAAAAGGTCTGGATATTGCATTGATTTTATGGTATGCTTGCATTAGAAAAAATAATGCAGAAGGAGCTGATCCATATGAAAAAATCAATACTTATCCTTATCTTAGCAGGACTTCTCACAGCCTGCGTACCTATTGAAAATCCACAGGAATCCGCAGAAATCTCAACTGCTCAGGAATCTACAGAAATGCCGGAAACTGAAGATAATTCGGAGTCGGAATCATACTCAGAAAGTAAAACTCAGGAATCGACTGAGTGTGAAATTACAGTCACAGAAACGATTGTAACTACAGCAGAAGTCCAGTCCGAAACGGTCTGTACAACGACAGCGGTAACAGATGTGCAGAAGAAAAAAAGTCAATATGATCCTACGGAAGTTCAGCAGGAAAAAGCTGATGAAAGTCCAACGGATCATACGGAATCAAGTACCGAAATTATATCGGAAGAATCGACAGAAAGCACACAGTCAGAACCGCCGCAAACTGCGGAAACTACGGGGGTTACAGTTACCGAACCGTCAGAATATGAAGAAGAAACTGAACCTCCGGAATATGGCATGACGAATTATGAAAAGGCGTTAGAGGTGTACAATTTTATGACTGCCAATGGCGGCGGAACGTGCGTACAATATGCATATCAGACCTACGAAATGTGCTGCCAATACGGTCTGGAATGCTACTTCGCATGGACTGAAAATCAGCTGTATGGACACGTTGCAAATGTGGTCAATGTTGACGGAGTATGGTACGTTCTGGATACGCAGGCAGGATGCTTCCTGACGGAAAATATGTGCGGATTCACAGAGATCGTGGATGCAAATGAAAGCTATATCGCAAGCGCTGATATCATCAGCAGTGTGCGATACGAATAAGAATCACGAAGACTCGCAAATGCGGGTCTTTTCTTTTTGGAGGAAAATATGTTTAAAAATAAGATATTGAAAAAAATCGGCGCAGGTCTTATGGCGGGACTCTGCGCTTTTACTTTGATCGGCTCAAATATCGGCGGATTAAAGACTTCCGCAGCAACGACGGCAAAAGAACCGCTGCTCTCAGGCGATGAGGTCATCAAGCAGGCGGCAAAATATTTAGGCGTTCCCTACGGCTGGGACTGCAAGGGTTACGATGGCGTTTATTCATCCTCCAGTCCCAAAAAGCAGTCGATGGAAACTGTGCGTAAAAAGGGTCTGGACTGCTCCGGTCTGGTCTATGCGACCTTGACGGATTTAGGAGTGAGAACGTCAGGATTTCCCTCAAATAATCCCGTTCCGCAAAACTATTGGGAGTACGGCGACGGCTCTGCGTACAAGAACTGCACCATGACCTACAAGGGCGTAACTTCGCCTATCGAGGTGCTCTACGACAAACTCAATGCCGATAATCATCAGTATTTTGACGGCGGAAAACTGCTCCCCGGAGCGGTCGTTTCGGGCATTGCAAAGGACAATGGAATCGGTCATATGTGGTTCTATATGGGCGAGTTCAAAAACAGGGACGCAGTCCTCGATTACCTTGTAAAATTAGGCTACAAGCGTGATTCTGTGTCTAAATATGTGGGCAGCGGAAACGGCGACGGCGGCAAGCATTGGCGTATCGAATGCAACGGCTCGCAGGGCTGCGTTATCAACAACAACACCGATGGTAAGGCGAGATTCAAGAGCTTTGTCGCCTATAAAATGACCTCACGTGACGCTACTTTCAGTATCAAAAAGTGCATCGACGGAACGTCTCAGATTGTCGGAAAATCGGCTGTTGACGGCAGTTTTGCCAAGTACGGAGTGTACAGCGATAAGGCTTGTAAAACTAAAGTCGGCGAGATAAAAATCGGCGAAAAAGGCACAGGTTCAATAAAGCTGAAAAGTGGAACTTATTATGTGAAAGAACTTTCCGCTCCGAAAGGCTACGCTCTGTCAACCAAAGTTTACGAGCTGAAAGCCAATCAGACTGTTACAGTTTATGAAAATTTTACAACGGGAAAAATCAAGATAAACAAGACCTCCGAGGACAAAATTGTCAGAAATATCGAGTTCAAAGTTGTTGGTACTGACGGCAGCAGTTACACCAAAAAGACCAACGCTCTCGGTATTGCGGAGTTCCCCGGACTCAAGGTTTACGACATGAAAACAGGCAAGGCTATCACCTACACCGTTACCGAAATCAACGTAGATACGAGATATAAGAAGCCAAAGGCTCAAAATGTTACGCTGACAAAGGGCGATGTGGATCTGACCGTAAACGTGAATTTCAAGAACGATCTGGTAAAAGGACACATTAAAATCAACAAGCAGTCGGAGGATAATCAGGTCGGCGACAGAGAGTTTTCAATCACTGGCAACGGCAAGACTTACAACATAAAAACCGGTGCTGACGGCGTTGCAGTTCTCAGCAATATTCCCGTTTACGACAGCAATAACAAGAAAATAACCTACACTATCAGCGAAAAAAATGTACCCGTAAAGTACGTTGTTCCTGCGGATCATAAAGTGACTCTGACGGCTGACGCAACTACAAATGTCACTTTTAAAAATATGCTGAAAAAGTTCACTGCTGAAGTGGTGAAAAAAGACTCCGAAACAGGAGTACCGCAGGGCGACGCAACCCTCGCCGGAGCAGTTTACGGAATCTATCTTGAGGGCGAACTTGTAGACACTTATACTACAGACGAAAACGGATATTTCAAGACCAAGGAGTATGTTTGCGGCAATTATACGATTCAGGAAATCAGTCCGTCAGAGGGTTATCTTATCAATAAAACAGTGTACTCTGTAGGCGCTGAAGAAAAGAATTATACCATCGAACACAACCCTGTTTCAAAGACAGTTACTGAAGATGTTGTCAAAGGAAAAATTAGCATTATCAAGCATTCCGACGATGACGAAAACGAAGTGGTCAATCTCGAAAAGGGTGCAGAATTTGAAGTTTATCTTAAATCTGCAGGCTCTTATGCAAACGCAAAGGACGGCGAAAAAGACTATCTCATTACCGATGAAAACGGATTTGCGGCGACAAAATTAATGCCATATGGAATCTATGTTGTTCATCAGACAAAGACAGTAAACGACGCTGCTTTCGTTTCTGATTTTGAAGTTTTTATTGCAGAAAACGAAAAAACTTACGAATATATTCTCAATAATGCGCCGTTCAAATCATATATCCACATCACAAAACTTGATGCAGAAACGGGCAAAAATATTGCCTACGAGGGCGCAGGATTTCAGATTTATGACAGTAACGGCAGCCTTGTGAACATGGGCGTTGACACGTTTTACACTAACTCTGAGGGTTATCTGATCACACCCGAAACGCTCCATTACGGCGATTATACGCTGGTCGAGGTTCAAGCGCCTATGGGTTATGTTCTTGACAGCGAACCTGTCGCATTCAGCGTAACTGCGGCAAATTCCGAGATTGAAAATGCAGTGAATATCGTCAAAGTTCAGAAGTCTGATATTGCTCAGAAAGGCAAAATTTCTGTGCAGAAAACAGGCGATATTTTTAGTTCTGTAACTGCTCTTGGCAGCGCAATTTATGAGGATGAGAATGGTGAAACTCATGAGTCGGGACAGACAACCTACACCCCCATTTTCGAGGAAAATGGACTCTCCGGAGCAGTATATCAGGTTATCGCAAGCGAGGATATCGTGACCGCCGACGGCACTGTCAGAGCCAATGCAGGCGACGTTGTTGCCGAGCTTACCACCGATAAAAACGGCTTTGCGGAAACAGATTTATTGTACCTCGGAAAGTACGAAGTGAAAGAAATTACCGCTCCTTACGGCTACGTTTTGAACAGCGAGCCGCAGCTTGTGGAACTTGCTTACGCAGGACAGGAGGTCACCGTGAGAGATACCGTAAACGCTCCATTTGTGAATAACTATCAGGGTATTGAAATTGCCCTTGAAAAGGTTATGGAGAACGATGAATTGTTTGGAATTTCAGCAGAAAACTGCTATACAAATGTCCGTTTCGGACTGTTTGCAGCAGAAGAAATCACAGCCGCAAACGGCAGCTCTATCCCCGAAGATGGACTTATTGCAGAGGTTTCTCTCGATGAAAATATGAAGGCTGTTATCGCTGAAAAAGTGCCATTCGCTAAATATTATGTTCAGGAAATCGTCACCGATGAACACTATATTTTAAACGGCGAAAAGTACCTTGTAAGCTTCGAATATCAAGGTCAGGAAATGGCTACTGTGTACGTGGACTGCGGACAGTTTAAGAATCTTCTCAAGCGCGGAACTGTCAAAGGAATCAAGGTGAATGAAGCCGATGAGCCGTTGGAAAACGCTCTCTTCGGACTCTTCGACATCGACTGCGAGGAGTTCACAGCCGACAACGCTATCATGACTTCCGAGTCTGATTCTAAGGGCGAATTTGGTTTTGAAGAAGTACCATACGGCAGCTATATCGTGCGTGAGATCGCAGCTCCGGAGGGTTATGTTTTAAGCGATGAAAGCTATCCGGTAACTGTTTCGAAAAACGAGGAAACTATCAATATTCGTACAGTTAACGAGAAGATCAAAGGCAATGTTACCGTCACAAAAATTGACGAAGAATACCCTGATAACAGGCTTTCAGGCGCAGAGTTTACAGTTTATTCCGATGAAAAATGCGAGTCAGAAATAGGCAAATTGTCAGAAACCCAAAAGGGCGTTTATCTCCTTGAAAATCTGGAATACGGCAAGTATTTCTTGAAAGAAACTGTCGCTCCGGACGGCTTTATTATCGATGAAAATGTATATCCGTTCAGCATTGAAAAGAACGGCGAAACAATCGAGATAAGCAACACAGAAGTCGGAAAAGGTTTTATAAACAAGCCGGAAAAAGGCGGCGTAGAAATCACCAAAACCGACATTTCAACGGGTCAGCTTATACCAAACTGCGGCATCGAGATTCTTGATAAGGATGGCAATGTTGTCGTTCAGGGAAGGACAGATGAAAACGGAGTTATCACCTTTGAAATGCTTCGTGTCGGCGATTATTTCTATCGTGAATTCGACGCTCCCGACGGATATATTCTCGATGAAAATTCCTATCCGTTCACGATAAAAGAGAACGGCGAGATCGTGAAGTGTCAGATGACAAATACCAAAATCCCGCATCAGCCGACTCCCTATACAGGCGATAACGGCAGCGATCTTTTGGCGTGGATCATGATAGGTTTTTCCCTTGCGATAGGCTCGGTTTTATTCATTTGCAAAAAGAAAAAAGGCGGTAAAAATGAGAAGTAAAATACCGACAATCTTGGCGGTCTTTTTATCGGCCGCCCTCCTTTTGGGAGGCTTATTTTTGCTGTTTCGTGACGATGTGGGCGAAATGATCCAAGAAGAAAAAATCAAGCCTTTTGTGCCTGATTTTACACTTTTGGAAGTGCCGGAAAGCAGCGGATCGAGTGAAGAAGATGCCGCTGAAATACCGCCTGAAGCGGAAGAAAAGCTAAAGGAACAGACTCAGAAGTTATGCGCTAATGTTGATAATTCTATCGGCTGGATAAACGTCCCCGAAACTAAAATCAACTATCCCGTGATGTACTCCGGCGACAATGAATTTTATCTTCACAGAGCCGTTGACGGCAGCTATTTAAGGGTGGGTTCTATCTTTCTCGATTACCGCTGCAACGCCGATTTTACAGGAAAAATCAACGTTCTGTACGGTCATAACATGAGCGACGGAAGTATGTTTGCGGACGTGATGAAGTTCATCGACAGCGGTTATTTTGACAGTCACAATTACGGTTGGCTGACTACCGAAAATACTGTGTACAAAATTGACTTTTTCTCGTTGTCGCAGCCGGAAAATTATGACGGTTTTTACGATGTGAATTCCGATGTAAATGTGTGGCTTGACGATCTCAGGGCTAACTCTTTTATTTGGAGAAATATCGGATTTTCCGAGAACGATAAGTTTATTTCGCTGTCCACCTGTACCGGTTCTGAGGGAAGCTCAAGGACCGTTCTTACCGGAAAAATTATGGAGGTTTGAACATGAAAAAGAAAACAATTATAGCTTTAATTGCAAGCACTGTGATGACCGCTTTTAGCGGTATGACGGCATATGCGGCCGGCGATGTTGCCGGAGCTGTGGAAGGCACTTGGACGACTGCAAGAGCGCAGGTTGTGTCGGTCGTGGACAACGTTGTATTCCCTGTTATCGACGTGATATTGACAGTATTGTTATTCGTTAAGATCTCGATGGCGTACATGGAATATCGAAAACATGGTCAGTTAGAATGGACGCCGATTGCAATAATTTTCGGCTGTTTGATCTTTACATTGACCGCTCCGCTGTATATCTGGTCGATAGTTTAAAGGAGGAATTTGTGCATGAAAAAAGCGTATTTAGCAATACTTTCAGCGGCAGTCGCAATGACTGCCACCGCCTGCGGAACTATCTCTCCGCCTGTTCAGACGCCGCCTGAAACGGCGGTCACGGAAGCGGTCGAGCCGACCGTAGAACCTACTATTCCTACAGAAACAATCGACAGATCAGAGGAAGAACAGCTTAAAACCAACACTTTTATTGCGGAGTTTTTTGACTCAAATATAATGTTCACTGACGTGCAGAAGTTTACGGACGATTCGCTGAAAGACTGTGCATTTGAGAAGCAATCGGAATCGTCTAACGGCATTCAGAAAATATCGCTGAAAACCGCTAACGGCGGCGGTATTCTGAATGTGATGTGCATTGATCTGAGCCAGAGCAGCATCAGTTACGATCTTGAATATATCCTTGAAAACTTCGGAAATTACTACTTTGGCTTGACTGCCGCACAGATGAACGGCATAACTGAGGACGATTTTGTGTCAAGTTACCGCATGGTGAATTCAGTAGTGTCAAAAGGAAAATATCAGCGATACGGCTCTGTTCAGAAAACCGATGGAATGGCTGCGCAGTTCGGCTATACCGAAACCTACGCTGTTCTTGCCGAGGGCAAACTGACAGTAGTTTCCGGAGCTTTTCTCAGTTCCGATATGATGGATAGGCAGAATTTTATGCGCCTTATGGCTAAATTTGCGGAGAATATAGCGTATTAAAATTATGTTGTAAAAATCCGCTATTTATCAAGCATACCTTGAATATATGCGGCTGCCTTTTCTTTTTGAATATCATTCAGCTTTTTAAATTGGAACAGCAAGTTCTGTTCTTTTTCAGATAAGTCAGATTTGGTATATGGGAGTTTTATATCAGAAACTTCAAGCAGATAATCTGTTGAAACGCCATAATGCTTTGAAATAGCGATCACAGTCTGTACGTCAGGATAAGATATTCCAAGTTCAAAACGGCTTATCATGGCTTGTGAACTGTTTACTTTCATGGCAAGGCTTTGCTGACTTTCTCCTTTGGATTCTCTTAATTCTTTAAGTCTCATTTTAATCACCTCTCTGTTTTAATTTTACTACAATTATGCATATTATTTATTCGTATCGCTTGTAATTGCTATGCATTTGAGTTATAATAGATATAACTTAAAGTTTTAATGGGGTGGAATTATGATAGACAAAAAACGAACAGCCTGCTTTACGGGACACAGAAAAATTCCTGCGGAGGACATAAAAAGCATAGAAAAACAGCTTGATAAGATAATAAAAAAACTGTATCGGAAGGGCGTTATATTCTATGGCGCAGGCGGTTCATACGGCTTCGATATGCTTGCGGAAAAGGCGGTAATTCGAGCAAGGAACAAGCATAAGGATATTAAGCTTATACTTGTTCTGCCTTGCAAAGATCAGGAAAAATACTGGACTGATGATAACAAAACGGCATTTGCTGAAATCAAAAATCAAGCGGATAAAATTGTGTATACATCTGAAATTTACTCCAAAGATTGTATGCACAAGCGCAACCGTCATCTTGTAAATTTCAGCGGATACTGTATCGCTTATCTTAGCAAAAACAGTGGAGGTACTGCGTATACCGTTAATTACGCAAGGCAAAACGGCTTGGAGATCGTCAATCTTTGCGGCGTTTCCGACTGAAAATTTGTCAGGTTTGGTAATAGCTTTATTCTGAAGATTGTGGTATTGTTGAGTCGGGGGTGAGAACGTGAAAATGATTGATTTGATAATTGACAAGTTTGTGGTGGAGATCGACAGAGAAATGTCGGCAGATGAAAATTACAAAAACATCACTATGACGCTTAACGAGTTTTTTGACAGGGAATTTTCCGAAGAAAAAGCCCATCAAGCCGAAGAAATAATAGGCAGACTGATAGCTGCTGTGGAAAGCGCTTCGGCTGCGGCAGGGATAAAACTTGGAGCAAAAATAACGGCGTCATTATTAAGCGAATAATTATGATCGAATCCGTCCGAAAGGGCGGATTTTTCATTTCATGGGAGGTGAAAAAATTGCCGTATATTCCATTTACAGAAGAACAAAAAGTAATCGCAAACAGCGTAGAACTGGCAGATTTCCTGCGGTTAAGAGGTGAGAAATTAGAACGTGCAGGGCGTGAATACAAGCTGATCTATAACGATGGTTCGGGCAGTCACGACAGCATTACAATTCGAGGTTCTACTTGGTTCGATCACAAAAATCAGGTAGGCGGCGGTGCGATAAAATTCATGCAGTACCACTACGGAATGGACTTTCCGACGGCTGTTCAGGAACTGCTGGGACAGAGGATAGAGCCTCTGTCTCCTGTTCCGCAGAGGACAGTTGTTCAGAAAGAAAAGTCAAGGGAATTTAAATTGCCGGAAGCAAACGAAAATATGCACAGGGTGTTCGCATACCTTATAAAACAGAGGTTTATTGCGCCTGATATCATCAGCTTTTTTGCAAAAAATCACACGTTATATGAGGATAAGGAGTATCATAATGCGGTGTTTGTGGGAATCGATGAAAACGGCGTTCCTCGTCAGGCTCACAAGCGTGGAACTGCGACTTTTGGGAAGTCTTTCCGGCAGACTGTGGAGGGTTCTGACACAAAATACAGCTTTGCCCACTTTGGGAAATCTGAAAAGCTGTTCGTGTTTGAAGCTCCGATCGATATGCTTTCTTATCTTACTTTGTACCTCGAAAACTGGCAGGATCACAGCTATATCGCCATGAACGGAGTGTATGAAAACGCTGTTTTAACGGCTTTAAAAGGGCATTTAAATCTGTCCGAAATAGTGATCTGTACCGACAACGATATTGGCGGAATTGACGCTGCGGACAGGCTTCGTGACATTTTGAAAGAAAACGGATACTCAAATGTCAACCGATTTTTGCCGGAATTTAAAGATTGGAATGAAGTTCTAAAATCCCAAAATGGAATGACACCTCTTCTTGCCGTTCCCCATAAACAAAAGGGAGAATATCATCGTCAGGCTGAAGATTTGGAGTATCTGAAGTGCCGTCCCGAAAAGCTGAAATCGCAGATTTATGCGGCTTTTAAAAATAATCAGTACAAGTATTTAGCTGAGTATGCGCTTGCAGGCTCGGCATTTTTCTTGCCCAAAACGCAGCGGTTAAGCGATGAAAACAGGGCGTTTTTAAGGCTTCAGAGCAAGCTAAGGGACGATTACAAGGCGTATGCAGATAAGGGCAGAATGGCGCAGAAACAGCGGAATCTGAGCGATTGTGTGCAGGCTGTCATGCAGGATTTAAAGCAGTCTGCCCGTACCCGTGAGCAGTCGATAAATACTTCAAAATTACTGTTTCAGCTTGCGGATAACGCTGTCAGATTGGAGGTAGAAAATGCGCTGTCGCAGCCGATTCAGGAGCAGTGCGAAGATATAGAAATTGTACAAAATCCGGAACCTTGCATGGAATACGGATAATGCGATAGGGGGTGTTTCACAGCGCAACCCCTTGAAGTAAATAAACTAAGAATCAGATTATGACAGAAAGAAAAATATGATGGGAAGTGATAATTTGACTGAAAAAAAGATGATTCTGATAGGCGTACTGGCAATAATTTTTATCGCCTTTTTAATAATCGCAAATCTGCTTGATAATAAATCGCTGAACGGAATCAAACGAAAACCCGTTGGACAGGGGCAGCATGGCACGGCTCGTTGGGCAAGCAAATCAGAGATCAAAAAGACTTTTGTTTCTCTGCCATTCGAGCCTGAGAAATGGCGTAAAGGCGCAGATCTGCCGACCGTTCAGGGTACTGTCGTAGGGTGCAGAAGCTTAGGAAAAAAGACCTTTGCGCTTGTGGACGAAGGCGATGTTCATACCCTTATGGTAGGCGCAGCGGGCATAGGAAAAACCGCTTTTTTCTTGTACCCGAATCTGGAATTTGCCTGCGCTTCCGGAATGTCGTTTATCTCAACGGATACCAAGGGCGACGTTGTTCGAAACTATGGAACTATCGCAAAAAAGTACTACGGATACAACGTTTCTGTGCTTGATCTGCGTAATCCGACACGCTCTGACGAGAACAATATTCTGCATCTTGTGAATAAATATATGGATGTTTATTTGCATGACAAGAGTAATATTTCGGCGAAAGCGAAGGCTGAGAAGTACGCCAAAATCACGGCGAAAACCATAATCGACATCGGCGGCGGTTCTGAATCGAGCGGCGCTAACGCATATTTTTACGACGCTGCGGAAGGACTTCTGGCATCGGTAATTCTGCTTTTAGCGGAGTTCGGAGACAAAAACGAACGCCATATTGTGTCGGTTTTCAAGCTGATTCAGGACTTGCTTGCAAAATCAAATCCTGATCCAAAAGCCAAAGCCAAGACCTATTTTTCGGAGCTTATGGAAAAGCTTCCGCCGGAGCATAAAGCGAAATGGCTTGCCGGAGCAGCCTTGAACACTTCCGAGCAGACCATGATGTCGGTAATGTCGACGGCGTTGTCAAGACTTAACAGCTTTCTCGATTCCGAACTTGAGCAAATGCTGTGCTTCGGTACGGCGATAGACGCGGAGAAGTTCTGCAATGAAAAATCGGCTATTTTTATTGTGCTTCCGGAGGAAGATACCAGTAAATATTTCATGGTAAGCCTGCTGATTCAGCAGCTTTACAGAGAGATTCTGCTCATTGCCGATGAGAACGGCGGCGCACTGAAAAACAGAGTAATGTTCTATGCCGATGAATTAGGGACTTTTCCAAAAATTGACGGTATGGAGGCGATGTTCTCCGCAGGACGTTCAAGAAAAATCAGCATAATTGCAATAATCCAGTCCTTTGCGCAGCTTGAAAAAAATTATGGTAAAGAGGGTCAGGAAATCATTACGGATAACACGCAATTGACGGTTTTTGGCGGTTTTGCGCCTAATTCCCAGTCGGCGGAGGTTCTGTCAAAAGCGTTGGGAGAGCAGACTGTGATGTCCGGTTCTGTGTCAAACGGCAGAGAAAAAAGTCAGTCACTGCAGATGATCGGCAGACCGCTGATGACGGTTGACGAGCTGAAATCAATGCCAAAAGGACAGTTTATTGTCATGAAAACGGGGGTGCATCCCATGATAAGCAAGCTGAAGCTGTACTTCAAATGGGGCATCAAATTCGAGGAAGAATACCGTCTGTCAGACAAGGCTGCAAGACCGGTTTCCTACAAGGATTATGTAGAATTGATTCGTGATGTGAGCTTAAAATATCCGCAGAACCAGCGTGACGCTGGACCCATGTCGCATACAGAAAATACTCAAGACTCAAAAAAATTCTTGCGGGTAAAATAAAAAAGGGGTTGATAAAATTGATATTTCCAAGAAGAATTTACGATCTGGGACTAAGCCACAAGGCGGTCTCGGTTTACTGTTATCTGGCAAACCGTGCGGACGAAAACGGCGAATGTTTTCCGGCTGTGCGCAGGATCGCAGAGGATCTGAGCATTGACAAAAGCACGGTATACAGGGCGTTTAAGGAACTGGAAAAACATGATCTGCTGGAGAGAAATCCGCGCTATCATGTGCTTGGCGGACAGCGCAGTTCGCTTTACAAAATCAAGGGAGAGATTGGAGTGAAAAAAGATGTTTGATTGGATAGGCGACGCCATCGACTGGATCGGCGATGGCATTTCAAGCCTTTGGGACAACACCATTGGCGGCGTTACGGACGCTATCGGCGACTGGATTTGGGAGGCTATGTTCGAGTGGCTGTTCAATCTGATCTACGGAGCAATCGCCGATTTGTTTGAATTTATCAATGAAACTACCTCCGATATTTTTGCGATGTCATGGGTGCAGGCGTTTATTTCGCTGTTCCACAGCCTTGCTTGGATGCTTTTTGCCTGCGGACTTGTAGTGGCGGTGTTCGATACGGCGATAGCCTACGAATCTGGGCAGGCAAACATAAAAAATACTTGTCTGAACGTGCTGAAAGGCTTCATGGCGGCGAGTCTGGTAACGGTCGTGCCGCAGCGATTATACTCGTTCTGCGTCGCCACGCAGGGTACTTTTACCCATGAACTGCTGGGTAATTTTATCGGTGATGTGTCGGATTCTGTAGCAGATTCGGGACTGAAAGTCATCGTTGCGCTTGCTTCGGACGTATCGCTGTTCAGCTTGTTTTTTATTATACTTTTTGGATACTGTACCGTAAAAGTTATATTTGCAAACATCAAAAGAGGCGGCATAATGCTCTGTCAGATAGCGGTCGGAAGCCTTTATTTATTTGGCGTTCCGAGAGGTTATACCGATGGATTTTACGGTTGGTGCAAGCAAGTTATAGCCACTTGCCTGACCGCTTTTTTGCAGACAACGATACTGTATTTGGGACTGCTGAGTTATACGCAGCATCCTCTGCTTGCGGTAGGAATCTGTTTGTCTGCAACGGAAGTTCCGAGAATAGCGCAGATGTTCGGACTTGACACAAGCGTAAGAGTGAATATGATGTCTGTCAGCCACACCGTTTCTATGGGCGCTAAGGCTGTCGGAATGCTGAAAGGAGCGGCAAAATGAAAACCTACATCTATCCCGAAAATCTGAGGGCTACGGTGAAGCTGTGGTTCTGGAACGTGAGGGATTTTATAATAATCTGCGGCGGAATAATTCTGTCGGTGATCGTATTTGTAAACCTGTGGAACGTGCTGCCTATTGCGGCGACGGTCTGCTACGGATTTTTAAGTCTGAGGGTTGACGATACGGCAATTATGGACTACATTTTCAACGCTGTGAAGTTTTTTGTGACTTCGCAGCAAACATTTTACTGGACTAAAGGAGATTGAAGATCATGGCAAAAAGAAAAAATAACGCAGTTCAAGGCTTGATAGGCTTTGAACGCTTTACCCGTTTCGGAGTGAAAACCGATAAGGCTGAGATAGCTTTTTTCAGCGTAGAACCCACCAATATATCCGTGCTGTCAGGGGCGAATATTGATACAAAAATTCGCTATCTGATGACGCTTTTGAGTACTGTTCCGGACCTTGAGATCATCGCTCTGGACTCCTGCGAGTGTTTTGACAGCAACAAAATTTATGTGAAAGAAAGGCTTGAAACCGAGGAAAATGAATCGGTCAGAAAGCTGCTGCAAGCCGACCATTCTTTCCTCGATGAGATACAAGCGGAGATGTCTTCGGCAAGGCAGTTTATGTTTGCGGTACGCTTCAGACGTGAAAAGGATGAGCAGATATTCAACACCATAAACCGTGTAGACAAGGCGATAACGGAGCATGGATTTGCAGCGAGAAGAATGACAAAACCTGAGATAAAAAGAATGCTTGCGCTGTACTTCGGGACAAGTATTTCGGGCGAAGAAATTTCCGATATCGAGGGCGAAGAATATATGGAGGTTACAAAAAATGTTTAAGAAAAAGGAACTGTCAGCAGCGCAAATAGAGGCTGTGGAAACAAAGAATTATTTTGACCGCATCGTGCCGGGAATGATAAAATTTTACACCGATCACTACATCTGCGGCAACTTTTACAAGTCCTGCTGGGCGGTAACGGAGTACCCTCCCAACACTGAGGAAACCGCTATTTTAGCGCATTTGGCGGACAGAAACGGAGTAACGCTCCGCATTTACAACCGCCTTGTGACAAGCATGGAACAAAGAAAAATAGTTCAGCAGGCAATGAGAAAAAATCATATGATGACTACCACCAACGATGTCAACGAAAGTATAAAGGCTCAAGATAATATCAACGATGTTGTGGAACTGTTGTCGGAGCTTCGCAGGAATAAAGAAAATCTGCTGCACACGGCTGTTTTTATCGAACTGAAAGCTGCAACAGAAGATAAATTAAAGGAACTGCAAGCCGATATTCAGATGGAATTGACGCGCTCCAAAATATCTGTTGATCGTTTGCTTTTACGTCAAAAGGAAGGATTTTTGTCTGTGCTTCCGACCGGAAATAATATGTTCGGCAGTCAGTTTGAAAGAGTCTTGCCGGCGAGTTCCGTGGCGAATATGTACCCTCTGAATTACAGCGGAAAGACCGATAAAAACGGCTTTTATTTAGGGCGAGATAAGTACGGCAGCAACGTTCTTGTGGACTTCGACAGACGTACCGAGGACAAGACCAACAGCAATATTCTGATACTTGGCAACAGCGGTCAGGGCAAGTCTCACCTGATGAAACTGCTGCTGTGCAATCAGCGTGAGGCAGGAAAATCGCTGCTCTGTCTCGATCCTGAAGCAGAATATCACGACCTCTGTTCCAACCTTGGCGGCACCTATATCGACATGATGTCGGGCGAATTTATGATAAATCCTCTTGAACCAAAAGCGTGGTCGTCCAATGATGAAACAAGTGACGCTGACTCTCCCGAAACGTTCAGAAAAGTCACGAGATTATCGCAGCACATCAGCTATTTAAAGGATTTTTTCAGAGCCTACAAGGACTTCAGCGACGCTGAGATTGACACCATAGAGATCATGCTGATGAAGCTTTACGCAAGATTTAACATCGATGATTCCACCGATTTTGACAGCTTAAAATCGGAAAAATATCCGATTATGAGCGATCTTTACGAACTGATTGAAAAAGAATTTTTGTCGTTCGACAACAGCAAAAAGCATCTGTATACAGAGGAAATTTTGCAGAATATTTGCCTCGGACTGCACTCCATGTGCAAGGGTGCGGAAAGTAAGTACTTCAACGGACGCACCAATATCCGTGACGGAGAGTTTATCTGTTTTGGAGTAAAAGGTCTTATGGACACCAACAAGCGACTCAAAGATACGCTGCTGTTTAACATTTTATCGTACATGAGCAATCAGCTTCTGGGCAGAGGAAATACTGTTGCCGCAGTCGATGAATTATACCTCTTTTTAACAAATATGACAGCTATCGAATACATCCGAAACGGCATGAAGCGTGTGCGTAAAAAGGAGTCATCTTTCATATTGGCTTCGCAAAATCTCGAAGATTTTTTGCTGCCTGAGATCAAGGAATTCACCAAGCCTTTGTTCTCGATTCCGAGCCATCATTTTCTGTTCAATCCCGGCAACATCTCTCCGACAGATTTCATGGATACTCTACAAGTTGAGCAGTCGGAGTACGGCTTGATAAAGTATCCTGAGAGAGGAACTTGCCTGTATCGCTGCGGAAATGAACGCTATCTTTTACAGGTTCATGCGCCCGATTACAAGGTGAAACTGTTCGGAAAGGCGGGTGGCAGATAAAATGTCGGCAGCGGTTGCGGCGGCTCTGAAGAAAATAGCCGCATTTATTTTAAGCGACAAGGAACTTCGTGGTAAAGCTTTTGTGATAATTGGGAGCATAATCTGTGGTTTTCTGGGGCTGCTCTGCCTTCCTGTTGTGGCTATAGCAAGCCTCGGAAATCTGGAAATAGAGCCGCCCGAAATAGACAGGAGTATGTTTAACGAGGCGGCTTTTATTCAGAATCTTAGCAGCGATCAGCAGGCGCAGCTTGCGAATTTACAGAATCAAGGACAGGCTATCGAGGACGCTATGACGGCAGCAGAGGTCAGAAATCAGACCATCAAGGCGCAGCTCATATACCTGTCTTTTTTTGACGGTGTGCAGAATTTCAATGCGCAGTCTTATGCTGATCTGTTTAAAAAATCATCTGACGATAAGGCTCTTATCAACGCTTTAAACTCAACTTACAATCTGAAAATAGATTACAATGAGTTTATGAAAAGCTACACATGGGTCATGAATGCCACGATAAATCAATATATGTTTTCGGACTCAAAAAGCAAAAATGCCGCCGATCTTGCGGCTTGGGCGGAGAATGCGTACCTCTCCGGCTGGGGCTATAAGGACGGTTCTTACGGCGACAGGGACGAGTCAGATAGGATAAGATATGCCGACAGCGCAGGCTTGATATTGGGATATCTCAGGTACGATCCGGAGCAAAAATCCTTTGCCAATGAGCCGAGCAGTCTGCACTTTACCTCCAAAGGCGGTCTTGACAAAATGCCGGATGAGGCAGGAAATATCCTGTCCGACGGCAGTAATTTTGGCGTGTATATCGGCAATGGCGAAGTCGTTTTTGCATCGAAAGAATTAGGCTGTGTGACAAAGGAAAAGGTTGCTGACGGCGCATGGAATTCATGGAGTTCCATTAGCGGAGCGGCGTATAATACGGATATTAAATTTGAGGAATTTGACGAAAGCAAGAAAAATAATCAGGGGCTTGTGCAGTGGGCGATTCAGGCTCACGAAAACGGCTGGGGCTACATTTACGGCACTTACGGCAACGTTCTGACGGAGGGGTTGCTTCAGGACAGAGCCGCTGTTTTTGGCTGTGAAGTCACGGATTATATGGATTTCATTCGTCAGAATTGGATGGGAAAACGCTGCGCCGATTGCGTAGGCTTGATCAAGGGTTACGGCTGGTACGACAGCGCAAGCGGTGAGATCAGAGTTGGTTCTAACGGCATGATGGACGTTGGAGCGAATGGAATGTTCGCAAATGCTACCGTCAAAGGCACGATAGATACCATTCCTGAAGTCCCCGGACTGGCTGTGTGGCACGATGGTCACATCGGAATTTATATCGGAAACGGCGAGGTCATCGAAGCTATGAACACTCTCAGAGGCGTGACAAGAACGCAGCTTGCAGGGCGTGAATGGACGCACTGGCTACAGATTCCGTATATCAGTTATGTTGAAGAAAAGGAGAAGAATGAATGAGAGTATATTTAAAAAATAACGGTTACGCAATATCTGAAAAGTTCCCGATGACGGTTTTTGAAATGGAAGATTGCCTTGATAAGCTAAAGCAAAAGGAGTCGGTTGTGCGGTTTGAGATCTCCGAATACGACAATATGGAATTTCCGTTTGCACTATGCCGCAGGGATTTTTCGGCGGATATTTACCGTTTAAACTTGTTCGCAGAAAGGCTTGAAAATCTGGATTCTTCAGATATGACGGCGTTCAAAAGCCTGTTGAAAGCTAATCCCGAAAGCGATTTTGAGGATATTTTAAAAATGACTTACGGGCTGGATTCCGTAATGATCTATCCCTGTTCCGGCTGTCGTGAACTTGGGGAAACGGTGATTGAAAATGAGTTGATGCCGGAACTTGAAAGCTGTTCCGATGAGATTTTGCAGCTTCTTGATCCTGAGAAAGTTGGACAGCTTATGCAGGAGCGTGAGTGCGGTGTGTTCATTAATGAGCATTACTGCGTGACTTCTGCCTACGAACCGCCGGATATTAATATCGAAATTGGCAGACCGGAACGCTGTTTTTTCCGTCTGCTTATCGTGCCGGAGGAGGAAAAAATAGAACAGGCAAGATGGATTTCATTGCCTTGTAAAACAGAAATTACAGCTGATTTTTATAATGGACTTTGTTTGGATTTTCAGTCAGCGCTGCCGAATTTAAAGTTCGACAATGCGCATAAAATCGGCACATTAAACGAGCTTGCCGAAAGCCTTTCTCAGCTTTCACAGAATGATTTTGTGAAATTGAAAGCAGCCATGGAAGCGGAAAATATTTGTGAAATCGGCGAAACTCTCAACTGTATTGAACATCTTTCAGAGTATGAATTTGACAGATCTGTTTCTGATCAAAGTGAGTTTGGCAGAACATATCTGTCGAGAAATCTGCCTGAAAATTTCGATATATCCATGCTTGAAGGTATGGATCTGTTTGATTTCGGACAAGGAATTCTGGCTCATAATCATGGTGCAGTAACTTCTTACGGAGCGATCTCCGGCAAAGGTCAGGAGTTGTATTCTGCGCTGACAGTTGAACCTGAGCAGCAGCTTGAGGATGACTTGGAAGAAGATATAGAGGAAGATTTTGAACCGGAAATGGGAGGTATGAGCCTATGAAAAAAACGGTTACAGTAAGCATTAACGCTGAGAAATTGACGGCTCTGGAAATGTACCTTGGGCAGAAAAATATGAAGCTATCAGGAGAACTTGAAAAGTTTTCAGAACAGTTATATCAGAAATATGTGCCGTCCAACGTCCGTGAGTTTATCGAGCTGACGGCGGCTAAGAAGCCTCCGAAAAAGCCGAAAAATAATGCTCCTGCGGAAAATGAAAATCAATCGGTCGAGTGACATCGACGGGACAGATTGCGGTTTAGTTTACACGTATTTGCAGCTAAACTCCGCATAATATTGTCCGGTCGAGCCTTATGAAAAAATCACTTTGAAAGTAGAAAACGGAAAAGCCCTGTCTGGGCACAGACTGCCCTTGTGTGGCACTTTCATGACATGGGTGGGGTAAGTTTACCCTGAGAGCCTCCGAGGGCAAATTCGGGGCGCTTTTCGCAGAGTTTGAAAATGGGTGGATTCAATGGAATTCGGGAGGGTTTGAGGGGAAAATGGGCAGAGAGAATATATTGCAAGTTAAAGTATCGGGGTTGTAACCCCGATACAGTTACAGCGGACGGCAAAGCCGACCGCCATTTTGCGAGGTTTGCGAAGTTTTCAGCAAAGGGGTTGTAAATTAAGTCTTTTTTAAATTTAGGAGTTGTAATCGCTGAAAACGGCGTAAATAGGTTGTTTATAAAGGAGTCGAAGTGAAAAATATGAGTTTTCAGAATAAAGTGAAATTTCCTCTGTGGGCGTATCCCGAAACCATGACGGACGTGGAGGTTCATTACAGAAACGATAACTGCAGATCACAGAGCGAGTTCATTGAAAAGGCAATAAAATTTTATGTAGGATACCTTGATGAAGAAAAAAGCGTGGATTATATTTCGCCTATGATAACCGAAACGGTCAAGGCACAGATCAAAGGTACGGAACAGCGGCTTGCTCGGTTGATTTTCAAGGTGGCAGTTGAACTTGGAAAACTGTCACACATGACTGCTGCGATGAATGACGTTGATGAAGAAACGCTGAAAAGCCTTCATGCCATGTGCGTTATGGAGGTCAGAAAAATCAACGGCATCATCGACTACGAGGACGCTGTGGAGTATCAGAAGGAGTAGTAGATGCCCAAAATTATTGTCACGAGCCGCTATCTGAAATGCGGCTCCAAGAAAAATATTGCGAATTATGTAAAGTACGTTGCTACCCGTGAGGGATCGGTAGCAATGAAAAATATTGACGAGAACGCTCATGCTACTAAAAATCAGCAGGAGCTGATTTCGTCTTTGCTTAACGATTTTCCCGACAGCAAGGAGTTATTTGAGTACGAAGATTATGTGAAAAAACCTAACTTCAAAAACGGTTCAGCGCTCATCTCCGAGGTCATCGACAGGAATATGGACAGGCTTACTAACCGTGAAAATTATGTCGGCTATCTTGCGAACCGTCCCGGTTCTGTCAAGTTTGGTTCACATGGACTTTTCAATGAAAAAGATGAGCCGATCAATCTTGAAAAGATTGCAAAAGAAATTTCTGAACATAAGGGAAATGTGTGGACTCACGTTGTTTCTTTACGCAGGGACGACGCTCAGAAGATGGGGTATGATAATCTTACTGCATGGCGAGAACTTGTGAAAAGGCAGATACCGAACATAGCCAAGAACTCAAAAATAAATATTGCAAATTTAAAATGGTACGCCGCCTTCCACGACAAGAAAATCAATCCTCATGTGCATATCATCGTGTATTCCACCAATGAGCGTGAGGGATTTCTCACCAATCATGGTATTGAAAAAATCCGCAGCAACTTTGCTAACGATATTTATGCAGATGAACTTCTGCACCTCTACGAGCAGCAGACAGATTTGCGAAATCTTTTGAAAAAAGAATCCGAGCAGTTGATGAAAAGTCTTGCTGAAAAAATTTTTCAGAACAATAACTTTGATCCGGAGCTTATGAATCTTGTTGCAAAACTACACACTCAGCTTGCAGAATCAAAAGGCAAAAAAGTTTATGGTTATCTCAAACCTGACGTTAAGAAAACTGTCGATGAAATTTTTATAAGAATTGCTGATAATGAATCAGTGAAAAAGATGTACGATCTCTGGTGCGAAATGGAACAGCAAAAGCATGACGTATACTCGTCTGCAAAAGTTCAGTTCCCTAATTTGGTTGACAACAAGGAGTTTAGGTCGGTTAAAAATATGATAGTTCAAACTGTACTGCAAATGGATTTTCAAGCGCCTGAGATAGAAATTGAAATGGAAACTGAAGAAGAAAAAACTTTGAGTCAGGAAGATGTAAAAGCTCTTATCAAACGTGCTGAAAGCGGTGATGCCTTTTCTTGTTACAAGCTGGGAAATCTTTACCTCAAAGGCAAAATTATAAATCAAGATTTGGATAAGGCGGAAAAGTATCTGTTGTCTGCTGAAGATAACGAGTTCACTCAATATGCACTCGGCAACCTGTATCTGAAAAAGGAAAAATACGATATACCAAAAGCCATTTCATATTTTGAAAATTCTGCCTATAAAAATATGCAGGCAAGCTATCAGCTTGGAAGACTATATTTTTTCGGCATTGATGGCTTGAAAAAAGATAAGGAAAAGGCTATGCAGTATCTAAATTTATCCGCAGAGCAAGGCAATGAATATGCTCAAAATCTTCTTGAAGATACAGAGCAGTTTGAAAATGAAATGCTTGCGAATACCATATTCAGCTTGTTTGTAAATCTTAGCAGATGCATTGAGGACGACTATCATCACAAGTTTCAGTCAGGCAGAAAAATGATCGACAGCAAACTTCGTAGAGTGATTCAGGAGAAGAAGCAGTCGCTTGGTATCAAAAATGAGCAGAACTTTGAGCAAACATATTGAATCATTACCGCTTTGCTTCAACAAACCATCTTGGTTCTTCATAAAATAAATAAGATTCCTGATTCCGGATACGGCAAGTATAGCGCATACCTATGCCTCCCGCTTTTAAACTTGCGGCTCTCCTTTTGTCGACGATCTTGTCGATCTCGTAAACAGTACCGTCTTTCCAAGTGACAGACAGCGGAGTTATATTTCCCTCGGTATCAAATTTTGCCGTTACTTCAACATAAACCTTTCGTACCATAAAATCACCTTTTTTAGTATTTCTTGTTATGTAACGGATATACTAACGAAAAGGAGGCGTTTACAATGGCAGTATCGCACAGAGGCGCAATTTCATTCGGTTTAGTTCACATTCCTGTCGGATTGTATACGGCAACGCAGGATAACGACATACACTTCAATCAGCTTTGCCGAGAGGACGGCAGCAGGGTAAAATATAAAAAAGTCTGCGCATCCTGCGGAAAGGAAATCTCATCAAAGGATATTGTGAAAGGCTTTGAGTACGACAAAGATAAGTTTGTAATTATGACAGACGAGGATTTTGAAAAAGCCAAGACCGAAAAAGACAAAACAATTCACATTCTGCATTTTACCAATTTAAATTCAATTCGCCCTATTTATTATGATAAAACATACCATGCCGTTCCCGAAGCCGGAGGCGATAAAGCGTTCGAGCTTCTCAGAAAAGCCATGAAAGATGAAAATAAGGTCGCTGTCGCCAAAACTGTTATGGGAACAAAAGAAAAATTGTTGACTCTTATTCCTACTGACGACGGTATTTTAATTGAGACCATGTTTTTTGCAGACGAGGTCAAGCAAGCGCCTAAAGAGCCTGCGCATCCCGAAGTAAATGAAGCGGAGCTGACTATGGCGAAAACTCTTATAAACACAATGGTCAAGGACTTCGATCCAAGCTTGTACAAGGACGAATATCAAGTTAAGCTGCGTGAGATTATCGAACAGAAAATCGCAGGAAAAGACGTTACGGTATCTTCACCCGATGTTCAGGTCAACGTCATCGATATTATGGAGGCTCTTAAGCAGAGTCTTGCGCAGGCTGGCGTAAAAAATGGCTGATATCTGGGTAACAAAAAATATCAAGCCGATGCTGATCGGAGTTGAGGGATCTCCCTTTGACAGCGAGGAATATATCTACGAATTAAAGCTTGACGGCGAACGCTGCATCGCATACCTTGACAGCGATAAAACGATTCTGAAAAACAAGCGGAATATCTTAATGCTTCCAAAAGTACCGGAGCTTTCTGAAATTCATAAGAACGTCAATGTACGCTGTATTCTGGACGGAGAGCTTGCAGTCGTCAAGGACGGCAGACCGGATTTTTTTGAGATTCAGAAACGCAGTATGATGAGCAATCCCGTCAAAATAGATATGGCGGCGAAGAAATATCCTGCCTGTTTTACTGCGTTTGATATTCTGTATTTTGAGGACAGACAAGTTACGGATTTGCCGCTGACTGAAAGAAAAGAACTTCTGCAGAAAGCGGTAAAATCAGAGGACGGCAGATTCGCAGTATCGAGGTTTATTGAGAAAAACGGTATCCAATTTTATGCTCTTGCCGAACAGAGGGAACTTGAAGGAATCGTTGCAAAGCGCAGGGACAGCAAATATTATTTTGATAAGCGGACAAAGGATTGGATCAAAATCAAGTATTTGCAGGACGATGATTTCGTAGTTTTGGGCTATGTTCCGAAAGAAAACAGTATGAACAGCATTATTCTTGGGCAGTACAGTAACGGTCGGCTTGTTTACAAAGGTCATGTTACTCTGGGAGTTGGCGGCGAGCCGTTCAGAAGAATAAAGGCTTTAGACAAAACAAGCTGTCCGTTTTCTGAAATTACTAAAGGAAATGAAAATGCAGTATGGGTAATTCCGGAACTTGTATGTACAGTCAAATATATGATGAAAACCGAAAGAGGCGGTATGCGTCAGCCTGTTTTTAAAGGACTCAGGGAGGATAAATCGCCGGAGGAATGTGTTGATAATATTACTTGAAAAGAATTACAGATTGGAGTTGATAAAATGGCAAAGGATTCACAGCTTGATCCCAAAGAGATCAGAAATATGAAAGCAAAAGGCGGTCATACAATGGCTGAAAGCGCACTTGACGGCGAAGGCAGAAATAATAAAAAGCAATCCGGCAACCGTCATAAATGCGGTACTGTCAGGGAAATTTCAGAGCAGTGGCTTGCCGAGAAAAAACTGACGGTCAAGACTGCAAGCTATTCCAGTTACCGCCGATTGCTTAACAATCACATTTGTCCTGCGTTTGGCGGCGTTCAATGTACCGCCGTGACTAAGCAAATGCTGAATAAATTTATATCCGAGCTTCTTTTATCGGGCAGAAAGGACGGAGGAGGCGGTCTTTCACCTAAAACTGTCAGAGACGTGATCGTGATTCTGAAAGCGGTTTTTGGATATGCTCACAACGAGTACGGCTTTGCCGATCCTACTGAAAATATCAGGCTGCCCAGAATAGATAAAGGATGCGGCGAGCAGTCTGTTTTTGAAAAAATAGAGAGAGTAAGACTGAAGCGTCATCTTATACACAATCAAAGTAAAACCAACATGGGAATTTTGCTCTGCCTTTATACGGGACTTCGTATCGGCGAATTGTGCGCATTGAAATGGAATGATATCAATCTTGCAAACGGACAAGTCAGCGTTACAAAAACTATTCAGAGAATTTCCTGCAATGACGGAACAACGGAACTTTCCGTCGGATCGCCGAAGAGCGTTTCTTCTGTCAGAGACGTTCCTATTCCTGAATTTATATGCAAAGAATTACTAAAATTTCAAGGTTCTGCAAACGCATATATTTTGTCCGGCTGCGGCGCTCCCGTTGAGCCACGAACTATGCAAAACAGATTCAAAGCTGTGCTGAAGCAGTGCGGACTGCCTGACAGAAATTTTCATTCTCTCAGACACACCTACGCTACTATGTGTATTGAGAGCGGCTTTGATCCAAAGGCTTTAAGCGAGCTGCTCGGTCATGCGGACGTTTCAATTACCATGAACCGCTATGTTCATTCTTCTGCCGAAATGAAAAAAAGATATGTCAGCCGGCTTAATCTCTCCGCATGATTAAGCCGTCATATTTATCGTCAGAAAAACATTTAAACGGCGTATCTGCGCCGTTTATTGCTTCTTATTCGCATAGTTATTGATTATGCGAAAATGAAAGTCCGTCATAAATATTATACCCGAATACAAATGAAAAAGACATTGCAGAAAGGAGACGCCCTATGGATGTTCGGGAATACAACGCACAAATCATCAGCGAATACCTCGCTTATAAAAAAGACGTTCCGGAGAATACGTATAAAGGTATTTCGGCAGATTGCAAAGCGATAGCAAAGTATCTTTCCGATAACGATTTGTCGATTACTTCTTTGACCGAAGCGGCTCCTTCGGAACAGTTTGTCAGTTTTCTTACAGAAAAATATACTCCGGCAACAGTCAAACGCAGGCTATGCACTTTGCGTTCGATAATTTATTGGTGTCAGGAACAGGGGGATATTCCTGCTGAATATGAAATAAATATTTATGACGATCTTGAAACTCACCAATATCAATTTGCATCGAATGACGATATCGCAAAGCTTTATAATTTTTGCAAAAACATTTGGGAATCGGACGAATATATAATGGCACGTGCAAAATTAGAATGTTTAATGGTAATAATATGCGGATTTAAGGTATCGGAACTAAAAAAACTCCGGGTACAAGACGTATCCGGTTCGATAATCGATGATAAATTAAAAATGATCTGCTGTACAAAATCAAAATGCATTGATATGTTTTTACAAATCAGAGCGGATTTCACAGATCAGAATCTTATAAAGAGCGATATTCTGTTTATAAGCAAGTTCGGTAAAAAGAACCAACAAATATATTTGGATTATGAAACGATACGCAAACAATGCGGAGTAAACGCCGACGTTACTTTATCTTCGATCAGAAACAGCTGTGTCAAAGAGTGCAGTATACTTCTGGATAACGATGCGGTAGCGGCTAAATTATTTGACGTTGCCGTCAGGCGGCTTGGTATGATCAAAAATTATAAGGTGAATAGTATTACAGACGATGAAAAGCTGCTGCTTGAGCAGTATCGCAAGCTTACTCCAACACAGAAAAAGAAAATAATGAAATTAATGATTGAAAAATAAATGTAGTTTCAAATATGTCAGGAAAGGTACAAGAATAATTTGAACAGCATAGATGAAAAATATGAGCAGATATATCGGCGGTGCATAGAGATGTGTCCAGAAATGAAACCGCTTATCGAGAAAATAAAACTGATACCTCCTCCACAATACGGAGAGCGTGAAATTTTATTAAAGAAAATAAAATTCGGGGACAAAAACGCTAAAAACAGACTCGCAGAAATGTATCTTAGAAGCGCTTTGCATATCGCTCTTGAAGTGGCTGAAATATCGTCTCAGCCTTTGGAGGATATATTTTCAGAAGCTGTGATTGGTCTGATAGAACGCTTGAACTGTCCTACCGAAAACAAAAACTATTCTGCGTTTATTAGTGCCGGAATGCGTATAAAAGCGTATAATTATGTGCGGGAAAACGATGTAAAGTTTATGTCCTACGAGGATTACTGCGAAAAAATAAAAAAGAAATATTACGACGGTGAAAGGCTTATGATACGTCGTTTATATTTGGAACAACTTACCGAAACATTAAGCGAAGTATTGTACAAAAATCTGACCGACAGAGAAAAAATAATACTGAATTTAAGATTCGGTTTGGGAGATTACGATAAGCGCTCTTATAAAGAAATTTCCGAAATGTACTATATCGATAAAGAACGGGTTCGTCAAATAGAAAGGAGAGCTTTGCACAAATTAAGACCATCGTTTAATTTTCCTAATAATCTAAAAGATTTTTTATGAAAGGCAAAATAATGAAGTTAACAAGAATAACTTTTCAAAAGAATAAAAATGAAGTTGAATTTAATACTTGAGGTTAAGTCTCAAGAAATGGACAAAATATTTTCGGAAAGCGAATTGCTTGAATTTTTGAAAGAGCGATTGACAATAGGAAAAATTGACAATATAAAGATTCTGAGCGCAGGAGTTATCAATGCGATAACTGTCGGCGAATGCGATTTTCCGAATCATTTTATTAAATGTCTGCACGAAAATGGAATTTATTATATTTACGAACTGCAAAGATTAGGATACTTTCAATTTAACGATATGCTCGATAAATATTTTATCAGCGGAGAATGTAAAGAACTTCTGTACTGTACCATGAAAAAGTATGGGATCAATTTTTCTGACATTGACATGGATTCACTAATACCCATAAACGACTGTGGACTTTCTGCAAGAACTGTCAGCAGTCTTACTCGTAACGACTATGTTCATTTGCAGGATATGACCCATTTTACACGAAATCAGGTTTTTAGGACCAAAAATTTCGGCAGTAAAAGTCAAAGCGAACTTGAAGAAAAATTGAGAGAATATGGGTTTTGGTATGCTGACGAAAAAAGCGATTAGATTGTGGGGAATGTGCTTTGATTTGGTTTATTTTAGGATTGGCGTTGGGAGGAACAAGCGGCGTATTCGTACTTGCTTTGTGCGTTGCCGCCAAAAACGGCGATGAAGAATCTAAAAAGTAATTTTCATGCGTACTGCTCTAAGCAGTCAGGCTTTTATATACTTTTATCGCCTGCGGCTTTTCTCCATCCGCAGGCGGTAATTTTATAATTTATATTTTTACTGAATAAGCTTGCCTTTGTCTATTAAGGTAAGCTTATTTTAAATTTATATACTAAATTTAATGCGTTTAGCTTGATTTTTTCCAATATTTATGATATGATTTTTATAAGAGGAGGGTCGAGGTATGATACGAATTGCTGTTGTTGACGATCAGAAAAATGATTTAGCTTATATCAGTAAAGGGATGGGAAAGCAGCTTGAACTGCGTAATATCAAATACAAATTCTATCTATACACAGACGCATCGAATCTGTTATGTGATAATAAAAACGATCCCTTCGACGTTGTTTTCCTTGATATAGATATGCCGCAGTTAACGGGAATGGACGCTGCCGAATCAATAAATAACATCAGTCCGAAAACGGTAATCGTATTCGTGACCAATCATGACGAACTTGTATATAAGGCGTATAGGTTTAAGGCTGTCGGCTTTGTACGCAAAAGCTATTTTGATGATGAAATTAATGAAATATTAGATGTAGTTCTTACAGAAATACATAAAAGAAATCATATACTTAATATTTCAGATAATCGTTCGATTATTAAAATCGATTTATTTAATGTGTTATATGTAAAAAGCGACGATCACTATGCTGAATTCTACTTTAAAGACAGTAAACAGTGTATTCGCCAAAGTCTGAATGATATTGAAATACAGATTGAACATTTTGGTTTCATAAGAACACATTCAAGATATTTGGTGAATTACCGTCACATTTATTCTATAGAAAAAACAGTAGTTATTTTAAGCGACGGTAAAACGCAAATTCCTATCAGCAGAAATAAAATCACAGATGTGAAAGAAAAAGTTCAGATGTTTTCAAGGAGTATAGAATGAGGCAGTTTTGGATAATAGTTGAATTATTGGCGACAGGTTTTGAAAATTTTATAATATTAGAATCATTGGGGAAGATTTTTGAGCATAAATTTTCGGGAGTGAAAAAATGGACGTTTTTCGGAATATGTTTTCTTGCCGCAACCGGATACGTTATATTTTTAAATCAAATCGCAGTGTTTGAAGGCTGGCTGAGTTTTGTAACAATTGCCATTTTTATAATTTATGGTTTTATATGCTTAAAGGGAAGCATTATAAAGAAAGCTGTAATGCCAATTTTACTTTATACTTCAATATTGTTGATAAATTTATCTATAACGTTTATATTTTCATTTTTATTAGATATATCACCGGAAAAATTAATGTCTACTGGAAATACCATTCGCTTATTAACTTTATTTATCACTAAGTTTATGTTTTTTATTGTGACAAGAATAATATTACATATTTTTAGAAGCGATACATTCTCACTGAAATCATTTGATTTGATTATTAGTTTGTTATTAATTTTATCAACCAATTCAATAGGTATAATTATAGTTGAAATACAGTTAAAAAATGAAAATCAAAATATTTTAAGCTTAATTTTAACTATTTGCGTAATTGCAGTTAATATATTTATATTTTATGCTTTTAAATCAATTTCCACGAAAAATAAAAAGGAACTTCAAATATCCATGCTTGAAATACAGCTATCCGAGCAGAAGGCTATGATAGAGGACGCTGCAAATATAAGTAAGGAAATTAAAAAGACTGAACATGATTTAAAGCATCATTTTCTTAGCATTCTTGGATTATTGGAAGATGAATGTTCAGATGAAGCTAAAAAATACATTAAACAATTGATCGGAAACTACGAATCAAATATATTTAAATATATCTCCATTGAAAACATCGCCATAAACGGTATTCTTAATTTCAAAATCAGCCGTTGTAAAGCCAATAATATCGATATAAAGCTTTCCATCGAATCAGATTTTTCTGTATTTGACGAATTGGATATTTGCGTTATGCTGTCAAATCTATTGGATAATGCAATTGAAGCAAGTATGTTAGTTGAATCGCCTAAAATTGAACTGTCCATAACAAATAACGGAAATTATCTCTGCGTTTTAGTCAGAAACAGAATTGAAAATTCGGTACTAAACGAAAACAGCAATCTCCGAACAACTAAAAAAGATACCGCCGCACACGGATTCGGTATTTATTCTATTTCTCAGATCGTTGAGAAGTATGATGGAATAAAAAATATATATGAAAAAGCTGGGTATTTTACAGTCGACATATGGTTAAAAAGAAAAACATATAATCTTCAAGAACGTATAAAAGAGGAGGCCTTATACCAAACTCGACAAAAACGATACCAAACTCGACATTTTCATTGACAAATTAAGAAGCAGCCGGTTATAATTATGCTAAGGGTGAGGAAAATGATTACATCTTTGGCACAAATTATAACCGGCTGTTTAGTTAGAAATAAGATCATAGACAATACGAAATTGGACATTTACATATATGGATTTGAAATTATGATTTCAAATATAATATGCTTTGGAATAGGCTTGCTTATAGGAGCAGCATTTTCCGAATTTTTAGAATGTGTTGTGTTTTTGGCTGTTTTTGTATTACTGAGAAGATATTGCGGCGGATATCATGCCGAAACATATTTAGTATGCGATACTATTTTTACAGCAAATGTTCTTTTAGTAATGACAATTTTGAAAGTAATGTCGGTTTATCCGATTTATGTTCATTTTATTATTGCTGTCGTCAGCATTGTAAGCGCTGTTATGTTAGCGCCTGTGGAAAATAAATACAAACCGCTTACAATACATGAAAAGAAAAAACATAAATCGTATGCGGCTGTAATAAGCTTAAGTATGATTATAATATCATCTGTTTTGTTTTTTATAAATTTTAAATTTGCTGCTGTTATAGATATGGCATCGATTTCCGTTGCACTATCTATGATAATAGAAGTTTTAAAGAAAGGGAGTGAAAATAATGAAAAGCGTAAAAAAAGCAATTCTTAATGTGCTTGCTAAAGCGGGTATGAGTTCGGCTATAAATGCTGCCGGCGCTGCTTCTGCTTATGGCTATCATCAGCCGAAAGAGCCAAAGGCTTTGAAAAAGATGAAGAAGTGAACGATTAAATTCAAGATCAGTTAAACAGACGCCTTGTGCAAATAGTTTATTATTGTGCATGGGGCGTTTGTTAGTAAGGAGGAATTTGAAAAATGCTAAAAGTCAAAAAGATATTTTCCGCATTTGTTGGAATGGCTATGGCTGCCAATGCGCTTATAACTATGCCGTTTTCTGCTTTTGCGGACGAAGAAACCAGTCGTACATACATATATGACGATTATGAAGTTTCGTATGACGTAACTAATTCTTGGGGAAATACAGAGATTGTTTCGGTGACACTGTCTAACACCGGAGACAGCGCTATCGAAAACTGGATGCTGTATTTTGATCCGAACGGTCAGGTACACGATACTGTTAACGTTCAGGAAATGCAGACTACTGCTGGTATAACGTACTTTAAAAACAGCGGTTATAACGCAACCGTCAATCCCGATTCTTCAGTTTCGTTCAGCTATATGGTTGACAACTGCGAAGCGATACCTGATGATTTTACGCTTTGTCAAACAAGGGCAGTAAAAGAATCAGGCTATCAGGTTTCACTTCAGGTAAATCAGACTTGGGGAGACTCGTTTAACGGTGAAATCATTATTCAAAATAACACAGACCAACCTATTGAGGCGTGGGAATTAACAGTTGACACTAACTTTACCATTACTGAAATTACGAACAGTTGGGCTGCTACTGTAATAGAACTTGAACCTTACAGCTATATGCTTAAAGGTACGTATACTGGTACTGTTTATGCAAATTCAAGCGTTTCTCTTGGCTTTAACGGAGTGAAATCCGGCGATCCGGTAATTACTGATTACTCGCTGACGGAGGTTGTAGTCAGTGAAGATATTATCAATGACGCAGTCAATACAGGATTACTCTATGATGACTGCATTGACTGGAGCGAACTTCCGGATTCTGATGGAGATGGTTTGCCGGATGAATACGAAGCAGAGTATGGCTGTGACCAATTAAACCCTGACAGTGATGGCGATGGTCTGCCGGATGGCTATGAGATTCTGACATTAGGTTCTGATCCTGCAAATGCGCATTCTTTGGATACGGTTCTTTCCGATGGAGAATATGATAATGATCAGGATGGATTGAGTAATTACGAAGAATATCTTCTTGGAACAGATCCACTTGTGGCGGATTCAGATTATGACGGATTGTCAGATGGTGATGAAGAAAATATATATGGAACAGACCCGTTGAATCCTGATACAGATGGAGATAGTCTATTTGATGGTGATGAGATTGCACTCGGACTGAATCCATTAGTTGCTGACAGCAATGATGATGGTATTCCGGACAATGAAGAAATGTTTCCACAAAATAAGTCATTTGATGCAGGTGACACTGATACTGTAGTTCAAAATATTGATATAGCATTTGAGGGAACAGGTTATATTGATTCTACAACTACTGTTGAAAGCATAATGAATGACGACTGGATGTGCTCGAATATTGTAGGTCTTATAGGAGAGCCTTATGATATTTCTTCATCTTCCAAAATAAAAAACGCTGAGATTACATTTAAAATTAATAAATCTTCATTGGGAAACACACAATTTTCTGATTTGAGAATATTATGGTATAATGAAGAAGAACAGCGTTTTATTGAAATGGAAACCATACCTAATGCTGAAAAAGCAACTCTTACCGCAAAATCAGAGCATTTCAGTAAGTATCTGATTGTTGACTGCAAGCAGTGGTATAACGCATGGAAAAATAATCTTTATCCAATTACCGGAAGTTCACTTCATACAGCAATTACTATTGATTGCTCCGGCAGTATGGATTATAATGATCCCGAATACTATAGAGTTATTGCTGCAAACGGTTATGTAGATGTTATGTCAGTTGCTGATTTGGCTTCTGTTATTCTCTTTTCAGACGGTGCCTCTGAGGAGCAAGGTCTAACAAATGAAAAGATGGATTTAAAAGATGCAATTAAAAAAGTTGAAACTTACGGGCATGGTACAACCAATTATGAATCTGCGTTACGTTATTCCATAAATAGTTTGGAAAATCAAGATAATTCAAATTATGAAAAAGCAATTATTTTTCTTTCGGATGGACACCCTACAAATATAGTTGACGGCGTTGGTGTAGAAATACCGGAAGATGAATTTGATTATTCATTGGTGGATGAAGCAGCAGCAAATGGAATTCGAATTTATACGATTGGATTGACAAATAATGTAAATGAAAATATACTAAAAGAAATGGCAAGAAGAACAAATGGCGAATATTATTATGCTAATACTGCCGAGGCATTAATCGCATATTTCTTAACGATAAATATGGGCGAAAAGTATGATATTACCACGGATACGGATAATGATGGCATTCCGGATTTATTTGAAACATATGGTATGCCGATTGCAAACGGTCAAGTACTTTTTAGCAATCCGAATGTGCCGGATTCAGACGGAGACGGTCTGAAAGATGGTGAAGAAGTAATTATGCATATAGTGAATAATGACGAAGAAGCAACATCTGCATCTGCTTACCTTGAAAAATTCATGTATGATTATATACCGACTGAATATATAAGTAGTAATGGCGGTATTTATTTTGAATTGGTAACAGATCCTACAAATGATGATACTGATGGAGATGGAATTATCGACGGAAACGAAGTTGAAAATGTTACAACTGATTCACGTTATAATAATTTGAATCCATTGGTTAAAGATACGCTGGAAAGTTTATTCGTAGAATATCATCAAGACACGATGATTAATCAAAGAAACAATGCTGTTTATATACAAATAGATCAGAATACTGTTACAATTAACGCACGCATAAAATACACTAATGCATACAACGAACCTGCTTCTTCATATATAACATGGAATGATGAGGAATCACAAGATATTTACAACTCTCTTGGCGAGGACTGTACGTTAAAAGATTTGTTTGAAGATGGCGTAAAGAGGAGATGGGGAGGACTATACTCTGGAACAAAATATGATTTTTATCCAGGACTTTCCATCAATGTTAATGTTAGATTTATTAACTACAATGAAAACACAATGACAGATTGCAGATATATAATAGCAAATTTAACCAATACAATGGGAGGTGTTTCAAGTACATCTGGTGGCTACGATACAACAGAAAACAAAACAATTACAATGAAAAGCCTTGGAGATTTAGCATCTATCTATGAGGGTATTTGTGCTCACGAGTTTGGGCATACGCTACTGCTTGCTGATGCATATCCCTCTGCTAATCACGGGTACACTCCTATTATAAGTACTGATAACAACAGGGAATTGTATTGTACTGTTACAAATGCAGCATATGGTAGACCTGGTGGAGGAGAGATTATGTATTATAATAGCGATGCATTACCTAATGATATTGAAATGTTATTAATCGGATATTCTTATAATGAAAAACAGTATTTTACACCATGGAATAATCGCGAAGTATCTCACGCAATTAAGGAATCAAACATATATCTTAACACTGAGGATAAAAAGTATTATATTTGGGAAAATGGTGCGTTTGTAGAATATACTGAAGGAGATATAGCATGAAGAAGAGTGGCAGATATTTGAGTGCGTTAGTGTTATTCACACTATTGGGGAGTGTAGTCACTATGAATCAAATGAATATCCCAGCTTTAATGGCAGAAGCCTCCGAGCTAGATTATAAACTTCTGTATACAGTTGAACAAGATGGAACAGCAACTATTACAGGTTATGAAGGTGTGGTTGAAACTTTGGTAATTCCATCAGAAATTGATGGGTATCCTGTTTTGAAAATTGATGTTCAGGCATTCGCTACATCAGGCGAAGAACTATATAATGATGAAAACTCTTATTGTTCTGTTGAAACATTGATAATTGAAGAGGGTGTTACCAAAATTGAACTAGAAGCTTTTCTGAATTGCAAGAATCTAAAAGCTGTAACATTACCTAATACATTGGATTATGTATGGGATATGGCATTCTGTGGCTGTGATAGCTTAAAGGAAATTAAAATTCCGAGTGGTACTGGACGAATTTGTGAAGCGGCGTTTGGCTACGAATATGAATGTAATTATATTGAGGGTGTATATGATTATGAGGCTTGGACAGAGAAAATGGATGACTTTACGATCTATGGAGAAGTAGACTCTTTAGCCGAAACCTACGCAAACGAAAACGGTTTCACCTTTATCGCACTTGACGAACAACCTACCACCACAACAACTACAACTGAATCGACCACTACTACAACGACAACCACAATAACACCGATAACTACTGTCACCACAGGCGAAACAAAAAACGATTCTACAACAGCTACGACAATCGCTACTACTGATATTGTCACAACAGAAGAAACTACAACAATTACAACAGTAACCACCACAATAACAGCCGAAACTAACACAGAACAGACAACGGAGCCGCCAACTACTGACGCAGGAGACATCGTTACCACAGAAACTTTTACTGTTCCTCCCACGATAACTACCAGCACAGAAACAACATTGCCTCAAACCGGTTATTCCAAATGGTATCATGCCGCAGCAGCATTGGCAGTCTGCATGATCGGAAGCGGTAGTGCTATGGTAATTAGTTCGGGTACATTGAAGAAGAAAAGAAGATAAACTACAATTTTAAAATCAGAAAAAGCGCCATGTTAAGAATGCGATTCAAGGCATGGCGCTTTTCTATAATAAGGAGGAAATGCTCATGAAATTTTTTAATAAAATCCTAAGTGTATTGGCTGTTTGCGGATTTATTATGCTCAGCATTCCGTTTTCAGCAATTCCGGTGGAGGCCGCTATTCTTTACACACTGAATGACGGTGTACTGACAATCAAATCGCAGGGGGTCATTGAAAAATACAGCGATGGAACAAAATTGCCATGGTATGATGAAAGAGATCAGATTACATCAATAGTATTGCAGGATGGCGTTACAGAAATCGGCGATTCTCTTTTTTCAAACCTAACCGCACTGGAAACGGTTAGTTTCCCTGATACGCTAATCTCCATAGGTACGAACAGCTTCAGAAATTGTTCTGCGCTAAAAAGCATAGAACTGCCGTCCTCGCTTATTTCTATCGGTACTGGTGCGTTTGGAAATTGTACAAAGCTGCAATCCGCTCGGCTTTCTGAGGGGTTAGAAAGTGTCGGAAGCTGGTCGTTTGCTTATTGTTCAGAGTTAACGGAAATTCAATTGCCTGAAACCCTAACTGAAATAGGAAGCGCCGCCTTTTATGAATGTTCATCATTGACAAACATAACAATTCCGGCAAATGTGACAGAACTCAAGGAGTTTACATTCGCTGTCTGTTCAGCATTGGAAGATATCACGATACAAGGAGAATTAACCTATCTCGGAGGCGGCGTATTTAGCGGAACAAAATGGTTTTCGGAACAGAAGGACTGGGTTATTGTACAGGATAAATTTTTGCAGACCTATAGGGGTTCGGATACAGAACTTGTCATACCGGATGGCGTAGAATTCATTTGTGATAGTGCGTTTTCCAATAAAAACATTCGATCGATCGTTCTTTCTGATTCTGTCAAATCAATCGGTTCAAACGCTTTTGCAGGCACAGATTTGGAAACAATAGACCTCAATCAGGCAGAAATAATCGGAGAAAGCGCATTTAATGGGTGTGAAAAACTGACGTCTTTGACGATTCCTGATTCGGTTACATCTATAGGCGGAATGCTGATAAGTGACTGCACTTCTCTAACTGATTTGCAGCTCAGTAACTCCTTAACTTCTATTCCAAGGAATGCATTCTATAATTGCACCGCTTTAACAGAAGTAACCATTCCGACTTCAGTGACTACAATTGAAAAATATGCTTTTTACAAGTGTGATTCATTGGAAAAAATACGGATTCCGGAAAGTGTTATCAGCATTGAAGACTATGCGCTGGGCTATATAAACGGCAGTACAGTTTCAGAAATTCTGACAATTTACGGCTGTTACGAGTCAGCGGCTGAATCTTATGCAATCGAAAACAACATTCCGTTTATTGCAATGTCTTCTGAAACTGTAGAGGGCGATGTCAATAATGATGGATTTTTTACAATTGCTGATGTTATTTTGATGCAAAAGTGGCTTTTGGCAAAACCGGATGCTGTTTTAGAAAATTGGAAAGCAGGCGATCTGTGCGAAGATAATATTATTAACGTATTCGATTTATGTCTGATGAAGCGAAAACTTATTGAGCAAGGCGTGTAAAGATTTATTTTAAGTGAAAAGTCGGTGCGGATATGCAGATGAAAAAGAACAAAAAGCTTTTATTTTCAGTGGGAATAGTATTTCTTGTAATTGGATTTGCAATACTTTCCGTTTTTGTATATAAACGCATCAGCCGAGAGCTGTATAAGCAAAAATTGCTTCGGGAATGCGTTGTATTTGAAGTACCGTCGTTGGATATAAAAGTTCCGGTTATGAACGGCACTGACAAAAAAATACTTTCCGCTGCCGCCGGACATTTTAAAAATACCGGAAAAGTTGGCTCTGGCAACTACTGCATTGCCGGACATAACAGCACAATATATGCGGAAATTTTCAACGATTTAGATAACATAAAAATCGGCACGGAAATGTATCTGTACGATAATGATGAAAACAAAACTTGCTATACGTATGAAGTGTCTGAAAAGTTAATTGTAAATCCCGAAGAAACATGGGTTCTAAATGATTTTGACGATGATCGGCTTACTGTCGTTACGTGTACAGATGACGGTAAGCAAAGACAAGTTGTCATAGGGATCAAAAAGTAAATCTACTCCATTCTGCTTTTATGTAGAATGGAGATTTTTTATGCATTCAAAAAAATTAAATACAATGTCATTAAAAAAGGATACAAATATAATCGTTTTGCCTAAAAACGGGTATATTTGTACCCTTTTTTTGTGTCCTTTTTTGAGAATGAGGAAAGGCCGCAAAAATGATATTTAAGTACAAATGGCTGTGCATTACAGTAAAGTATCCATAAACCTCTGTTTTGATACGAAAGAAAAAATCAAAACGGAGGAATATAAATGGATCGAAGATTCAAAAAAATAGAGATGTCCAATGTCAGAGAGATTATTGCCAAAAGAGGATTTTATTATCTGCCGTTGTGCGCAGTTTACAACACTTTTAAAGGCTGTAAATACATAATCGTCACTGACAATTCCGATTTTGCAGAACAAAATCCAGAATTTGCAAAAGAAATTATTATGACGCCCGAAGAATTTGAACCGTATGCGGAAACGTTCAACAACTATTTTGCCAATGAGGATAGAGAGCGAAAACGACAGCCGCTGCATATCTATAACGGATATACCGAGGACAATGAAACTGATTTAAAAATATCAAACCTTGATTGGAATCCTGTAGAAAATACCGTATTCAACAATCTGCAAAATGAAAAAATTTATTTTGCTTTAGAACAACTCACAGAAACACAAAGAAAACGTGTGATTTTGTTTTACATCTATGGCTGGACGGAAAGACAAATCGCTGAGCATGAGGGCGTAAACAGATATGCTGTAAGAAGATCTTTGGAGCAGTCAATAAAAAAACTGAAAAAAATTTTTTAAAAAGGGTGTGCAAAATGCCTCTCCCATTCCCTTATAAGTAGAAGGGTATGAAAATAATGCGGAGTTTTTCAAAATTTTTTTAAAAAAAGACTGTGCAAAACGCCCTTCTCATTCCCTTATAAGTAGAAGGACTTGAAATGATCTTCAGGAAACTTGAAAATTAAATAGCAACTTTACAGGTACGTTAATCACACGGGCGGTCTAAAAATCGTCAGCCGCAGAAGCCATACGCCACGACTCCATTTGGACAAGCGATAAATATGCAGATTCAAAATCCGGAACAGCTTTCCGGAACGGCAATGAAACGTGTGAGGATAATGATACTTCCGTCCAGTCACAGACTCAAGCAATGAGGGCGGCTCTATGAGAACCATAGAGGGATGAGATTTCCATGAGATCGGTAAGCTGCCGGTCGCCTGCAAAGTTCCGTGTACAGCGGATATCGGGGATAAATACTGTACAAGGCAAAATGAGTTATAACTGCGGTTTTCGTTTGTCAGACCGCAGTTTTACATAAATTTGGAGTGAAGAAAATGAAAGAAAAATCAAAGCATATGCGTGGTTTTTGTGGAATCAGGATACCTCCGGCGGTTTGCATTTTGCCGGAATGCCATCCTTGCTATGGATGTATTTGGAATGTGAAAGATACCAACATTCTGTTCTGCCCATTCAAAAACTGCGTTAGAAATAAGAAGGGTTTTGAAATACCAGAATTGAGGAATGATAAAAATGTTGATTAAACGAGGCGATGTATTTTATGCCGATCTTGATCCGATAATCGGTTCGGAACAAGGAGGTATCAGACCGGTTATGGTGGTGCAGAATAATGTTGGAAATAAGTACAGTCCAACGGTAGTTGTGCTGCCTATATCGTCAGCCAAAAAGAATAATATGCCTACCCATATTCATATCTGCGGGTCAAAAATGCTGCCTAAAGACTCAATCGTTCTTGCAGAGCAGATACGCACGATTGATCGTGATAGACTGTTGAGATACATAGGTTCGGTTGGTCTGGAGATTATGGAAAAGGTAGACAGAGCAGTAAAAATAAGCATCGGGGTGAAGGTCAATGACTAAATTTGGACAAGCAGAATTTGCTAATTTTATCACAGAAACTTTTGTGAAAAACAGACTTGAAAAGCTTCTTGCGGAGAATGAAAAAACGAGTCTGAACAGCAAGAATACAGAGGATATTTATAGAAAGTTTCCGTCCTCAAAGGACGCAGCGTAAGGGATGATAATATGTTAGGATTTATTTTAGGCTCTATATTCGGCAGTCGGAGTGTTTGCTATGTGCTTGTGCAAAGCGGCATCGGACGCTGACAAATGTATGAATCAGACAGATCATAAGGATTAATTTTGTCAGGTTTGGTGATACCATTTCGGCAAAAAATATGGTATCCTTGTTGGTGAAATGGGAGGTGAGCAAAATGCCGACAGTAACGGTGATACAGCCGACAATAGCAGAAGAAAAAAGCGGAATTATTCGCTGCGCAGCCTACTGCCGAGTGAGTTCGGATTCAGAGAATCAGCTTAATTCCTTTATGGCGCAGCTTAAATATTATGAGAATTTCCTTGCCGGCAGCGAAACCGAAACACTAATAAACGTGTATGCTGACGAAGGTATAACTGGTACTCGTGAGGAGAAGCGAGAAGAATTTCAGCGAATGATGAACGACTGCCGAAAGGGTAAAATCGATAGGATCTATACCAAATCGATAAGCCGTTTCGCCCGAAATACTAAGGATTGCCTTAAAAATATCCGTGAACTGAAATCGCTGGGTATTACGGTATTTTTTGAAAAAGAGAACATCGATACGGCCAATATGTCCGATGAAATGATGATCACCATAATGGGCGGTCTGGCTCAGGAGGAATCGATTTCAATTTCACAAAATATGAGGTGGAGCATAAAAAAGCGTATGGAAAACGGCGATTATGTGCTCCCCCATGCTCCATATGGCTATCGAATGGAAAATAAGCAGCTTGTAATTGTAGAAGAAGAAGCAAAAATTGTCCGGCTTATTTACAATCACTATCTAAATGGTTGGGGAATGAAAAAAATAGCAAACTTATTAAATCAACAAACAGATAAAATGATAAATAAGAAGAAATGGTCATATGTAGCTGTAAGGTATATTTTGATGAACGAAAAATATACCGGAAATTCGCTGTGGCATAAAACTTGTACTACGGCGTTTCCATATAAAACGGTAGTTAATAACGGTTATGAAGAAAAATATTATGTAGAAAATACGCACGACGCCATCATTACGCAGGAGCAGTTTGACAAGGTTCAGCAATTAATTTTATCGCAAACTTTTGAGGTGAAAAAATGTATTTGCTCATTAAGTAAGAAAATTTACTGCGGCGAATGCGGTACGATGTTTCGCATAAAGCATATTAACGGAAACACATATTGGGAATGCAGAAATCATAATACGTCCGCTAAAAATTGTAGTATAAAACAAATCTTAGAGGAAAGGTTTTATAAAGCATTTATCACGCTGCACAACAAGCTGTTTTATAATTACAGGCAGATACTTGTGCCTCTGCAAACAGCCTTGCAGGACTTGAAAATACGGCGGTTCAGCGGCAATTCCAACGTGATGGAAATACACAAGGAAATCGCCAAATTAAAGGAACAGACTCATGTGCTTGCAAGGCTGAAAACAAAGGGATTTCTTGATAATGCAAAGTACCTTGAGCAGACTTCGGAGCTTAATGCAAAAGTAAGTAAACTTCAGTCGGAGCTGAAGAAAATAACCCATCTTGACGATGAGGACGAAACCTTAGATCAGATAGAAATGCTGGTAGATTATTTTGAAAAAGCGGAAAATCCAATAAGTAAATTTGACGAATCGGCGTTTGAATTTCTGATAGAAAAAATTGTGGTTATAAATCAGAATGAACTGGAATTTCACATTATCGGAGGTCTGAAATTTACTGAGAAAATATGCTGAACATATTGAAATTTGATAAAAAGTATGGTATAATAAATAAAAATGAAAGCCGGTGATACCGATGGCAAGGGACGTAGTTTCCGCAAAGCTGGACATTATTTTCAAGAAGATTTTTACGGAAAACAAGGATATGCTGCAATCGTTCTTGGCGGATATTCTTGACATTCCGTACGACGATATTCAGGATATTATTGTTGCAAAGCAGGAGCTGACTCCGGAAACGATTGACGGAAAGTTCAGCCGTTTGGACTTGAATTTGAAAGTGGCGGATAAGCTGATAAACGTTGAAATTCAGCTTAAGGGCGATAACGATTACCGTGACAGAACGCTGTTTTACTGGGCAAAATTGTATACCTCAGAGCTGAAAAGCGGCGAGACTTACGGTCAGCTGAAAAAGACGATTTGCATAAATATCATCAATTTTAATATGTTCGACAGAAGCGATTACCACACCGAAATCGTGGCGTCTATCAAGGATACCGGCGAGATTTTTTCGGATAAATTCAGCATTCACTTTTTTGAATTGAAAAAGGTCGGTAAGGAAGTCAATCCGAATAACCGCAGAGAATTGTGGATGCAGTTTCTCAATGCGGATAGCGAGGAGGAGTTTGAAGTGTTGAAGCAGACCAACGTGCCGATAATGAATAAGGCGGTAAATATAATTTACGATCTGAGTGAGGATACAAAAATCCGTGAAATGGCAAGACTCCGTGAAAAGGCTCTCCATGACGAGGCTTCCGCTTTGGCTAACGCTAAGAATGAAGGTAAAGCAGAAGGCAGAGCAGAAGGCATTACAATTGGGGAAGCCAAAGGCAGAGCTGAAGGTGAAGCCAAAGGCAGAGCAGAAGCCGAGGCAGATATCATTGCAAAACTGAAAGCATACGGTATGACAGAAGAACAGATTAAGGTGGCACTATCAAATGATTAATTAAGAATTTATAAATAATTATGCGCTTTGTGACCAAAACACAGAGCGCATTTTTGTTGCCTTTGGATATAGCAATTTTGGAGATTTTGTGGTATCCTTATTTGTTGAAAGGGGTGAAATTATGGCTAAAAACAGAGTTATACCGTTCGGGTACTGCATGAAAAACGGCGAGGTTACGGTGGATTTTACAGAAGCAAAAGCAGTGATGAGAATCTTTGAGGAATACCTTAATGGCAGCAGCTTAATGCAAATTGCAAAGCTGATGGAATCTGAAAAAGTACAGTATTCTGAGGATTCTGGCAAGTGGAACAAAAACATGATTAAGCGGATAATAGAGAATGAAAAGTATCTCGGTAATGAAAAATATCCTAAGATTATTAGTGAAAAATTTTTTGATCAGGCAAATGAAAAAAGGGTCTCGAAAGCGACTTCTGTGCGCATGATTTCGGAGTATTTACAAGAAATCAGAAGCCGTACATACTGCTTGGAATGCGGTCATAGATTATCCCGAATCGGCGGTAACTGCCGCTGTGCAAAGTGGGATTGCCGTAATCCGAACTGTTACAGATTTGAATATCAGCTTACCGATCAGATGATAATCGGAGCAGTCTTGACTGTTCTGAATACGGTCATTGCAAATCCAAATCTGATTGAAAACAGCGGCAAAATAAGCGTGTACTCTCCTACTGCCGATGTGATTCGCAAACAAAACGAAATAAATCAGATGACTGATTCAGCACAAATAGATTTTGACAGAATAAAATCAGAAATATTCAAGCTTGCAGAGATGAAATATAATTGCTGTACTTATGATGACAATCCGCAGAAAACGGCGCAGTTACGGCGTTTGCTTGATGAACAAAAACAATTAAATAGCTTAGATATTGGCTTATTCAAAGCGTGTATTTCACGAATTTGGATAAGCCATTTTTGTACCGTAGAGGTTGAGTTTATCAACGGAGTACATATCAAAAATATAACGGAAAGGAATGAAAAAAATGCCGGAAGTAACGATAATTCCTGCGAAGGCTCAGACAGAGATAAATCGAAGTAAATACCAACAATTAAGGGTTGCTGCCTACTGCCGTGTATCAACTGAACAAGAAGAACAACAGAGCAGCTACCAAGTTCAGATCGCTTATTATACCGATCTGATCAACAGAAAAAAGGAATGGTCGCTGGTTGGAATTTTTGCTGACGAGGGTATCTCAGGTACTCAAACAAAAAATCGTACAGAGTTTAAGCGTATGATAAGGATGTGCAAAAATAAAAAAATTGATCTGGTGATTACAAAATCAATCAGCCGATTTGCCCGAAATACCGTGGATTGTCTTGAATACGTCAGACAGCTAAAAGACCTCGGAATCGGAGTGATCTTTGAGAAGGAGAACATCAACACGCTAACCATGACAAGCGAATTTATGATAGCTTTATACGGTTCATTCGCTCAGGCAGAGAGTGAATCAATTTCAAAAAATGTTTCATGGGGCAAAGAAAAAGCCTATCGAGAGGGCAGAGTTCAGTTCCAGTACAAGCATCTTTTAGGCTATAAAAGAGGCGATGACGGAGAGCCTGAAATAGTACCTGACGAGGCGGAAACGGTGCGGCTGATCTTCAAATTTTTCCTTGATGGCTACTCTATGAAAGACATTGCAGTCACGCTTAAAAGTCTGAGTAAACCCAATAAATACGGCGATGTAGAATGGCGTTCCAACACGATTTCGAGGATTCTGCAAAACGAAAAATATGTTGGCGATGCGCTTCTCCAAAAGACTTTTACAGTCGACTGCATCACACATAAAATTGTGAAAAATCATGGGGAGCGCCCCATGTATCTGGTAACCGATCACCACGATCCGATAGTCGACAGGGACACTTATAATCGAGTTCAACAAGAGCTTGCAAGGCGCAGTTCCAAGCGTAAAATCAGCGATAAGACTGTTACGGAGCAAGGTAAATATTCAAGTAAATACGCACTTTCGGAGCTTCTCATCTGCGGTCATTGCGGCACTCCATATCGCAGAACTACGTGGTCGGCAAGGGGCAAAAAGCAAATTGTATGGCGATGCATCAGCCGTTTGGAGCATGGCAAAAAATACTGTCCCGAATCGCCGACAATCAAGGAAGAAGCGCTTCACAAAGCAATAATCCATGCAATAAATAATTATTACTCCTGCCGAAATGACATTGCAAGAATCCTCAAGGCAAATATCGGAACGGTTCTGGAATGTCAGGGTCAGGAAGAAATGATCAGTATTGAAAATCGACTGAAAGAAATCGATCAGGCAAGGAACGATCTGGTAATGCTGATAGCTTCCGGAGGATGCGATGAGGACAAGCTTGACAGCGAATTTTCAAAGCTTTACCAAGAGGAACAGCAGCTCAGCGAACGGTTGGAGAGTTTAAGATCTCAGAATAAAACCTCCGCTGAAACTCAGAAAAAAATTGATAAAATAATGCACATGATTGAGAATGAAAAGTTTGAGTTAGAGACCTTCGATAACGTGCTGATACGCAAATTGATAGAGTGCGTGAAGGTAATTGATAAGTCCGAAATACTGGTGATTTTCAAGGGCGGATACGAAGTAAAAACTGAAATTGAATAAGAAAAAATTGGGATGTCTGTAGAAAAAATCTACAGACATTTTTTATTGGGAGGTAGATAATTTGTCAGGAAATTTTGAGGGAATAAAAAAACAAAAATTCGGAGTCGAAGTGGAGTGCACAGGCTTGACAAGATCAGACGCTGCAAAGGCGATAAGCAAGGTTTTAGGCGGTACTGTAGAGCATTTTGGCGGCAGCTACGACAAATACATCGTCCGTGACAGCAAGGACAGAAAGTGGTCGATAGTCTATGATTCGAGCATTAGATGCGTTGATAAAAGCGGTTGTTCTGCATCAAGAAATTATGCTGTTGAACTTGTCACTCCGGTGCTGGAATACGAGGATATGCCTCTGCTTCAAGAAGTTGTAAGAGCAGTCAGAAAGGCAGGCGGCGTGACCGGAGCTGAGTATCGTGCAGGCATTCATGTCCACATCGACGGCGCACCCTATACTGCACAGAGTCTGCGTAATTTGGTAAATATTTTTGCGAGCAAAGAAAATTTTCTTTTCGATATGCTTCAGGTGTCGCCAATGCGCGAAACTTACTGTCAAAAGGTTGACAGAAGCTTTCTTGAAAAGCTGAATAAGCAAAAGCCGAAAACTATTGAGGAAATTCAAAGATTATGGTACAAAGGAGATATGAACGAGGTACACCATCACTACTCGTCAACGCGCTATCGAGCCTGTAATTTGCACAGTTTCTTTGCAAACGGCAACTGGGAAATGAGAGCCTGCAATAGTTCGCTTCATGCCGGAGTTATCCGCTCATACGTGACTCTGGCGTTGGCGATATCCAACGCTGCGCTGACTAAAAAATTCTGTTCTCCGCACATTTCCGAAAGCGATAATCTGAGATATAGCGCAAGGGTATGGCTGATAAATTTAGGTCTGAACGGTGATGAGTTTAAGAACTGCCGAAAGCACTTAATTTCTCACTTAGAGGGCAATATTGCGTGGCTTCACCCCGAAGATGCTATCAAACAGAGAGAACGTCTTAAAGCTGAGAGAATCGCCGCCCGTGAGCAGCGTGTCGAGCCTGTGCGGGAGGTTGAGCGGCAAGCCGATAACGTACCCGATGAGGTCATAGAGCCGACAGAAAGCGAACGTGAGGTGGTTTTTGAGAACGAGGATCTGGAACAGGAAGAAGCATTTGAAATGAGTATGTGAGGAGATTAAAAATGAGTAAGAAACAGCTATATATTGCCTATGGCAGTAACATCAATTTGGAACAGATGGCATATCGATGTCCGCATTCCAAAGTTGTTGGAACGTCTGAAATAAAGGATTTTGAGTTGGAATTCAGAGGTGTTGCAACCATTGTGCCGAAAGAAAATGCAAGCGTTCCCGTTTTAATATGGGAGCTTGACGAAAGGGACTTGCCTACACTTAACAGATACGAAGGTTGGCCTCGGCTTTACAGACAGGAAAAAGTGTCTTTTGAACTGGACGGACAATCCTATGAGGGCATGGCTTATCTGATGAATCGTGGAGAAATTTCACCGCCAAGTCAGCAGTATTACAATACGATTTTACAGGGTTACAGAGAAAACGGTCTGGACGAGTCGTATCTGGAAAAAGCGTTGGAAAATTCCTTTCAGATGGATTTGGCAGAGGAAGAAATTGATGAGGATTTCGATATTGATGAGTTTGAGGACATCGATTATGACGATGATTTTCAATTGGAACTTTAAGGGGGAACAGTATGAAATATAAAGGATTTTTTGTGAAGATCACACCGGACGAGTATCTGCCGAGAGAAGATGATAATGGAGAAATAGTTGCCTGCGAAGGTTTCAAAATCGAGGTCTTTGCAGATGAATCCGAAAATGTGGAGATCGATATTTTTACTGCTGCGGTCAATTTTGAATTGGTAAAGAACAGTCTTAATGAAGTGGAACAATTCGCCAAAGATTACATCGACTGCGAAGAAAAAGAGTATCAGAGAATGCTTGATGAGTTTAACGAAAATTAATTTTTAGGTTCAGCGGTATGAAGAAATACCGCTGAATTTTTATTTTCAAGTTCATGTGGATCGTGAGTTTGAAAATGAAAAAATTATTTGACAAATCTCTAAAAAACGACGTAAAATAGGGCTGAACCGATGTCATCTTTTTTGTTCCAGTAGTACATATTGTGATTATAAAATAGATGAATAGTCCGCAAAGTCCGTAGCTACGGGCTTTTTTTGTTGCTCTGACGGCAAAAATCAAGGTCAGATTCTTATCAAATTACACCATAAATACAGAATTTTTCGGTCAGGAGATCAGTCAAGAACCAAAAATAAATATGTCAATGCAGGCGGTTAGGTTTAAAAAACTTAACCGCTTTTTATACCCAAATAAAAGGAAATGGTGAATATGATTCGATATTTTGAAAGCTTCGCAGGGTGAGGACGATATTGTAAGCTACAGGAATGTCCGAAACGCAGCTGAAAGAGAATCTGTACAAGTCCAGTAAAAACGGAGTACATATTATTTTTGTACTCCGTTTCACTATCTTATTCAATTTGATTTAGTTTTTGGTTTTCTTTTTCCATTTACAATATTTGCATTACTAGATTATCTAGTGCCAAAAACATCTTAACTATCGCTATCCTGAATTATTGCCAAAATACAAATAACAATACAAAGTAAAGAAAAAATAAATCTATATGGAACAATCCTATCTTGAGTTTCATCCAGAACCATACATTCTTCCGGACATTCTTTATTATAATACACCCTTATCATACTTCCAACATAGTAATTATATGACAAAGAAGCCGAAAGCCATTGCTGATAAAGCTCTCCATCCACATCATATGACACTTTATAGTAATACTCATATTCATCGTAATTACTATTTTGGGTTCTGAATCTTTTTACATTCTTCTCAATGATTTCTGCCATGACCATTTGACCATTGCGATTTATTTTTCTGTATATAAGAAAATTATTTATATACGGCATACTAGATATCGTTGCAAATATAATTATAATAACATTTAAAATTATTTTAAAATAGTACATGATGCATAAAAATTAACCCATCAGCTTGACCATAACAGCCTTTTGTGCATGAAGACGGTTTTCAGCCTCTTCAAAGATTTCTTTGGCATGTTCTTCAAACACCTTGCCCGTTATTTCCTCTTCACGGTGCGCAGGCAGACAATGCATAACAAGAGCGTCTTTATTGGCAAGAGCCATTATTGTATCATTTATCTGATAACCCTCAAACGCTTTTTTACGCTGCTCAGCTTCGCTTTCCTGACCCATGGAAGCCCATACGTCTGTAAGAACGATATCAGCATTTTCAGCTGCTTTTTTAGGGTCGTCAGTAATTGTAAAGCAGTCAAAATCTGCTGCAAAATCCATTACTTCCTTAGCCGGACGGTAATTTTCAGGAGTAGCCGCAGAAACAGTCATACCAACTTTCAGACCGCCTACAATAAGGGAATTAGCCATATTGTTGCCATCGCCGATGTAACACATTTTCAGACCATCAAAACTGCCCTTAAATTCACGTATAGTCATAAGGTCGGCAAGTACCTGACAAGGGTGTGAAAAGTCAGTCAGACCGTTAATGATGGGAATGTTACCGTACTGCGCAAGATCTTCAACTTCTTTTTGGTCAAACGTACGAATCATGATACCGTCAATGTAACGAGAAAGTACACGTGCAGTATCCTGAACAGGCTCTCCCCTGCCTATTTGCAATTCGCTTGCAGACAGAAACAACGGGTATCCTCCCAGCTGATACATACCGGTTTCAAAGGAAACACGGGTACGTGTAGAAGCTTTCTGAAAAATCATTCCCAATGACTTTCCTTTCAAATGCGGGTGCGGAATACCATGCTTTAATTCATATTTCAACTGATCCGCCAGATTTAAAATATCAACTATTTCTTCTTTGCTCAGGTCGAGCATTTTCAGTAAATGTTTCATCTCAGTTCACCTAACCTTATATTTTTTATGAATTTAATATCTTTTCAAATATTTCAAGTCCCTTGTCAATTTCATCATAAGTAATATTAAGCGGAGGCAAAAGCCTTACTTTTTCTTTTGCGGTCAACAGCATAAGTCCCTCGTCAATAGCTTTTGCAGCAACGTCTGCCGCCTTTTTATTTTTCAGAGTAATTCCAATCATCATTCCAAGACCGCTTACACTTTCCACTTCATTCATTTTTTCCAGCTTTTCTTTAAAATAATGTCCCTTAGCGGTCACATCTTCCAAAAAACCGTCAGCAGTAACCTTGTCAATAACAACCTCGCCGCCGGCACATGCCATAGGATTACCACCAAATGTAGAACCATGAGTACCCTTAGTAAGCACCTCTGAACATTTTTCAGCCGCCAGACACGCTCCCACTGGTACGCCTCCTGCAAGCCCCTTTGCAAGGGTAGTAACGTCCGGCTTTACGCCGTAATGCTCAGACGCAAGAAATTTGCCTGTTCTGCCGACGCCAGTCTGAACCTCGTCGGCAATTAGTAAAATATCCTTTTCACGGCAAATTTCAGCCACCTGTTTTACATATTCCTTATCCAGAGCGATCACACCGCCCTCTCCCTGAACAAATTCAAGCATTACTGCACACACATTGTCAAGCTTTGATTTTAAGTCGTCAATATCATTAGCTTTTGCATTTATAAAGCCTTCAACGAATGGGAAAAAGTAGTTGTGAAAACTGTCCTGACCGGTTGCAGAAAGAGTACATAGAGTTCTTCCATGAAAAGAATTGACAAGAGTAATAATATTATGACGTCCCTTGCCGTACTTATCAAAGCTGTATTTTCTTGCAAGCTTGACAGCGCATTCATTTGCCTCAGCACCTGAATTTCCGAAAAACACTTTTGAATATCCTGTAACCCTACACAATTTCTCCGCAAAATCCGCCTGTACCTTTGTATAATAATAGTTAGAAGTATGCTGAATAGATCTAACCTGACTGCATACAGCATCTGCCCATTCTTCATCGCAGAAACCGAGAGAATTGCATCCTATACCGCTTCCGAAATCTATGTACGATTTACCGTTTTCATCAATGCAAGTTCTCTTTTCTCCCTTATCCAAAACTACGCCGAAACGACCGTAGGTATGCATAACATTATCATCAAACTTTTCAATAGTACTCATTTTTTTACACTCCCCTTGTCAATAATATCTAAAATACATAATACAAAATGCGATGATCATAAAAGTACCGCAGGAAAAAAGAATTTTCTCTGCCGTGCTGCCATTTTCTTCCGGCACAAAGCTCCTATAGTTTTTTTGATTTACTCTAATAGGAATGCTGTTCCCCTTTTTAAAAACAGTTGTACCCTCAGGGTAAAACTTTGCAGATGCAGCAGTATAAGACTGCCCCGACACCTGGTATTCTACAATAGGCGCTTCCGTAGTTACCTTAACACCAGCATATTTCGTTTGTGATTTGGCAATTCCTGTAACAGTTCCTATAACGTGTATTCCAAATTTTTTACGTTTAAAATACAGAAATCCACCAATTACATCCAGAATCACTCCGATAATAACCGGAAAAAAAAGAATAAATTTCTCCATACTACTTAAACTGAGTACCTATACCGGCCTTAGAAAGAATTTCAATAAGAATTGAGTGAGGAACTCTTCCGTCAATAATTGAAGTTTTCTTAACACCTCGTCTGACAGCTTCAACACAGCAGTCGATCTTAGGGATCATACCTCCGGAAATAATCCCCTGACGTTTCATAAACGGGACTTCACTGACATTAACAAAAGGTATCAATGTATTAGGATCTTCCTTGTTTCTGAGAAGTCCTGCAATATCAGTCATAAGGATAAGATTTTCAGCACCAAGCTCAGCTGCAATTCTTGAAGCGGCAGTATCTGCATTAACATTATATGTGCTTCCGTCAGTTCCGCTCGCAACAGTTGCAATAACAGGAATACAACCATTGTTTAGAGTATCCATAATAGGCTTTACATTAACTCTAGTAATATTGCCTACATATCCCAGATCTTCACCGTTTTCTCCCTCGGCACGCTCAGCGGTAAGCATTTTCCCGTCAATACCGCAAAGACCTACAGCCGTACCTTTATGTTCTGCCAAAAGAGCTACCAACTCCTTGTTGACCTTTCCGGCAAGTACCATTTTTACAACATCGATAGTTTCCTTGTCAGTATATCTCAGACCGTTAATAAATCTGCTTTCAATACCAAGTCTTTTAAGAGTGTCGCTTATTTCCGGACCTCCGCCATGTACAAGAACAACTTTGATTCCCACAAGTGAAAGCAGAACTATATCGCTCATGACCGCCTGCTTAAGCTCGTCATTAGTCATAGCGTTTCCGCCGTATTTTACAACTACAATTTTATCATTGTATTTTTGTATATAAGGAAGTGCGTCGATCAGCACTTTCGCACGAATATTATTAGAAATTTCCATTTTTAACTCCTGTAATCCCCATTGATTTTAACATAATCATAAGTCAAGTCACATCCCCAAGCAGCTGCCGTGCATTCGCCGTCGCCAATATTAATAAATACTGTAATTTCTTCTTCCATAAGAATTTTTTTAGCTTCATCTTCTGAGAAATCCACTCCCGCACCACTTTTACATACGGCAATTTTTCCGGCATTTGACGCCAGATAAACATCGACCTTGTTTATGTCAAAATCAGCGTCTGCATATCCTACAGCACATAGTATTCTTCCCCAGTTGGCGTCCTCACCGAACATAGCCGCTTTAAAAAGACTTGAAGTAATAACCGATTTGGCAATTGTCTGAGCAGTTTTAATATCGTCAGCTCCTGCGCATACACATTCAATAAGCTTTGTAGCACCTTCGCCGTCCCTAGCCATCATTCTCGCAAGATTTACCATAACAACGTAAAGAGCGTTTTCAAATACGGCAAAGCTTTCATTTTCTGAACATATTTCATCAATACCCGAAAGACCGTTTGCCATAACACAGCACATATCGTTTGTAGACTGATCTCCGTCAACGCTTACCATATTAAGCGTTGTTTTTACTACATCGCTTAAAGCACGCTGAAGATATTCCGGAGAAATTGCAGCGTCAGTGGTAATGAAAGAAAGCGTAGTCGCCATATTCGGATGAATCATACCGCTGCCCTTAAGCATACCGCCCATAACGCATTTTTTACCATTTATTTCAAATTCAACAGCCACTTCCTTAGGCATAGTGTCAGTTGTCATAATAGCCTCAACTGCCGCACTGTTTCCCTCGTAGCTTACACCCCTGCAAAGCTCAGGCATACCCTTTTCAATAGGTTCAATTGGAAGAACCTGCCCAATAACGCCGGTTGATGCCACAATAAAATCAGATGGCTTAAGACCAAATTGATCAGAGACAAGCTCACACATTTTTTCAGCCTTTTCAACTCCGTCCGCATTACATGTATTAGCATTTACAGAGTTTACAATGACCCCTCTTGCTTTTCCGTCTGCAATATTGCTTTTCGTAACCTGAATAGGAGCACCCTTTACCTTATTAGTTGTGTATACAGCCGCCGCAGTACATTCCTTATCTGCAATAATTACGGCAAGATCATTCTTCTTTTTGGCGGAAGGCAAAGCATTGTTAGATTCTGCCGTATTTTTTTCCGTGTCAGTTAAAGGCTTGTGTGCCAAACCGCACTGTATACCGTTAGCCTTAAAGCCTTGTGCGGCGCACACTCCGCCGTCAATATATTTAAATCCCTCAAATTCAACTTTATTAATCATAACATTTATCCTTTATAATAACCCTGTAGTTTCATCAATACCCATCATAATATTCAGGCACTGAACTGCCGCACCCGAAGCGCCTTTTCCGAGATTGTCAAGTCTTGAGCATAACAGCATCTGTTCGCTGTCACCGAAAACGTATATTTCCATTTTATTGCTGCCGCTAAGACCGTTTGACGTTAAAAATCCATCCGGAACACATTCGCTGCCCGCAGGTTTTACTTCTATAAAATTTGAATCCCTGTAATTTTCATACAGCGCTTCTCTTACCTGTTCGGGAGTATATTTTTTCTGAAGCAGTCTGCCCTGTAAAGGAATTGAAACAACCATTCCGCTGTAATAGTTGTCAACGATCGGATTAAACATCGGCTTGTAAGCAAGACCTGATATCTTCTGCATTTCCGGAAGGTGTTTGTGGTTCATATTCAGCGCATACTGCCTAGGGCTCAAAAGCTCTGCTGGTTTGTCATTACTTTCATAAGCGGCAATAGCTTTCTTCCCCGCACCGCTGTAACCGGAGGTAGCATAAGCAAAAACAGGATAAAACTGCGGAATTATGCCTGCTTTAACAAGAGGATAGCATATTGATATAAATCCGCTTGCATAGCACCCGGGATTTGCTACTCTTTTTGAAGTTCTGATTTTTTCCCTATGCTCTGGAGAAAGCTCCGGAAAACCGTATGCCCAATCCGGATTTGTTCTGTGAGCAGTTGAAGCATCAATAATTCTTACATTATCATTTTCCACAAGAGAAACTGCCTCAACGGCCGCCTTATCAGGCAGACATAAAAAAGTAAAATCAGAAGCGTTTATAAACTTTTTACGCTCGTTTATGTCCTTTCTTTTATCTTCATCTATTTTTAAAAGTTCAATATCATTTCGACCTTCAAAACGTTCAAGAATTTTCAGACCTGTAGTACCTTCCTGACCGTCAATATAAACTTTTACTGCCATTTATCTCTCCAATTCATTTACCATTTTCTGCTGTTTTTTCCGCTTTCGTCTTTAAAACACCGCCACATACTGATAGCTATTATAACCAAGATCATAATAATGCTCCAGATGATCGAAGCCTTACCGCTAAGTTTCAGTACTGCTATAATAAGGATTTCACCAAGGATCCAAACCAGCATTGCAGCGACAGTCAGTAACACAATAAATACAACATGTTTTTTACTCATAATATGCACCCAGTTGTTTTTTTGTTATTTCAATCTGCTTTATTACTGATTCAGGTGCAGGACCACCGAAAGATTTCCTTTCCCTAACACATGTTTCCAGACTGATAGCCGTGTAAATATCATCTTCAAAAAGTTCAGATAATTCCCTGTAGCTTTCAAGAGGAAGCGTTTCCAGAGTCAGTCCCTTGTCAATACATTCCGCAACAAGTCTGCCAGTAATCTTGTAAGCATCCCTAAAAGGCATACCATGTTTTACCAGATAGTCAGCACAATCAGTAGCATTAATAAATCCGCCGGCGGCAGCTGCTCTCATTTTGTCTTTGTTTACTCTCATAGTTTCGATCATAGGAATAAAAGTCTTAAGACAAAGCTTTACGTTGTCCACAGAATCAAATATTGCTTCCTTGTCTTCCTGCATGTCTTTGTTGTATGCCAGCGGCAAGCCTTTAAGCATAGAAAGCAAAGTCATCAGATTACCGTTAACACGTCCTGCTTTACCTCTTATAAGCTCAGTTATATCAGGATTTTTCTTCTGAGGCATGATTGAAGAACCTGTAGCGTAAGCGTCGTCAAGCTCTATAAATTTAAATTCCCATGAGCACCACATAATTATTTCTTCTGAAAATCTTGAAAGATGTGTCATGATCAGAGAAATAGCACACCCTAGTTCAACGCAAAAATCTCTGTCCGAAACTCCGTCCAGACTGTTAACCATAGGTCTGTCAAAATCAAGCGCTTCTGCCGTCATATTTCTGTCAATAGCATAAGTAGTACCGGCAAGAGCACAACTGCCCAGAGGACATTCATTCATTCTTTTTAAGGTATCCTCAATACGTCCCAGATCTCTTAAAAACATCTGAGCATAAGCCATAAGATGATGACCTAAAGTAACAGGCTGCGCTCTCTGAAGATGAGTATATCCGGGCATAACGGTTTCAGTATGCTTTTGAGCCATATTGCATAGTACATCAGCAAGCTTAAGAACCAGAGCTTTTATTTCCTTTATTTCATCTCTCAGATAAAGACGGATATCAAGAGCCACCTGATCGTTTCTCGAACGGGAAGTATGAAGTCTTTTTCCCACATCACCCAGACGTTTTGTCAGTTCAGCTTCAATAAACATATGAATATCTTCAGCGGTCATATCCATTTCAAGACTGCCGTTTTCAATATCTGTAAGTATTCCTTTAAGTCCGTCAATGATTTTTTCACTGTCAGACTTTGAAATAATTCCGCACTGCCCAAGCATTGTTGCATGAGCAATACTTCCCTGTATGTCATGACGGTACATTCTTCCGTCAAAAGAAATGGACGAATCAAAAGCGTTTACAGTTTCGTCAACTTCCTTTGAAAATCTTCCCGCCCACATTTTATCTGCCATATCGGTAAATCCTTTCAATATATGTCAATAAGCACATAGGGGCGAACAGAATATGTCCGCCCACAAGATTTTAATTTAAATTACTTGTTGTTTCTTTTCTGATCAAGCTTCGCCTTAACCTTGATAGGCAGACCGAAAAGATTGATAAATCCTGCACTGTCAGTCTGGTCATAAACCTCATCAGCATCAAATGTAGCAACTTCTTCATCATAAAGAGTATATGGTGAAGTAACGCCGGCATTAATAATGTTACCCTTGTAAAGCTTAAGCTTAACATCGCCTGTAACAGTTTTCTGAGTTTCTGTTACAAATGCACTGAGTGCTTCACGGAGAGGAGTATACCACTGACCGTTGTAAACGATATCAGCAAACTTAATGCCGATATACTGCTTCATTCTTGCAGTTTCCTTGTCAATCGTAATAGTTTCCAGAACCTCATGAGCATGATAGAGAATAGCACCGCCAGGAGTTTCATAAACGCCTCTTGACTTCATGCCAACAAGACGGTTCTCTACCAGATCAGCAAGACCGATGCCGTTTTCGCCGCCTAATTTATTAAGTGTTTCAACTAATTCAACAGCACCCATTTCCTTACCGTCAATAGCTGTAGGAACACCCTGTTCAAAGTGTAGAGTAACATAAGTAGGCTTGTCAGGAGCCTGAATAGGAGAAACGCCCATTTCAAGGAAACCTTCCTTTTCATACTGCGGTTCATTTGCAGGATCTTCAAGATCAAGACCTTCATGTGAAAGATGCCAGATGTTCTTGTCCTTTGAGTAATTTGTCTCACGGTTTATCTTGAGCGGAATATTGTGAGCTTCGGCATACTCAATTTCCTCGTCTCTTGACTTAAGATCCCAGATTCTCCATGGAGCAATAATTTCCATATCAGGAGCAAAAGCCTTGATAGCAAGTTCAAAACGCACCTGATCGTTGCCCTTGCCTGTACAGCCGTGACAAATAGCGTCAGCGCCTTCGGCAATAGCGATTTCAGCGATTCTCTTAGCGATTATAGGACGTGCAAAGGATGTGCCAAGCATATATCTGTTTTCATAAATTGCGCCTGCCTGAACAGTCGGGAAAACGTAATCTGTAATAAATTCTTCAGTAAGGTGTTCAATGTAAAGCTTTGAAGCGCCGGTCTTAAGAGCCTTTTCTTCAAGACCTTCAAGCTCGCTTGCCTGACCCACATCACCGGAAACTGCAATAACCTCGCAGTTATTGTAATTTTCTTTCAGCCACGGAATGATAATAGAAGTATCAAGACCGCCTGAGTAAGCTAAAACGACCTTTTTAATTTCTTTTTTTGCTGCTGGTTTATTCATAATGGTATACCCCCGATTTATATTTTCTAAAGTCATTAATCTTATTATACACCTTTATACACAAATGTCAAGTACTTTTTTGTATAAATATGCATAGATTTTTTATTTATGCATATTTTATACATGATTTATGTATATATGCATTACGGATGCGGTTTTCCCTGACGGTAAGCTTCCATAATGTCCTTAAAAACCTCGCCGTTTGAGGGAGGAGTCCAAGTAATTGCATTAGCGCCTGCATCAATAGTTTCCAGAATGGAATCATCGGTAGGACCACCGGTTGCAATGATAGGAAAGTCAGGAAATTCCCTCCTGATTTTTCTTACCACATTTGCCGTATCCTTAGCAGCAGACACATTAAAAATAGTCGTTCCAGCGTCAATACGCTCTTTAAAGTCAACATTATCGTTAACAACAGTAACAATTAGAGGAATGTCAATTTGATTGCTGACCTTCTGAATAATATCATTAGACGTAGGAGCATTAACAACAACGCCTGTAGCACCTTGCATCTCTGCATAATGCGCAAGATTCAGCACTCTGTTTCCGCTGGTAAGACCACCGCCTACACCTGCAAATACCGGAATATCAGCCGCAAGCATAACCGCCTGAGTAATTATAGGCTGAGGAGTAAAAGGATATACAGCTATAACGGCATCCGCATTGACATTTCTTATAATACAGATATCCGTTGTAAAAACCAATGACTGAATTTTTTTGCCGAATACAATAATACCGCTGCATTCCTTAATTACTTCCGGTACTCTCAAAGCAAATTTTCTCAGTGTTCCGCTTATATGCGGAGGAGACATTTTCGGCATATTTATCATCTCCTTATAAAAAATATATAGAATAATTATAACTTATTTTTGTATTTTTTACAACAATTTTCACAAATTTTTCAAAAATAAAGTCAGTAAAAATTGTGCTAATAAAAATATTGACTTTCAAAAAAACTTTTGATATAATTTAAATACCGAGTAGCAAAAGGCGTAAATCCAGGTTTGGATTTACGTCTTTTTTGTGTTTGCACGGATTTTTCAGAAACGGAGAGTTAATATGAACAATGAGAAGAAAATGAACAAAATGGGAACCGTTCCGGTAAAAAAATTAATTCTTTCCATGGGAATTCCTATGATAGTATCTATGGTATTTCAAGCAGTTTACAACATTGTAGATAGTGCATTTGTATCAAATATGAAATCAGACGGTGAAGCTGCTCTGAATGCACTGACATTGGCATTTCCTGTACAAATGCTTATGATTGCATTCAGTATAGGAACAGGCGTCGGAGCAAATGCACTGCTGTCTAAATCTCTGGGACAAGGCGACAATGAAAAAGTAAGTAAAGCTGCCGGAAATTCTATATTTCTTGGAATTATAATATTTGCGTTATTTATACTTTTCGGAATATTCGGAACAGAGCCATATATCAAATCCCAGACTTCAGATCCTGAAATAATACAAATGGCAGTAAGTTACCTGAGAATTTGCTGTATACTTTCCATAGGCAGCGTATTTTTTGCAATTTATGAAAAACTGCTTCAATCCACAGGACGCTCTATATTTTCGACTATTGCGCAAATCGGCGGTGCTTTGACAAATATAGTACTTGACCCTATCATGATTTACGGTTTATTCGGCTGTCCCAAACTAGGCGTAAAAGGAGCAGCATATGCAACCGTTATAGGCCAGTGCGTTTCATTTGTAATGGCATTAATATTTCATTTAAAATTCAATAAAGAAATTTCAAATAATTTTAAATATCTTTATCCGTCAGCGGAAATTATAAAAGAAATATATTCCATAGGACTTCCGGCCATAATTGCTCAGGCGCTTATGTCTGTCATGACTTACGGTATGAATATAATTTTAGGCAGTATCAGTACATCTATGGTCACCGCATACGGTCTGTACTATAAGATACAGCAGTTTATTCTATTTGCCGCATTCGGACTAAGGGACGCAATCACGCCTGTTATTTCATTTAACTACGGTATGAAAAGCAAATCACGTATTAAAGACGGAATAAAGTACGGAATGATTTATGCTCTTGTAATAATGATTGCCGGACTTGTATTGCTTGAAATATTTGCAGTTTTATTATCGGATATGTTCGGACTGTCCGGAGAAACTCGCCAAATGTGTATTTACGCAATAAGAATTATATCTATAAGCTTTATTTTTGCCGGAGCAAATATTGCGTTTCAAGGCATTTTTCAAGCTCTCGACAGCGGCATAGAATCACTTGTAGTATCAATTTGCCGACAGTTTTTATTTGTTCTTCCGGTAGCATGGATATTCTCATATATTATAATTCACTTTTCAGGCAGCTCATGGCTTATTTGGATGACATTTCCAATAGCGGAAATTGTTTCAGCATTCATTGCTTGTATTCTGATGAAAAGAACTTATAAAAATAAGATCTCAGTTCTCCCGAATTAAACACAGAATATAAATAAGCGGACTTTTCAGTCCGCTTTATTTACTTTTTAATACTTAGTTCTGCCAGATATTTAGCAATGGCGGCTGCGTCAGCAGCTGTTAATTTACCGTCCTGATTAAAATCTGCTGCGGGATAATCTTCAACCGTTATCTTTTTACCGTTAATTGACGCTTCTGCCAATGCTTTTGCAATAAATGCTGCGTCGCTTGCACGAAGATGACCGTCGCCGTTGGCATCGCCTTTAACTATATACGTTTCAAAAGGCGTAGTAACAGTAGTTGCTGCTGTTGAAACAGAAGTTGTTATAACTGATGAAACCGTTGTACTTGCTGTTGTTTCAGTATGTATATTTGATTTAACCGAAGTAGTTATATCGGTATCATGTGTCAGAGGACTTGTACTTTTCGGCGGAGTAGTAACAGTTTGAAGTGTTGTCGATTTAGTAGTTACCGGAGTAGTCGAAACGGCTGTAGTTACTGAGGGATTATCAGAAACCGTAACAGAACAGCTTAGCTTTTCATTACCGGCAATTGCATAAATATTAGCTGTACCACACCCGACTGCTCTTACATATCCGTTATAAACAGTTACAACATCTTCGTTATCAGAATACCATTCAACTTCTCCGGCGAAGTTATTTACTTCAAGAACTTGAGTTTTTCCAGTTGATAGTGAAAATGACTTTGTAGAAATTGTAACAGGCTTGTCCACATCTACAAATACGAAGCCGTAATTAAGCGCATAATCTTCGGCAGTAGAATTTTCAGTACCGTAAATTACAAAGTTGTCAATCTTTTCGTCTAATGACGAAAATCCAAAAGCTTTCATTCCAATTGATTCTGCTGTTTTCGGAATTTCAACAAATTTCAAACGATTACAGCCATAAAATGCTTGATAGCCGATTGATTTAACGTTATTCGGAATATTTATGTTTTTTAAACGTGAACATTCATAAAATGTCCATGCGCCAATTTCTGTAATACCATCGGGAATCACAACGCTTTCCAAGTTTCGGCAATAAGAAAATCCTCCTATTTGTGTAGTCGAACTCACAGACTTTCCACCTATTCCATATCCATTTGCAATTGATTCAACACTGTCCGGAATTACATATGATATATTTTCCTTTGCCGCAGGATATCTAATAAGCGTTGTGCAGTCCTTATTAAAGAGAACACCGTCAATGCTCGCAAATTCCGTATTATTTTTTGATACGTTTATTTCTTTTAATTTAGAGTCACCGTAGCTATAATATGGTATATTGCTCAAATCTGTTATGTCTGCGCCAATAGTAATGTCTTCTAACTTATAACAATTATAAAATGCACCTGAAGATACATGTTTTATATCATCTTTAATTTCTATAGAAACTGCGTCCTCGTCACAGTCAACAAGCCATTTATCAACATAATATAATGGACCCGACTGATTTTCAAGCATCGGCGTTCCGGCAAATGCACCTTGTCCAATTGACTCAACAGTTTCAGGAATCGTTACATTTTCAAGATAAACAAAATCCTTAAAAGCATCTGACGGTATATATGTAGTGCCGTTTCCAAATGTAAGGTTTTTCAAAGGGCAATTCTCAAAATAGCTGCCATAAGCCATATCCAATCCGCCTAAAGTAACATCTGTAAGACTTGAACAGTCTTCAAATAACTTACTTTTAACATATGATGTATCGGTATCGCCATAATAAGAAGATCTGACTGATTTTACACTGTCAGGAATAACAATACTCGTCAGAGAATCGCAATCATCAAATGCATAAAGATAAATTGCTCTTACCGGCAGTCCGTCAACTTCATCCAAAATAACAACGTCTGTTGCATCGTCTGAACAATTATAAACTTCCGCACTATCTCCGCCGCCGTAAGCAGTATCCACATGATAAGTAATATCCCCGTCTATAACTGTATAATATCTCGCCGGTTCTTCTGTAGCAAGAGGTGCAGTATATATAGGCGATGTAGACATTGATGTAATCGGTTCTGTAGGCGCTTCCGTTGGAGCTTCTGTAGGCTGTTGTGTTGGTTCTTCTGCTAATATCTCTGCGTCTGTTATGGAATCCATACTTACTGAATATTCAGTTTCTTGTATGACCTCAACAGCGCTTACAGTTTGCACTCCGTAAAAAACACTTACAGTACACACCATTGCAATTACAACATTCAAAAATTTCCTTGTAATCTTCAAAAATTCTCGTCCTTTCATAAATAATATTTAAATTTTACCATTAGCTTTATAATTTGTCAATAAAAAAATTCCTGCGGGTAAATGCGCAGGAATTTTCCATTCACTTTTTTTGGTAAACACTAACAATTTCGCCGGTAAATGCCTTGTGAAACGGATCGCTTTCATAGAATTTCAACAGACTCTTATCAGTAAAGTCGTTTTCTTCCATATCCTTAGTATAAATTTTTCTGCAAACGAATACCATATCTGCTTCTTCAAAAGCAGTAGTTCCATCAATTTCGCACGGTGTCAGACCTGTTTCCTTTGCCTTATCGCAATCTCTTCCGGAATGCGAACCGCAGAAGCTGAGTGCGCTTCTGTATTTTTCACTGAAAAACGAGATTGTAAAAAATTCATTTTTTTCAATAAGCTCAAATGTCTTTCGATTGGAACGTACCACTGTTGTAAACACAGGCATATTCCAGAGAACTCCCGTCTGTCCCCACGAAGCGGTCATGGTATTGTATTCAGACTTGTTTCCGCTGGTAAGAAGAAACCAGTCCTTACCGATAAGCTTGTAAGGATTAAACTGCAAATCGTATATATCCGTTTTAACAAAACCCATAAAATTCTTCCTTTCTGATAATCATTTAATATAAGGGTATAATAAACAATATTATCACAAAATCAGAAATATTACAAGTACTTATGCTCTTTTTAAAACCGGTTTGTACTGTAATCTCAGCTTGTCTGTTATAAGAGCAATGAATTCAGAATTAGTAGGTTTTCCCTTACATGTATTAACAGTATAACCAAAAAACGAATTAAGAGTATCCAGATTGCCTCTGTCCCAGGCAATTTCAATGGCATGTCTGATTGCTCTTTCAACTCTTGACGAAGTAGTGTCAAATTTTTTAGCAACAGTCGGATACAGCATTTTAGTAACGCTTTCAAGCAGTTCCTTGTCTTCCAACGATGACAAAATAGCTTCTCTTAAGTAATGATAACCCTTAATATGTGCAGGAACGCCGAGCTGATGAATAACTTCTGTTACAACAACTTCCATATCCTGACATTCTTTTTCATTAGCGTCTGCTGCTGTTCCTTGAATCAAGGACATAATTCTGTCTCCAAGTGAATTAACGTCAAACGGCTTAAGCATAAAATATGCCGCACCATTTTGCATAACCTGTCTTTCAATAAACGGGTTGTCATAAGAGGATGTAACAATAAACTCAGGCTTCTTTCCGCCTAGTGCCTGAACTTTTTTAATAAGTTCTATGGCGTCCATGTGCGGAAGAATAGCGTCAACTACAACTATGTCGGGGCTGTCATTTTTTATAGTCTCAAACAGAACCCCTCCATCTTTCGGTCTTGTTACAGCATACATACCCATACTTCTTAACGTACTCGCACAGGTTATACCGTATTCAACGCTGTCGTCTCCAATTAACACCTTGATTTTATTTACCATATTGTTCTACCTCCATATTTTTTCTACTTCCATATATTAACATATTAAACCCCTTAAATCAATAGCAATTATTAAAAGTTTTTAGCGGAAATTGGATATATTTGTAAAAAACTTGTTAACAAATTGTGAACAACATAATTTTTAACGACAAAACCCATAAAAAAACTTTCATCGTCCATAAGTTTTTACATCAAAAAAAATAATTCATCTAAAATTTTTGAATTAAATATTTAGTATAAATTTTTACGTTGTTCAAATAAATTTTACGTTTTAATTTACAACAAAAAGGATACAGATGACGTAATCTGAGGATAATTCTTTAATAAAAGAAAAACAGCTGATGTCATAAATAAAAAAATATAGTTACAAGAACAGTTTTTTTCATAAAATTTATTCCTATTCCGGAATTGTTTTGCATTGAAGATTCAATAAAATTACCGGCATTTCACTATTATTCGCTTAAAATAAATCGAAAATAAAAATTACTAAATAAACCGTTAGAAAATTGCCTTAATAAACGGTTTTAAAACAGCCAATATTAAAAAAGAGCCGATAAAACAAGACGCCGTAACAATAAAAGAAAGGACAAAAAAATGAAAAAAATAATAAAATCAGCAATATGCATAGTATCCGTATTTGTTATTAATATCTGCACTATAATAGGCTACTATGCTGTTAATCTTCCTGATAGCTTTTATGTTTCAAAGGGAAATAATCTGGAGCTTTCTACCAGATTTTCAATTGAAGCCGAATCAGACAATGCACTGGCGTCATTTGCCGGGCAAACATATCCAAAATCAGAAACGGCATGTCTGAAGCTTTTCGGACTGCTTCCTGTAAAGGACGTTGAAATCCACACAGTTGAAACTCCGATACTAATTCCCGGAGGAGATCCTTTCGGAATAAAACTTCTTATGGAAGGCGTCATGATTGTAGGTATGGGAGAAATCAAAACCGATTCCGGAATGAAATGTCCGGCAGAAGAATGCGGATTAAAAGAAGGAGATATTATTATTTCTATTGACGGGAAAAAAATAACGTCAAATACGGATATACAGAATATAGTAGCAAAATCCGGCGGAAATTCCTTAAGAATAATTTATACTCATCAAAATGAACAGAAAACGTCATTATTAGAGCCAGCTCTGGCATGTTCCGATAATAGCTATAAAGCCGGCATGTGGGTAAGAGACAGTACTGCGGGAATAGGTACTGTAACGTTTTATGAACCTAATACAAACCGATTCGGCGGTTTAGGTCATCCGGTATGCGATTCGGATACAGGTGAAATTATTCCGGTATCCAGCGGAGATGTAGCTGACGTGGAAATTACAAAAGTCGTTAAAGGATATTCCGGTTCGCCCGGTGAACTTCACGGTACTTTTAAATCAGATATGTCGTCAGGAACAATATATTTTAATAATAAATACGGAATATTCGGAGAAATGTTTAAGCCTGTTGACAGCTCAGACGGAATACCCATGGGATTAAAGCAGGAAATAGAAATCGGACCTGCCACAATATATACAACTATTGATGGAAACGGTCCTCAGGAATATGATATAAATATTGAGAAAATCGATTATAAAAACAGTGGTACTAAAAATATGACTATAAAAATCACAGATAAAGAACTTCTGGAAAAAACAGGCGGTATCGTTCAGGGAATGAGCGGAAGTCCAATTATTCAAAACGGAAAACTTATAGGCGCAGTCACTCATGTATTTGTAAGCGACCCTACACGCGGTTACGCTATATTCTGTGAAAATATGTATGAATCCGGAATTTCAAATTACTGATTTATTTATAAGCTCAGGGACGTTACAAACGTAACGCCCCTGTTTTAACAGATAATTTATTTTTCGTTGCTGAAACCGCTTTCAACCAGTTCAACCAAAGATTCTACTGCCTGCTGTTCATCTGAACCGTCAGCAATAATTCTGATACCGGTACCGCCTACAATCCCCAGTGAAAGGATACCGAGAAGACTTTTAGCGTTAACTCTGCGTTCTTCCTTTTCGATCCAGATAGATGATTTAAATTCATTAGCTTTCTGAATAAAAAATGTTGCAGGTCTTGCATGTAAACCAACCTGATTTTTAACCATTACATCTTTAACAAACATAACAAACTCTCCTATCTTTAAATAATGGAACCATATCCACCCTTAATATAATTTTGTTATCTGCTGATTAAATTATACAGGCTATTTTTTATATAGTCAACGTGAAATTTACACTAAAATGGCTATTTTAGCAAAATTTCTACGCTTTGATTAATGTTAAGATTTTAAAAAGGTTAAGATTTGTTTATATTAACTAACGTATTTTGTTGTTAATTAAAATTATTCACTATAAACAATTTTCAACATTCATTTGTGTATAGTTTCAACAAGTGAAATTCTGTTATTTTTGACATTTTTCACTATTATTAATATAAGCCTCATACATATCCGGACGCTTTTCCTTAGTAATTTCAAGACTTTTTTTCAATCTCCATTCGGCAATATTCTTATGATGTCCGGAAAGAAGCACAGAAGGCACTGCTTCTTCCTGCCATATTTCAGGTCTGGTATACTGGGGATATTCCAGCAATCCTCCGAAATGACTCTCATCCTGATAGCATTCCGGACTGGAAAGTACACCGTCGCACATTCTTGCAACTGCGTCGGTAAGCACAGCTGCCGGCAGTTCTCCTCCCGTCAGAACATAGTCTCCGATAGAAATTTCCTCATCAACAATTTTGTCCAGAATTCGCTGATCGACGCCTTCATAATGCCCGCATAAAAGAAAAATATTATCAAGCTGCGCCAGCTGTACAGCTTTTTTTTGATTAAAAACGCTGCCTTTCGGCGTCATATATATTGTATGCGGTTTTGCTCCCAGTTGTTCACAGACAGCGTTGTAACAGTTGTAAATAGGGTCCGCCTGCATAACCATTCCCATTCCGCCGCCATAAGGAATATCGTCAACACGCCTGTGCTTATCATTTGTATAATCCCTTATCTGATGGCAGTATATTTCCAACGCACCTTTTTTTCTGGCTCTTCCCACAATGCTCTCAGACAGGATAGCTTCACACATTTCCGGAAAAAGGGTCGCAATATCAATCCTCATCAAATAGCCCCTCCAAGGGACGTATCGTCAGAACTGAATTTTCTAAATCAGTATTCACAATAACGTCCGGAATAGCAGGAATAAGAACAGTCCTTTCACCGTTTTTTACTTCATACACATCATTAGCGCCGGTTTGAAAAACGTCCCTTACAGTACCGTATTCTTCGTTTGTATCTGCGTCTGTCACTTTCAGTCCGATGAGATCCTGAATAAAATATGTTCCTTCTTCAAGTTCAACATCATTTCTGTCAATATAAACAATATTGTTTCTGAGAAAATTCGCAGACTCCGGCGTGTCAATACCTTTAAATTTTATCAAAACCATATTCTTATGCACTCTGGCGCTTTCAATTTCAAATATTTTTTTATCCTTTCCGCAATAAAGAATATCAAACCCGCAGATAAAATCCGGATCATCACTCCAAGGCATAATTTTCACTTCTCCGCGAAGTCCGTGAATATTAACAATTTTACCTGTTTCAATAAATTCTTTCAAATGTTCATACCTCCGTATATCAGTAAAACATTAAATATCTTAAAAAGGCTCAAATCAATTCTCTAAAAGAACGATTCAAGCCTTAAAAGTTATACAGCTTTTTATATCAGTCAATTTCAACTGCAACCTTAAGATTGCTTCTTGCAGCGCCCGCACGCATAATAGTACGGATTGCCTTAGCAATTCTTCCCTGTTTACCGATAACTCTTCCCATATCGTCCGGAGCAACATTCAAATGTAAAACAATAACGCCCTCTTCATTTGGTGCGTCCTCAGTAATTTTAATGGAATCCTTATCTTCAACAAGGTCTTCAACAATTGCATATAGTAAATCTTTCATTAAATTCCTCCAAAAAAGGACTATATGAGGCAAGAGACATTACTCCTGCCCGACAATGCCCTGAATGCAGATTAAAGCACACCGTTTTTCTTTAAGATTGTCTTAACAGTATCTGTAGGCTGTGCGCCGTCTGCGATCCACTTCTTAGCCTTTTCAGCATCAACTGAAACAACAGAAGGTTCCTTTGTAGGATCATAATAACCGATTTCCTCGATAAATCTGCCGTCTCTAGGGTATCTTGAATCAGCAACAACTATACGATAAAAAGGAGCTTTCTTAGCGCCCATTCTTCTTAGTCTGATTTTAACTGCCATTTTTTTCACCTCCGGAAAAAATAATAAATATATGTTAATGCGGTAATGCATTAATCAGCTTACATAGGCGGAAGCTTGTCAAGGTTCATACCTGCCAGACGCTTCATCATTTTTTTATTCTTCATTCCCTTACCGCCGTTTAATTGCTTCATCATTTTCTGCATCTGTTCAAACTGCTTGAGAAGTCTGTTTACATCTTCGACTTTAGTACCGCTTCCTGATGCAATCCTGCGTTTTCTCTGAGGATTTATAATTGAAGGTTTTGCTCTTTCCTCTTTTGTCATTGACGTGATCATTGCCTCAATACGCACAAACTGTTTATCATCGACATCAATATCCTTAAGCTTATCTCCGACTCCGGGAATCATAGACATTATAGATTTTATTGATCCCATTTTTTTAATATTTCTTAACTGATCAAGCAGATCGTCCATATCAAATTTATTTTCCTGAAGTTTCTTTGCCATAGCTTCAGCGTCTTTCTGACTTATCGCATCTTCAGCTTTTTCAATAAGGGTCATTACATCGCCCATGCCAAGAATTCTAGAAGCCATTCTTTCAGGGTGGAACTGTTCAAATTCATCAAGCTTTTCGCCCATACCCACAAATTTGATCGGCTTACCCGTTACCGCCAATACTGACAGCGCCGCACCGCCTCTTGTATCGGAATCAAGCTTTGACATAAGAACGCTGTCGATTCCAAGAGCGTCATCAAACGCCTTAGCAACATTTACTGCGTCCTGACCGGTCATAGCGTCAACGACAAGCATAATCTCGTCAGGCTTTACTTCCGCCTTAATATTTTGCAGCTCTTCCATAAGCTCGGTATCAATATGCAAACGTCCGGCAGTATCAAGAATGATAATATCGTTACCGTAATCCTTTGCATGAGCTACAGCCTGTTTTGCAATAACAACAGGACTGATCTGTCCCATTTCAAAAACCTTTACGTCAGCCTTTTCGCCAACGACCTTCAGCTGATTAATAGCTGCCGGACGGTAAATATCACAAGCTACCAACAAAGGTCTGTGCCCTTCTTTTTTAAAGTGCTTAGCAAGCTTAGCCGAATGAGTAGTTTTACCCGAACCCTGTAGACCGCACATCATAATAATGCAAGGTCCTTTTGACGGCATGTTGATACGTGCATTTGAATCACCCATCAGCTCGCACAGTTCGTCCCTTACTATTTTTATTACCTGCTGTGCCGGAGTAAGACTTTCCAGAACTTCATTACCCACAGCTTTTTCCGAAACCTTAGCCACAAAATCCTTTACGACTTTGTAACTTACGTCTGCTTCAAGAAGAGCCAGACGAACTTCTCTCATTGCGTCCTTTATGTCAGATTCCGTAAGCTTTCCTCTTGATTTCAGCTTTCTGAATACATTATTAAGCTTTTCAGACAAACCTTCAAAAGCCATTAAGTCCTCTCCTTTCAGCATTTTCAAAATATTTCTTTTCCCATTCCGGCGAGACTGATTATTTCATCCGTCTTATCTGCGCCGCTGTTTTTCATATTGCAGGCACAGTCTGAAATAGCATTGAAATATTCTCTGCATTTTACAATTTTTACAGCAAGTCCGAGTTTTTTCTCAAACTCCGCAAGCGTCATTTCGCCTCTCTTAATACTGTCTCTCACAGCCTGTCTTGTAATATTATTACTTTCAGCTATTTCACCAAGGGAAAGATCTTCCCAGTAATAAAGCTCCATTACATCACGCTGCCTGTCGGTCAGCATATTGCCGTAAATATCAAGCAAAATAACAAAATCAAGGTTTTTTGCCATTTTTTCATCACTCCCGACGGGTGTAAAGGCAAATCACTTTACACATTATAGCACAAAGATAACTGATTGTCAAGGGTTATTCAGAAATTATTAATATGCTTTTATATAAAGTAAAACATAAGTAAAAGGAATACTAATAAAATAGCTAATCGCATTAGCAATAAAAGTGCAGATCATTATATTGGCTTTTCCGGTTTCTTTCATTTTAAATTCAAAAATACAAGCCTCTGCTATAAAAATTAAAATTTCCGCAGGAATAAATAATGAACCTGAAATTTCAAGCATTATATACAAAAAAATCTGAGTTGCAACATTAGTCAGACGAAAAAGCCTTGAATTATACCTATTATACATTTTCCTTACTTCAATTTTAAAACATCGAAACACAATCCATTCTGTCAAAATCGTAAGACTGCATGTTATAACAAACAAAACTAATGTTTGTCCAACAGATTTTGCTAAATCCTCCGCAATTACTGCTTTGCTTTCCTCGGCAGTACCACTAGCTGCATTAAACGTAATAACTGTATTATAAACCTTGGGGTTAATAAGCGGACTGACAATAACCTGCGAGTTCTCTGTCACAATGATAATTTTAAACTCCTCCGGCACCATATAGATAAAATCATAAATATGCTCTGCATTAGATTTGACTACTCCAAAATCAACGCCGGAGTCTCCTCGTAATCTTGCACAATATCCATCTTCATAAAAATCAATTAATGTTTTAAGCATTTTCTTATTGTAATCAGGCTGTCCCAATTCATATGAAAAATCGTCTATATTGTGCGGCTCATCACATGACACCAGAAAATCCACATAATATAACCCATCAGGAGGATTTTCAATATGCAGTTCAACACTTGGCTTAGGTCCTAGGTCAGCAGAAACAGTATTTGGCATAAAAAATAAAGATAACAACGATATTATAATATAAATACAGATTTTATACTTTGATTTCAATTTCCTCACTCCACACATATATAAAATAAATTCTTTTATAAATTTAT
>ERZ857922.322-NODE-322-length-75430-cov-5.140829_pt1 | contig 75430 bp, 63 predicted proteins | sample MGYA00519579_ERZ857922 | MGnify/ENA primary metagenome ERZ857922 (study PRJEB31778, sample SAMEA3449375) | human gut metagenome | biome: human gut; feature: human-associated habitat; material: faeces | place: United Kingdom | collected 2010/2012 ... | reverse complement strand
AGCCTTTACCGGTAGGAGAATATTCAAGCTTTGTGACCTTTTGCGCAAAGTTTGCCGCCCATGCGTCAAAGTGGGTAAGACCGCTTTCACGGAGATAGTCAGCCTGTAAATATTTCTGCATAATGAAAAGTTCCGTGATACTGTTGCTTACCGGAGTACCCGTAGCAAAAACAATGCCTTTTCCGCCTGTCAGCTCGTCAAGATACTGACATTTAATGTATAGATCCTGAGTTTTCTGAACTTTTCTGTTAGCCGCAACTCCTGAAATATTGCGCATTTTAGTTGAAACGCTTAAATTCTTGAACATGTCGGCTTCATCAATAAACAGCTTGTCTATGCCCATTTCCTCAAAGGTAACCACGTCGTCCTTTATCGGCTTTTCAATAAGCTTTTTAAGCTTAGCTTCATAATCACGTTTTGTGCGCTCCATGTCCTTGACGGTAAAACTCTCGGCATTCTGCTCTTTCATTTCAGCAATGTCATTAATAAGCTCATTGATCTGATCTTGAATGAACTGTTCCTCACGTTCTTTTGAAACGGGAATTTTAATAAGCTGAGAGTGACCGATAATAATGGCGTCAAATTCGCCTGTTGCAATTTTGGCGCACAATTTTTGGCGGTTTTCTTTCTTAAAATCGTCTTCATGTGCAATTAAAATATTTGCATTAGGGTACAGTGTAAGAAAATCATTTGCAAACTGTTCGGTCATATGATTTGGAACGGCAAGGAGAGATTTATTGTGCAGTCCCAGACGTTTTCCCTCCATGGCGGCGGCTATCATTTCATAGGTTTTGCCTGCCCCAACCTTGTGTGCAAACAGCGTGTTACCGCCGTATAAGGCGTGTGCGACAGCGTCCTTTTGATGTTTCTTAAGGGTTATTTCCGGATTCATTCCTGCAAAAGTCAGGTGAGAACCGTCATATTCACGGGGACGTATAGAATTATACAAAACATTGTATTTTTCGACCAGATATTCCCTTCTTTCAGGGTCTTTGAATATCCATTCACGAAAAGCGTTTTCAATAAGCTCCTGTTTCTGACGTGCAAGGAGAGTTTCATCATGATTTATCACGTATTCTGTTTTATCCTTTTCAGGATTGTAAACAGGATCGTAAACGGTAGTATCAATCATGTTAAGACTGTCCTCAAAAATGCTGTATCCGGATTTTCGGGACGTACCGTATGCAGTATTAGACTTGATATTATCCTTATCAAGAGACTTATTCATAACATTCCATTTAGCAGTTGCAGGGTTATGCTGAATTCCTATGTAATTATTGTCTATTCCCAGATCACGGGAAAACTTCGGAGTTTCAAAAAGCTCATACATAAATTCCTGAATGTACTTATCGTCTATCCAGGGAGAACCGAGCTTAGCAGTAATATCTCCTGCTTCGATACGGTCTGGCATGGCGGCTTCAAGTGCGGAAACATTTTCAGTAAAATCAGGATTTGATTCAGCTGCACTCTTAGCGGCGGCAAGTTTGTTTCTGATGTTTCCGGAAAGATATGCGTCTGCGGTTTCCCATGCAGACGTTTCAGGATTTAAGTAAATAACGCCTTTAAGGTCTGAAATTATTTCACTTTTTTCTTTTCCGTCCATAAGTTCGGACATGAAATCAAGGTCGACACCTGCTTTTTCAGAAATGGAAACGGCAAGAGCATCTGCGGCGGTATCAGCGTGCGTTATCCTTACAGGAGGCTGTAAGGTTCGTTTTGTAAAAATATCCGCTTTACCGATAAGCTTGCCGTCCTTGACCTTTTCCAGTGAAAGAACAAGGGGAAGTGAAACGTCCTCACGGAAAATGTCTCTGTTGGTTTTATCATTTAATAATCCGTTTTTCTTTGTGAAATCATCATAAAGCTGATTCAGTTCTGTACGCTTTGAAATAATAGCTTCGTCCGAGTAACCCTCAAGCTGCATATTAAGCAGTTCACGGACGCATTTTGAAATAGCGGCTATTCCGCTTACACGCTCGTATCTCTTTCCGGTAAACGGGATTTCAGTCATAATAGAATTTTCACGGTAAAATATTTTACCGTCAATTTCAGCGTATGAGAAATTTTTGACCGTCGGATCGGCAGGAAGAATTTCAGGTTTAAATTTGTCCTTTTTCTTTCCGGAGGGTTTTGCAATAACAGACTTTTCAGCGGTATAATTTCCTTTTATTTTCTTTACCGCTTCATTTAAAATAACTTTAAGATCGGAATTTTCAAAAGGAACGACCATAGTACCTTTGCCGTAAAGCTTGTTTCCCTCCACAACTTTTCCTAAAATCATTTCCGGATTTTCAATAAAATAATTGTTAATTGTCAGACCGTCTGGATTTTTTGAGGTATACACCCAATCGGGCGCAATATCTATCATTTTTTCACGTTTCCGGAGAAAAATAATGTCGGAGGTAACTTCCGTTCCCGCATAGGATTTGAAAGCATTATTCGGAAGTCTGACAGCGCCCATAAGCTCTGCACGCTGAGAAATGTATTTTCTTACCGACGGATTAGCCTTGTCAAGAGTACCGGAAGAAGTGATAAAAGCAATTACGCCTCCCGGACGTACCTTGTCCAGAGTTTTTGCAATAAAATAGTCATGGACCGCAAAATTGTATTTGTCATATCTGCGGTCTGAAATTTTAAAACCTCCGAAAGGAATGTTGCCTACAGCGACGTCAAAGAAATTGTCTGAGAAGTCACGCTTTTCAAAGCCGGTGATCTGAATGTCAGCATCAGGATAAAGAAGCTTTGCAATGCGCCCTGAAACGCTGTCCTTTTCAACTGCGTAAATACGTGAGTTGTCTGACATTGATCCCGGCATTTTACCAAGGAAATTTCCTGTGCCTGTAGAAGGATCGAGAACAGAACCACCGTGAAAACCCATATTTTCAAGAGCCGAATATATTGATTCAATAATGAACGGGGGAGTATAAAAGGAATCAAGAACTGAAGCACGTGCGGCATTGTATTCTTCGTCAGTAAGGAGATTTTTGAGCTCTGAATATTCCGCAGACCATTGTTCATTTTTTGAATCAAAAGCGGCGGACAATCCGCCCCAGCCAACGTATCTGGAAAGTATTACTTGTTCTTCCGGTGTTGCAGGTCGATTTTCCTTTTCAATCATTTTCAGCGTTCTGATAGCTTCGGAATTCGCCTTGAATTTCGATTTAGCGCCGCCTTCGATGATAAAATCACCAGTAATTTTGAAGTTTTCAATTTTCATGTCAGACTTCATAGATTTTTTAGCTTGTTCAACGGTTCTGTCAGTATGGTCGATATATTCATAAAGATCGCTGTTCAGCAGTTGGTTGTATGAGATATTTTCTGTGACAGAAAAAACGCCGCTGTCCCTTGTGACCGTACACTCGTCGGTTATCCACGGAAATGCGCCTGTCAGAGAAACAACTTCGCTGATATTACCCGTAATCTTATGACGAAATCTGTCACCTACAGTAATCTTCTGCGGAACATCTGGCTTGTTATTTTCTTCAGGATTTTTAGCATCTGATTCTTCAAGATTATTTTTTAAATCGGAATTATTATCGGGCTTTGTAAATGTTATTTCAGATTCAGGTATGACCTTACTGCTTTCAGTGTTTTCAGATAAAATGCCGTATTCTTTAAGGATATTCTTTGCTCTTTCCGTATGTATTTTATCAGATTCACTATCTGAATTGTAGTATTTCAAAGTGTATTTTGCATGATATATACGGTCATCTATATCGGCTTTGGTAATATATTCGCCTTTGGATACCAGTTCTGAAATTCTTTCAGCGACTTCTTTCCAGGAAAGATAAATTTTTCTGCCCTCCTCATTGTCATACTTACGGTTAAGAATAATTTCAATGCCTTTTGAATTGTGATTTGCAAAGGCATAAAATTCATTTCCCGAATGACCGCCTGTACCGTACTCGTCTTTAAGCATTTTGGCAAGTTCATTTATAGAGTGGTTTTCCTTAATGAATTCTTCAATACGGAATTTACCGTCCTGAAATCCGCTGCCTTTCATTAAAGCTGCATAGATTGCCTTTTCTTCTACGTCAGATTCATAAACTACAGGTTCTCCGAACAGAGAAAGCTGTGACGGTACATATTGGTGATCTTTTGATGTAATTTGCGGCGCAGCTTTTGACAGAATTTCAAATCCCTTTTCATTCATATCCTGCTGCCAGCCGTTATATGCAAGTACATCGGAAGTACCGAGCAGAATGCCGCCGAAATCGGGAGCGTCAAGGTCTTTCAGGCTGATACTATTTTCACTGATCTGTTCAACTTCTCTGCGTTTACCGTCATAGAGAATCACATCGCCGACAGATAATTCAGAAACGTCTGGAGATTTCTTTTCTGTGTTTTCAAAGACAGTAGTTTTTATTTCAGATTTATCATTATCTGACAATTCAATAAGTTTGTCAAAATCAAGATTTTTAAGAACAGTATTCATATGATCAAGAGAATTAAAAAGCTGTTCATCAACGACTCTACCATCCTGTTCTTTTACGATACGAAATGTTTCAAGATCGGCATAGGCTTCAATACCTGCAAGACCGGTTTCCTCATCCGGTTTATATGCCAGTTCAATGTGATCCATATTTGAAAAGTTACCGGGAGAGCCAAATTCTTTTTCACAGTATTCATTGATCAAGCGGATAGCCCTATCCATTGGATTTTCTGCTACAGATTTACTCAATTCGCCAATGGCGAATTTTTCTTTTTCAATATCTGTGCGCTTATTTATATAAAAATCTTTATCTGAAGCCTTGACAATTTTAAACAAATCTGCTATACTTATTTCAGTACCATTAAGGACTGATTGTGCTAGCTGATTCAAATCAGTGAACACTACGTGCCTTAATGGTTCTATTTTTATATCCTGCACATTGTAAAGACGTTTTAAAGTATCGCTTTGGACTGCAAATTCTTCAACAGCCAATTTTGCTAAATAAGGCTCGTTATTGAATTTGCATACACTGTACATTTTGTGCATAAAAGCTGTATTATTTGCTTTATTATCATTGTTATTTTCAGATACGACACTATCCAGTAAAATGGCATTATTTACAATTGTATTTATATTATAAATGGAGTTTAATGTTGCAGTATCATTATGCTTATTGGCATAATGAACAGTATCCTCCAATCCCTTTCTGCTTATCTGAATATTCCAACCGGTATCAATATTTGATGCTGTGCCACGTTCAATTACCTGTGATTTAATATCGTTTCTTACAGAATTCAGTGTTACATTTCTATCTTCTACCTGAATAACTGTAACTTTTGATTCGTCATTTTCACGCCAATCACCGTTTAATGCACGGTAGTACGGTGACTTTTCATGTATATCTGTTTCAAAACGCTGCTGCCATGTTTCGGTAAGCTTTATTTCTTCAGCCGTAAAATTAAGTATGCTTTTTCGTGGTTCAATACTTCGGAGTATTTCTATATCATCTTGAGTTATTTTTAATTCGCCAATGGCGAATTGTTCTTTTTCAGCTGTAAAGCTGTGTGCAATCTCCTCCAGACGTTCAATATCAGCTTTGCTGACTGTAATAGTTGTTGTTTCAGCGGTAATTTTACCGGAGAATTTTATTCCGCTTTCCCCAAGCTTATCAGCAATTTTAGCAGCAATATCGGTATCATACTTTCTGTAAGTCTTTTGCGGAATGTATCTGTACGGAGTATTTCCGATTATTTGTATATCAGTTCTGTCAGAATTTCTTCCTCTGCTGTTTTCAGAAAACTGTTTTGCAGTTGCACTGTTTTCAGGTAATCTCCCTGATTCTCCGCTTCTTTGTATTCCGGACTGTTCTCCTTGAGTTTTTCCACTATCATATCTTCCATTTCGTGTGCCTGAAGATTGACGGCTGTCAGATGTTTGTTTAGTTGATCGCTGTTTTTCAGCCATATAAATTTCTTGGGATCCTGATTGAGAAGATAATTCCTGCGCATTGTTACGTACTTCCCGTGAGGGATCTCCTGAAGAAGTTCCTCCGGAATCGGTTTCCAGTACCCCAATGCCGTCTTGTAATAATTCTCTCTCATTTCTTCCGGTACTATGTCGAACTCCGCTTCTGTGAATCCCAGAATCTCTTTTTCCTCCGCCGATTGTCTTTCCGATTCCGCTACCATCTCCAGAAATTCTTTCCTTTCCTGATCCGATATCTGATCTATAGGGACTTCCTTCAGATAAATCGGATAATACCGGAAATTTTCCTCGTCCAGAACGTACGTCCATCCCTTTAAGATTTCCGTATCCGGAAGATATTCCCCTGTCTTGGGGTTTAGAACGTGTCTCACTCCGTCTATCATTTTCTCTTGTTTCATTATGCTCGTTCCTCCTGATTTCTTCAATTGCATTATGCCTTGTGTTTCTTACAATACTTTCAATTTCAAGAAAAATACTTTTTGAAATTTCTGTTACAGCCTGTCCAATTTCTTCAATGGGATATTTACTTAATCCGGTAAGGTTTTTGGGTGATGGCTGTGCTTCTCCCGGACAGCAGCGGTAAAGTAACGAATATGCGGCAGATTCTGCAACTACTTTGTATAAGTCTGATTTATCATCATTTAAATACTTTGCCGTACGCATAAGAGTAATATCATATAGCTGTTCCTCCAGAGTTTCAGAATCCAGATTATATTTCTCAGTGAGATGTTTGGAAACTGATTCGCTGTAATCAATATTCAGCTGACTGTCATTGATTTCCCAGACCCAAGGCAGGGGAGTACCTTCCGGTGCGGACGTCTGGGTGATGTCAAATAAATAACGTATTTTTCCGTTATGTAATGTAGGAACACCGTGTCCCTGCGGCTCACGGCTGAGACTTCGCCATGAACGTGCGTCCGAACATGCAGTAAACTGAGGGTTTTGCAGATTAATCATTATCTGATCGTCAAATGAATGCTTGTAGTGGTAAGAAGATGTATGCAAAAATTTCAGCCAGTACTGAGTATCGGAAAGCTTTTCTTTTTCGGATTTGACAGATTCTTTTATTTCTCTTATTCTTCTGAATTCCATTATACCATACCTTTCATTTATAATCTATATTGTCAATATCAACTGAGTTATAATATTCCTTTATGTATGATTGCTGCGCAGCTGCTTCACCTGCATTTCTGGGGATTATTTCTTCAATACAGTATCCTTTTTTATTTATGTCATACTGAGTTTTGATATGGAATTTAACAAGTTCAGAATCTTCAAGATATACGACGAATGAAACGAAACCTTCGGTATCCCGCTTATCGTTGTATATGTACACATTAAAATCTTCAGCGCTGCGCTTTGTTTCATAATCAATACCGAATTCACGGCACTGCATGGCGTATTTTTCATATATGTCATCAAACGACTGATTATATGAATTTTCAATTCCTGAACAGCAGTTGTTGTATGCAGCTTCATCATCTGAAGCAATAGCGTCGATTACCCTGCAAACCATGATTTCAGGACTTTCAGCAAAGCTCATATCTTTTTCTTGTTTCTTGCTTTTTTCTGAACATGAACAGCAGAATATTATTACTCCGGTGGATATAACGGTTAATAGTTTTTTTAGTTTCATAGATGTTCCTTTCTTTTTTTGATTAAATTTCTATTGACAAACATATAATAATATGGTACAATAAATTGTACAAAAAGGCGTACTTTTATAATGGGAGATGATAATATGTTAGCAGTTAATTATTCGACAATTCGTGAGAATTTAAAAACCTACTGTGATAAAGTAACCGATGAATCTGAAACGGTTATTGTTACTCGTAAGGGAGAGAAAAATGTAGTTCTTATTAGTCTTGAAGAATGGAATGCTTTGCAAAAAGCAGCAAGAAATGCTGAGTATCTTGCAATGCTTGATAGGTCAATTGAACAGCTTTCTTCCGGTAATGGGCAGTCTCACGAACTGATTGAGGTGGACGATGAATAAGCTATGGTCAGACCGTGCGTGGGACGATTATTTGTATTGGCAGCTTCAGGATAAAAAAATTGTTAAAAAGATCAATGAACTTGTTAAAGATATTGAACGAAATGGATTATCAAACGGCATTGGTCATCCTGAACCGTTAAAATACAGAAAAGCATGGAGCAGACGTATTGATCATGCAAATCGTCTTGTATATAATATTGATAATGGAAACTTATGGATTATTTCCTGTAAAGGTCATTATGAAGATTAAATCATAATGTAAATTTATTACATGACTGCTGCCGTGGTGCAGCGGTCGTTTTTTTTGATATAATGTATACCAAATAATGGTTGATATTTATTTTAAATTATGTTATAATATATCAAAAATATATTATTTTTCTGCAAGATCATCAAGCGTTACATTAAATTTTTCCCATTCTACATTTTTAGGAAGATATTTTGCGGATAGAGTTCTTATTTTCTTTATTGTATCCGGCATTTCCGGCATGGTGTTAAATATCCATAAATCTGTTAATTCACTGAATGATTCATCATAAAATATCGGTCTGGAAAGCCAAAAATCTTTTCCGACTATTACTATGTCAATAGGGATAGATTTAAGACGTATATATGATTTTAATGGAACACTGTCCATTTCTAACTGCATTGAATAGTTGATAAATTCATTTATGTCTATGCGAAAATCCTGATTTCCTATCCATATAATATCTTTAAGTGTTTTACCGTTTTCTTCAAGACACTGTACGGTATAATATAATAAAGTCATTTTTTTACCTCGATTCTATAATTTTAGGAGGACAGCATTATGAAAAACGCTGCAATACCAAAAGTGAAAAGGACGCCGAAAGAATTACTGATGTCTGTAAAAGAACAGTTACAGTTCTTAAAAGATTTTTGCCGTATGTATGATAATGGAAATTATAAATATGGTGTTTTAATTGCCACAAGATTGCGTGTATTGTTGTATGATAGTAAATATTGCGTATCAGCTTGCCAACATTTAAAAAGCAGGTTTAACTTTGAATTGCCATTATTTATGGATACACGCAATGTAAAGGAGCTTCATTTTCAGAATGAAGGACAATGTAATTATGTTTCCTCGTTTATGTGTCAATATGAACTTAAACACTATCCAGATTCTTTGCCGATTCTTACACCCAGACCTAGATTAAACAATGTAGATTGTTATTTGAATTTTGAAGATTGGTGGGAAAATGCAACCATAGTGCATTGGAAGGATATAATCCTGTCCAGAGAACAGCTCGTATGCAATTTAACCAATCAGGACGGCGGAGCGCATATTGACGGCAGTCTCAGTGAAGATATTTCTGATTTAAAAAGAGGACTTGCACCTGCACTTCGAATAAGAATCCCGATAAATGGTGTTTATAAAACATATACAGCTCAGTCCGATTTAATTTTATATGCCATAATTAGAACCATAGCAAACGAAACACTGATTGCATTTGAAGAACATATTATTCCAACTTGTACAAAAATATATTATGGAAAGATGTGGGATAATAATTTACAATGTAACTGCATTATTACGTGACTGCTGCCGTGGTGCAGCGGTCGTTTGTTTTTGGATAGTTTTTTGCTGTTTAAAAGAGGGGATAAGCTGAGGACGGTGTCTGTCGGTAAAACTTCTGGTTAAATTTTCTGCAATACAGCGAAGCTTATCCAAGTCTTTTTTATTCACTGTGAATGTTGTAAGGTTTGAATAAATTCTTCCGGAGAATGAAATACCGTTTTGCTGAAGCTTATCTGCAATCTGAGAAGCAATAGCATTTGAGTATTTCAAATAAGACTTGTCCGATATTGCCTTGTATGGAGTATTACCGATAATATCCCCGACAGCTTTAGCAGATTGAATTCTTTCACCGATGGGAGTTTCTTTTTTTATACCTGTAATGCGTTCGTGTGTACGTACAGCATTTTCAGCAACCTTATTCAAAGATTCATGATTGTATGTTTTGAAATATATATTATTATCTTTGAGCAGTTTGGTAATATCATTGTCTTTTTCGATTGACTGTTCCAGATTTTGAATTCTGCCTTCCTGTTCAAAGACTGCCGTATTACGTTCAACAACAAAGCAAAAATTATCATATTTATTGAATCTGTCTAATACTTCCTTTGTATAAGCTGTTTTATCGGGGGAATTAAGATAAATGGTGTTTAAAAGCAGTGGGGCATCTGTAACAATGAAATCAACCTTTCCCATAAGCTTATCCATACGCTTTTGTTGTTCTTTCAGAATAATTTTTTGATTCTTTTCACTGCCGTCAAGCATTTCAAAATTTTTATCCCATATCAATTCTTTTGCATATTTCTGAACATATTCCGCTTTAAATCCACGTTTTTTCAGCATTGAAGTAATGTCCAGACAAGCGGTTGTTTTACCTGAGCCGGGACCGCCGAATGCATTTATAACGATAGTTTTATGTACAGGACTTTCCTTGTGAGAAGAATTGCTGATTTGTGTTTGTTCAGTTTGAATTTCGTTTTCCTGCTGACGATTTTCATGTCTAATTTCAAGAAGTCTTTCGGCAACAGTAACAAGGTAATCTTCATTATCTTTGAGAAATTCCTTGCGCTCATTCATAGGATTGTGCATTAGTTCGATCATTCTGTTGACTGTATAGTCGATACGTTCAAAATTATGAAGATATTCAATAAAGCGTTTATCAAGTATCTCACTTTCAGACTGCGGAGCATAGATTCTTCCGTATTCACGCAGAATCTTGAAATAATCGCTAAAAGCGTTGAAAGCAATATTTTCTTCTCTTTCAAATTCTTGACGTTCAGTCACAATTTTTCTGGCTGAAATAAATTCTTCTTTAGTAGGTTTGTGATTGGGATCAAGTCCCAGACCGAAATCTTCATTAATTTTCTTAGCAGCGTCAAGGGGATTTTCGAGGTTGAAAAGTTTTTGCACGAATTTAATATGATCTCCGCCTTCGCCGCAGCCAAAGCAATAATAACCCTTTTCCATAATGTGCATGCTGGGAGTTTTTTCGGCATGAAAGGGGCATAAACAGTAACCTCTGCGGTTGATTTCAATTCCGTATCCCTTAACTAAATCGGGCATACTTAATCTTGCTTTTATTTCCTTAAAAATGTCATATTCCATTACTTTTCCTTTCCAATTCGCCATTGGCGAATTTTTATTGACAAATTTATTATTTTACTTTATAATTTTTACATAATAAATATTATGAGAGGTGAATTTATATTGAATTTAGATAAATCTTCATATCGCTCATTTTCTACTATAGAGGAAGCGGAAGAATGGGGTAACAAATACTATGGAAAATGGGCTGAAGAATATAAAATAAATATTTTTAATCTTGAACAAATTATTAAATCATCTGGATATCGTGCTATTGAAGAGTATTGTGGATATGACTACAAAAATATAAATTCTATATTATGGGAAGAAAGATTAGATAATGCTAGTGATCTATATAAACTTAAAATTAACACAATGCTTATTTCTATAGCATTAGCACCAAGAATACCTGAAAATATAGTGGTTTATCGTGGCGTTTTAAATTCCTTTATAAGAGAACTGAAAATTGACAGAAAAAAAGACTTTTGGAAACGAAATAAAGGTTTTTTAAGTACAAGCTTAATTAGTAACTTTGAATTGGATCATGGATATGAAGCTATATTACGTATTTATTTGCCCAAAGGTACATACGGTGCTTATGTTACAAATGTTTCGGGAAGATCTCAAGAACAAGAAATACTGTTTCTTCCAAATGCTTATTTGAAACTTTTGGATAGTAAAAGAATTTATAAAGAAAAAATAGGAAAATATCCAATTTATAATTGTATTTTAGATTATCTTGAATCTGATTTATAAATTTTCTCATAATAATTATTTTATTTTTGTAAATCTAATTCCTTGCTTGACATTCTATCAGGCAAGCTTACTAACCATTGCATATATTCCTTATATGTTATTTCATGTTTAAAGTATCGCTTATACTGTATATCCCATTGTTTAAGGAAGTCACTTATAAAAGTGGAATAAAATTTGATGTAAATATTATCTTTAAATGTACGGAATGTAATAAAAGAATTTTCATGGAGGTAAAACAGCATATAAATTGCCGAGAGTTCGTCATGTGACGGAAGCTCATTTCTTAGAACAAAGGGGTGAACATTAAGCGCTTTTGCAACTTTTTTCATATCTTTATCTTTTAGGATTTTTCTATTACCTTCACACAATGCGATTTTACGTTCAGCTGTAAATCTACTAAATCCCGCTTTTATGCCTAGTTCTTTTTCTGTCATTCCATGTATGTCACGGATACTCCAGATCATATGACCGACGTAGCCATTTTTTACGAATTTGAACTTATTCAAAATTATTTTTCCTTTCCAATTCGCCAATGGCGAATTTAATTATTTTGCTGTTCCTGAAGATTAATTAAATTCTGATAATATCGCAGTTTTTTCAGCAATGACGGTCTTTTTTTGACCTGATTATTTTTAACTTCAACTTTTTCAGGCTTGTACACTAAATCAAGTATTTTAAAAAGATTTTTGTTGTCTGAGTCAGATTCATAGCAGTCCAGCAGTTCGTCCTGAATATCAAAGGGAAGGGATTCTATGTACTCTACAGATGTTCCGGTAATATCTGCAATCTGGTACTTTGAAATATATTCACTGACTGCTGCCGTACTGCTTTTATTTGCTTTGGTAAGAGATTTTCCATAACCGTCGGCAGACAATTTTTCACATAAAACCATAGCTGCGTCAAAATCTCCTACAGTATTATAGAAGCCTACTACAAGATTCATTTCTTCTGTACAAAGTATATTTTCATAATCTGCTATTAACTGATTAATCATTTTAATTGCCTTTCAATTCGCCATTGGCGAATTTTTTATAACGATACTTCTGGGGTTTTAGTCATATTTTTACCTAAATCAGCAGTTTTGTTTATTTCAGATAGCTTGCCCTGATTATTATAAAGCTCACCAAGCAAAGACTTTGTTTTGGAATTTAATACAGAGGAAGTCTTATCTTTTTTATCTGTAATATTGCTTTTGTTTTTTGATTGTGAAGCTTGATTGGTTGAGTTTTCAAAATTTTGAACAGGCTGCTTTCCTGAAGTGTTTTCTTTCACGGCAGCAGTTTTTTCTGTCTGTTTACTAAGTAATTTAGAAGTAACATCTTTAATAACGGAACGCTCCGCAGCAGTTAAAATTTTATCAGCAGGAATAGAAGCAGGTACAAAATATGGCTTCGAGGTAGGTATATAAAATTTACCGAATCCCATTCCATTGTTGCTGGTTTCAAAGATAACTTTGTTTATACTTGTATCATCTAAAACAAGTCCATTTTCAGCAAAACGTTCCCATAAAGCGTCGTTCATTTTTAATTCAATTCTTGCAAAATCATTACGTACATAATCTTCATGTTTTGGGGATTTATCAGACTTGAATATTTTGGCACTTTCAAAATCGAATATATCTTTTGTTATCTTGTTTGAATTATTTACAGTAATATCGGCACTTTTAACAGATTGTTTTTCAGCTTGTTTTTCAGAAGCAGATTCATTTACTTTTACAGCTTTTTCGGTAATTTCAGAATTTTGAACCGGCTGCTTTTCTGAAATGTTTTCTTTCACGGCAGCAGTTTTTTCTGTCTGAACAGGTTCACGTGAAATATGTATATTCAAATCACTTATAATAGCAGCATTTGATAATACAACACGGTCTGTAATGGAGGATTCCGAAAGATTAGCAACAATTTCAGCAATAGAATTGTTGACGCTTTCGTTTTTACTCATCATTTCTTCAATGTGCTGAGATTTATTTGCAGGAGGTTCAGTTTCAATACCCTGTATACCTTTACTTAATGTCTGATACTTATCAAGCTTTGTTTTAATTTTTTCAGTTTTCCGTTCCAGTTTTGTGATTTTATTCAAATAAGATTTTTCTTTGGATTGAAGGTATTCAAGCATTTTAGGGTTATTACCAATATGTTTTTGCATGTATCTGTTAGTTTCAAGCTTAGCATTTAAACTGTCTAATTTGTTTTCAAACTGGTACAGTCTATTTTCAAGTTTATATTTTGACGAATCGTTAATAGATTTTAAGCAGTTCATAAACTTGTCATGTCGAAGTTCAGGTTCTTTAATGCTGAAACTATGAAAATATTCTTTTATGTTTTCACAGGTTTTTATTTTAAGCTGTAATTTATATATTTTATTTTCGTTATATTTAATATTAGCTTTGTGTTTTTCAATCTTATTGAACTTTGCAGGAATTTTCTTAGTTTTAAGATTGTGTATCTTATTAATATTTTTATCAATTAACAAATTAATAGCCTTTGCAGACTGGGGATAAGCTTGTGCTATGGATTTAAGAAAGATATTTTGCTTTTCCAGTTTTGCAATTCTGGAGTTAAATTTATCAATTTTGCTTTGATTTCTCTGAATTTTTTCATTGAGAAGTGTATTTTTTTCTTCGAGACTACTGATTCTGTCATTATAGGTATCTAATTTGGAATCCAGAAACCGTGTAATAATACCACGGTTTAGTTCGGGATTGTTTGAATCACTGTGCTCATAATTATCTTCATTTTCTTCAGGTGAATACTGAACATTCATATTATTTAAATATTCTTCGTTACTCATTTTTTAATTCCTTTCTTTTCATTCGCCATTGGCGAATAATATTGATTAAAATATTTTTTTCTATAGTTGCGTACATAATCTTTATATTTATTATCTTCGTATGGGTTGAATAAGCCGATAATATGCATAAATATTTTTTTTATAATTTTCAATCTTATCTTTCCTTCCCAATTCGCCATTGGCGAATTTTTACATACGTTTAAAAATCAAAAAAATTAAAGCTTCTACATAGGCAAACCAGATAGCTAAACCAGCGCAAAATAATAATCTTTCGCTTTTATAACGTTTTACTAACTTTTTTTCTATTTTTTCAATGCACTCTTTACATGCAAGGGTATTGTTAAATGCGGTTATATTTTCATTTTTTCCGCAAAACTTACAGATTTCATTTAATTTATTCATTAATTTATCCCACCTTTACAAAATTAATTTAATATGGTAAAATATACCTAAATAAAGTTTGTGAGATGATTATTATGATTAATGTAATAAAGGGATTATTTCAAAAATTAATAGGAAAATAAATAAAATATAAATTACTTTTTCTTATTTTTTATAGCAATAAAAATTATAATCATTGTTCCTGAAATAAGAAGTAATGACGTAGTTAAGGTTAAAAGGTTATTTCCATCTAAGATATTTTGAAATGAAAATTTTTTTAATTCTGATGAAAAGAACTTAAGCATTAATATGTTAATTAATATAAATAACATAAGTTCTGCAATATGACGTTTACATGTTATTTTTGGCTTAATACCAGATATTAACTTATATGAACATTTTTTGCATATCTTATTAACCGGTTCATCATTATTAAGTCCGCAGAATTTTTCTCCGCAGCATACGCAATATTTCTCACAATACTGTTCATCCATAATATTCCCTTTCCAATTCGCCAATGGCGAATTTTACAGAAACTTCATAATTAATGAAACAATTACAGCTTCGAGTATAGCTAAACTGGAAGATAATGCTACACAGAACAGCAATCGTCCTATGTAATAATCTCTTTTTAAACTCTTTTTAAGTTTTTCATAGCAGTCACTGCATATAAATGTGCCTTTATATGTTGTCAGATTTTTGGATTCTCCGCAAAACACGCAAAATTCATTGAAATTATTCATAAATTTGTCTCCTTTAGAAAATGTTAAAATAAACAAAATTCTTAGATAGAGGTTCATGTTATGATAGATATAATAAAAGACTTATTCAAAAAGTGTAGTTTGCCTATACCAATTTTATATATTACAATAATTACTTTTTATATGAGTTTGTGTTTATATGACCACAATACATATGTAGTTGATTTATTAACAAATAAACTATTTAATTCATATGAAAACCTTTGTTTTATGAATTTTTTTGTTAAAAATCTAATTATAATATTCTGCGTTATATATCTTATTTTGATTATTTTGAATGCACTGATTAATCATTTGAATTTAAAACTAATAATATTCAAAATGCAATCAATAATATTGTACCTTTCTGCATTTAAGCTTTTTACTTACTTCCTGATAAATTATAAACGTTCACCAGATGAAAATATTAATGTTATATTAGTATCTTCTGGATCAGTTGTTATACCACTTCTATTTGTTATTATTATCTTTGGAGTGGTTGAGTGGAAAATAAACAAAATCTAAGGATTCTTTTTTGTTTGATAAAAATTGATAACTGTAAATATAACCATAACAGCACTTGATATAACGCTGATTAAAAGTAAAGAATTATCCAATTTAAACATATTTTTAACTGTCATATCTTTAAAGTAGTGAGTAAATACAATGAACGTCCAGATATTACATAATATGAAGAATATAATTTCCATTAAATAATGATTTTTTGATATTTTAGGGTTAATATGCCTTGTTAATTGTTGTGAGCATCTGCAACATATTTGATGATTTGGTTTATTATCATCAGTTGCAATAAACTCACTACCGCATAATACACATTTTTTTTTAACATCTTCCATAGCTAATCCTTTCAATTCGCCATTGGCGAATTTTTTATTTAAACCTAAAAGTTACCTTAAAATCTTTATCTAACATAAGATATGCACTAAATGTACCGCTTCCGTCTTTTTTCTTAAAGCCTTTAAGCTTTGCGGACTTTCCGTAATCCAGAAGAGAACGTGCAGCTCCTTCCGGAATGGTTTTACCTGAAATTTTTTTCCATATAACAAATCCGCACCCGTCTTTTCCGCTCTCACAACCATAAGATTTAGGATATTCTACAACATTTTTACCACACTTCGGACATTTGCCTATGACCTTTCGTTCAGCTCTGAATGACAGATCTTTATTTATGTTATCCTCTTTGCTGTAAGTATCAACAAGACTTTTAACAAATTCATTTATTTCATTCATAAAATCGTCAGGGGAGTATTCGCCTTTTTCAATAAGCTGAAGTTTACTTTCCCAAATGGCAGTAGTTTTCGGAGACTTTATTTCTTCCGGTACTGCTTCGATCAGACTTATGCCTTTTTGTGTAGGAATAAGATTTTTACCGGAACGTTCTACATAACCACGCTTTATTATGGTTTCAATAATACCAGCCTGCGTTGCCTGAGTACCGATTCCTTTCTTTTCGACGTTTTCATCTTCATAGTCCTCGTTTCCGGCACGTTCCATAGCGGATATCAAAGAGGAATCCGTATAGCGTTTCGGCGGAGTTGTCTGATGGTCTGCGATTTTTTCAGTATGATTTTCAATTACAAGTCCTTCGACAATGTTATCTGTAAATATAGTTTCCTTAACAGACATTTCTTTGCCGGTGAGTAATGAAACAAATTTTAACTGAAATTCTTTCCAACCCATTTGAGAAATTTTCTTTCCCAGTGCGGTAAAATCAGTGTCGGCACAGCTTACCGTTATAGCTGTAGATTCATAAATATGTTCTGGAGAAACTGCATAGATCAGCTGAGAACAGATAAGCCGCAGTATTTTCATTTCAGAATCAGGGACAGTTTCAGATTCTGCATCAGCTGCTGATAATGTAGGAAGTAAAGCATGATGATCTGTAACCTTTTCATCATTTATTACTCTGTCTGTATCAGGCGTAAATGAAATTTCAGCGGACATAATTTCAGATGCAGCAGCGGTCAGCTGAATGATTTTGTCTTTCATGTTTGAATTGACATAATTACTGTCAGTTCTGGGATATGTAATAAGCTTTTTTTCATAAAGGGACTGTGCATAGTCAAGAGTTTGCTTAGCGGTATAACCAAACAGACGGTTAGCAGTTTTCTGTAGATCCGCAATATTAAAAAGCTTCGGAGGACTAACCTTTTTAGATTCCTTTTTTATTGACTTAATAAATGCCGTACTTGTATTAACATTTTGCAGAATTTTCGTAGCCGTCGGTAAATCAGGAATTCTTGCAGATTCAGCTGTAAATTCTCCGCAATTCAGAAGTACGGTATAATATTTTTCTGACTTAAAATTGTTAATTTCATTTTCACGATCCACAATGATTTTTAATGTAGGAGTCTGTACACGTCCTACAGAAAGAAAATTATTGTACATTGCTGAAAACAGGCGAGTACCGTTCATGCCGACAAGCCAGTCGGCTTTGCTGCGAGCGTATCCTGATTGAAAAAGACGGTCATAATCGCTGTCATTTTTCAGGTTGTTAAAACCGTCTATAATATCATTTTTTTCAACTGAAGAAATCCAAAGCCGCTTTACAGGCTTTGAGCATCGACAGAGCTTGTACACATATCTGAAAATACACTCTCCTTCACGTCCTGCGTCGGTGGCACAGATAATTTCATCAACACGTGGATCATTCATAAGAGACTTAAGATTTTTGTACTGAGAGCTTGTTTCTTTGATAACGCCGAATTTCCACTTTTCGGGAATTATGGGAAGGCAGTCCGTGATCCACGGTTTGATTTTATACTCTTCTCCATAGGCTTCCGGTTCGGCAAGTTCTATCAAATGACCTACGCACCATGAAACTATATAACCGTTTCCCACAAGATAACCTTGCTTTTTTATATTTGCACCCAGTACGGAAGCGATATTCGTCCCGACGCTGGGTTTTTCAGCTATGACTAATTTCATTTACAGTCCTTTCTATTCGCCAATGGCGAATTATTTATTATCTAATACATTAAAATATACACAAAAATCATAAATGGATTCTTCATCTTTTAAGTGTTCAGAGTCCGGACAGTGTTCATAAGCATATTTAAATTTTTTTAAATTAATATAAATCTCTTCTTCAATGTTATGTAATTTGTCAGAGTAATCATTTAAATAATTAATATTTTTGTTATCGGCTAATTGTAATAAACCTTCGGGAGAACAAAATAGTACTCTTCCTGATTTTATTGAATTTATCCATCTTTCATCATCAATCTTTTCAGCTAATTTAGACATTAATGCTTTTTTTTCATCTCCTAGTTTATCAAGTTCTATATAAAGTTCATGAGTTTGATTTTCATAATAAAATCTGTAATATGAGATTGAAAGAAACGATAATGGTGCAGCAATCAAGCATATAATAAATAATTTTTTTATTATTTTTATTATACTGATTTTAGATTTTAAAAATCCTTTTAAATCAATTGAAGAAAAATGTAAAAACATTATTATAAATAAGATAAATATACCGCATAGAATTGCAAATATTAACGTCATTAAAATTTCCAGTTTCATAGCTTGTCCTTTCTTGACTTATTGTTAAATCTTAAACGCAGCCACTTTAAAACACTTTTTATAACAACATTCAATTTGTATTTTTTGAAGCCGATAAAAGGTAATATGTAAGTACTGATTACAAAAATTAAGATTGAAAGAAAAACTACTGCATTAATAAAATTTGTGTAAAATAAAAGAATCATAAAAGTGATTGCAAACGGTAAACAGACAGACATCTGTTTCAATGATTTTTTATCTAATAAAAACTGTAATATGTTATCGAAAGTATAAAAAGTAAGTATTATCAGCCAGAATGGAAAAAGAATATAATTGTAAATTGCATTTGAATAAATAAATTTTATTATAATTTCCAAATTAACTATCCTTTCTATTCGCCATTGGCGAATTGGGTTCCGGCAGAAGCCGGAGCCTTTATTTTTTCAAATTATCCAGACAGTTACTGCAAATATGTTTATGATTGTATTCTGTTAAATTTTCTGAATTTCCGCAGAAAACGCATGAGTTATTATGTTTTTTAATAATCATATAGCCGTTATCTTCATAAATGTCTACTCTATCGCCTTTAAAAATGTTTAATTTTCGCTGAATTTCCGCAGGGAGTGTAACCCTTCCCAGAGTGTCGATTTTTCTGCCTTCTAATAATATATTCATATGTACTCTCCTTTTTCGCCAATGGCGAATTTTTTAATCGTCAAGATATTCTTCTAAATCATCACTGTTACTTTGAATTTCCGATGTACTTTTGGTAATATCAGATTCCTCAGCAGCTTCTTCGTATTCAATTATGGAATCGTTATCACTGTAATTAGCGCCTGAATCGTCATCATCAAAATAATCATTATCAAATTTGTTTGTTTGGCGTTTTTTCTTAATGAATGTGATAACTGCACCTACTATAAGACTGATTATAATAGCGGCAATAATCCATAATATATTTTTTGCCATGCTGGGTTTCTTTTCATTTTTAATTGTTTCAGTTTCAGTACTTGAAACAGTTTTTTCATTTTCAGTTGCAGATTCAAACTGCTCTATGTTTTCAAGAGCATTTTCATTCAATTTGTTATCATTGGAATCTGAAAGCATAGCAGTCAGATCAGCAGTATCAACAGGATTGAGAAAATACACAGAACCGTCTGAGTTTATGATTAAATAGAAAACGTCTCCGGAACGTGTAGTAATGGTGTACATTGATTTATTGCTGTAATCAATTGTACTGCTGTCAATTGTCATAGCATTATTGTCAAGATTTTCATTAAGTACCGGAGCATTTTCTTCGCCTACATAAGCGAGTATTTCATCGTAAAAACTGGGAGTAGTAGTTTTTTCTGTGGTTGACGTCGTAATGGCGGCAGTTGTTGATTCTGTAATTGAAGTGGTTTCCTGTACGGTTTTACTGACCTCAGTGACTGCTATTGTCGGCTCTGTTTCCTTTTCCGTTTTTTCCGGTTCTGCAAATACAGTCATAGAAAGTATTGCAGAAGAAATTATTCCGGATAATATAAAATATTTGATTTTCATTGTGCTTTTACTTCCTCCTTGATAGGAACAACATTTTGTTCCTTGCTATCATCTGATTTCATCATAGAAATAGTAGTAATTACGTCTTCAATGCTAAATCCTGAAGACCTGAACGCAGTAACGATTTTTTCATTTTCCAGAGATTCAATTTGTCCTGAAATATCGGCAGATTTCTTTTTTAGCTTTGAAATATTTTCGTCTACCTTTTTCTTTTCCTGTTTTAATTTATCTATTCTTTTTTCAGTAGAATTCATTAATTATTTTCCTCCTTTTCAGCCGGAGCGCCTGTATACGGACGGATAAATACCAAAGGATCTATGTACTCTCCGTCCTTGACCATTTGCAAATGACAGTGAAATCCTGTAGACCAACCGGTACAGCCTGAATATCCTATAACCTGACCGTTTTTTACGGTCTGACCGTTCTGTACGGCAACCTGAGACATATGACCGTAAAGAATCAGAGTACCGTTTTCGCATTGTATTTCCACATAATTTCCGAAGCCTCCGTTGCAGCCGCAGCTGCCGTCTTTGGGGTAGTTGTGATTGCAGCCTGTACCGACTTCAACAACTCCGTCAGCTACAGCCAGTATTTCCGTACCGTTGGGAACGCCGAAATCAAGACCCTTGTGAAATTCCGTACTGCCGTCGTCCCATGTCCTGTAGCCGAATGGAGATGTAATAGTATTTGACCAGTCAAAGGCAAAGGGAGAAGAAAAAGCCTTAATAGCGCCGCCCTTGCGTTCGTAATAATTTTTATATTTTTCACGCTGATTCTGGTCAAGATATTTGTTCAGAATCTCGTCCCATGATACTTTTTCAGTGATATTGTAATTTAACGTAACAGTAGTTACATTTTCTGTTATATATACGTTGCATATACCGTTGTATGTACTCAAAACAGTGTAATTGTCCGGGAGAGGAGAGGGCAATTCATTTTCCGGTATTTGAACGGTTTTAGTCTGCTTTTTTGTTTCAGAATCAAAATTGTATTCTATAACGTACATTTCTGTAAAAATCTGCGTGACGAGATTCTGAACTTCTTCGTTGAAAGTCCATCTTTTTCCCATATAATAAGCGGATATGAATGAAAGTACTCTGTTGTTATCCTCCATAATATCTGCAATTTCGGAATGCTTTTTATCATAATGTCCTGTGACTGTTTCAGGTACCTTTTTATGCTGTTCTTTCAGAGATACGATCAGTGACTGCCAGTGCAGATTTACACGTGTAATGTCGTTTTCATCAGCAGGATAGGCGGCGATAACATCTATTAAATAATCCTGCACAAAATTTCCGCTGCTTGATGTAAATATCATTAAAAATAATATAATCGGGACTGCTATTAATACGACTGTGAGTGCAGATAATCCCATTACCAATAAAACTTTTCCACTTGAAAGAACTTTTACAATACCTGCAATGACTTTTTTTAATGCTTTGGCTTTTGAAGCGGCGCTTTTATATGCCTTGACGGTACTGAGACGTTTTCGTTTAGATTTATATAATCTCCGGCGGTTTCTCTCATATGTTCGTTTTTTATAATTTTTGTCTTTTTCATTTTTACCTGAAGATGAAACATTCAGAAAATTACTTTTGTTTGAAATATTTTCTGCTTGAGAAAGACCGGAGGTATGACTTGTTTTATAAGAATTAAAAAAGCAAGCCGTTTCAGACTTCGGCAGCTGACTAACGTTGTGGGCTGCAAAGTTTACTGCTTTGGCAGATGAAAACATAGCATATTGTGAAACATCTTCATTAGCGCTTTTTTTGCTGCTATTATTTGAATGTGCAGTATATTTTGAAACAGCCGTTGGGACTGAATTATAATTTGATTTTACTGACTTGACTTTTTTACGCTTTTTATAGACATTTTTAGCATATCTTTTGTTTAACGCTTTCTTATTTATTGCCAAGATATCACTTCCTTTGAAAATTCGCCAATGGCGAATTTAAAAACCCCTGAATTAATCATAGTCATTACTTGTTGACATAAGCTTGTATAGCTTGCTGTCTTTAGGAAATTCATCTTTAAACGGAATAATCGTTCCGTGCTGATGTTTGTCAATGTAATAAATAAGACCTTCGCCTACACCGGTATCGGTAATGTATTCCATCTGCTGAGGAGAGATGCCCAGACGTTCCGCAAGTATTTCACGGTCTCCGGCGGCTTGTCCTAACAGCACTATAAAAGCGGAATTTTTAAGAATATTTTCTACCTGATGAGAGAGAAGAACATCTGTAACATTCTGAGTAATTCCGGTAGGTTTACCGCCCCATTTTCTTAGCTCTTTCCACATTTTTGTAGAATATGCGGCAGTCAGAGGATCGTTCAGAAGCAAATGAAACTCGTCAACATAAAACCATGTACTGAGATTTTTGTCTCTGCTGTTGGAAATTTTGTTCCAGACGTAATCTACAATAACCAAAATACCCATTTTATGAAGATGTTCGGAAAGTTTCCTAATGTCGAAACATAAAATACGATTGTTAACATCTACATTTGTTCTGTGATTAAAAACGCTGAGAGAACCTGTTACAAAAATCTCCAAAGCGTCTGCAACGTCCTGCGCATGCAGATTGTTTTCAACGCTTCTCAATGCATTGTACAGATCTTTAAAAACAGGTATATTTTCAGGATTGGGATCGTCCAGATATTTCTGATAGATTTTCCTTATGCATCTGTCAATTATTGACTTTTCGGCAGCTTCGAGGTTTCCTATAGCCGCTTCACACATGGAAAGAATAAATTGAGATTTGATTGCAACAGGATCATCGCCTTTTTCATAGCTTCTTAAATTTATATCAAAAGGATTTAAATGATGTTTAGATGTTGCGGAAATTTCGATTACAGTACCGCCAAGTTCTTTAGTCAGTGTAATATATTCAGCCTGCGGATCGCAGATTATAATGTTATCATTAGTACGGAAATATTTATCAAGGATTTCACGTTTGGCAGTGAATGACTTACCTGTTCCGGACATGCCGAGAATCAAAGCACCGTAGTTTATCAGATTATTTCTGTCTAGTGTAAGCATACTGTTGGAAAGAGGGTTAAAGCCGTAGTATGTTGCGTTGGGAGTAAAAGTTTCCTGAGTGGTAAACGGTATAAACGCTCCAAGTTCAACTGTTGTAAACGACCTGTTTATTTTAACTTTGTTTATACCTATAGGCAGAGAAGACATTGCTCCTTCCTCTTGCAAATCATCAAGAGATTTCAATTCACAATGATACTTCTGAACGATGGACTGTATATCCTTCTCAATTTCACAAAGTTCCGAGGGCTTTGCAGCATAAACCGTAACCAAAAGAGTTGTAATGAAGAACCTGTTATTACGTTTAGTTAAGCTGTCATAAATACTGTTAGCTGCGTTTATGTCATCGACAAGATCCAAGGAAAGAATATCACCGTCATGTCCCTGATCGGCTGCTTTGTGCTGCTTTCCGATTTTTACAGCCTGAGCGTTAGTAAGCTTGTGCGATACAAAGCGTAATGCTTTATTCTGATCCAGGGAATGAGTATGTATATTTACTGCGACGTTTCCCTCAACAGTCATAATTTCCTCGATTATTCTGTCGGAAATTTCGGCTGAATCAATATATACATGATAAGCAGCGCCGTAACTGTTTCCTATTCTGAAGCAGTTAAGTTTGCTGAAGTCCATAGAAGTCGGAGCGATACTGTCTTTTACGGAAATACCGGAGGTATATCTTGATTTCCAGTCAAAATTAAAAGGAATCGGGTGAAGCGGATGCAGACTTTCTTTCAGAAGCTTAAGCCTTTCAAATCCGTTTAAAGAATGAACATTAACATTCATACGCTTAAAGATCCGGATAATTTTAAGCTCTTCACGCTCAAGAGAAGCCTTAGCTTTCCTGAAGTTTTTTTCATGAACTCCGAAAGTCAGATATTTTACTTTAATGGTTCCGCTGCTTCTCTTTTCAAATTGACTGTAAAGCATTTCCTGATATTCCTGCCGGTATTCTTTAATTTTGTCAGATTCACCTTTTTTATCGGGAAGCTTGATTTGTTTTCTGAATTCTTTTAAATCAATAACCTTATTCTGAAAGGTAAATTGAATATCAATGTTGCTTTCAAACTGGTTTAAAAAACGACAGTAACGATTGAATATAGCTTCCTGTTCCTCATCTCCTGCGAGTTCATAGTTTATATCGTTAAATTGCAGAGTTTTTGTGTAATAATCGTTTTTTACCATGCATATTCCGTCTTTGCGCATGTCCAGAAACGGTATAGTCTGCTGAACGGTTTTGGGCAGCATGCTTTTTAACTGCTTTATGTTTTTTATCGGAACTTTTAATTCCTTTGTTCCCAGCATTTTCTGAATTCTCCTTTTTTTCAATTATTTCGTAAATATTTTCTGTTTGAAAAGTACGGATTTTAGAACTGCAAAAAATCCTTTTTAATTTATTAAAAATAAGCCGTTCGAATTTGAGTGTATTTTTGTTATAAAAGACAAAAAAACATGCAATTGCCATTATAGGTACTATTATATAAAGAGCCATTCCTGTGGGAATGAATCGTTTTGTGAAATGGAACGACAGGAATGCTGTTAATCCGGATATAATAAATACAATTATTTCTCTGATCGTTAATCCAAAGAAAACAGTATTACGGATTTTGTTTATGTCCTTTGTAAATTGTATGTACAATTTTGATCACTTCCTTTGAAAATTCGCCAATGGCGAATTTAATTTATATATTTTCCAAATAAGCAGATGTTCCATCGGAATATTCGCTTTCGTTTAACCTTGCCTGATTATCACGAAGCTTACCGAGAAGTGAATTGGATTGACTGCTAATGCTGTGCGGTTTCTGATGAGAAACTGATTTTTGACTGCTGTTCTTATCAAGATGTTTCTGCAAATCTCCGATGCTTTTTTTCAGGATATTTACAGTATTAACCGCAATAAGTCCTTCGTTGCTTAGCAGAGGAGATTGTTTGTAATCCTCGCATAATTTTATTTTTCCGTCAATGCATTGAAGCAGGTCAACTGCGTCTGTTCCGTATCTGTCACGTTCCGGTTTTTCTGCACTATATGCTACTTCAAGCATTGTGTTTACATGCTTTGGATTTTCAAGTACTGTTTTAGAGTAAATCTCCTGAGCTTGTTTCAAGGTCAAATCAATATGCTCATTGCCGTAATTAGTAAAATGATTTTGCGAATCAAAGGCAATTACATAAAAATTGTATTTACCGTGAACACCCTGAACAAAATTATTTTCCATGTTTACCTCCTAACTATCTTATATATAATTCCAATTGGAAAAGTGAGAATTTCAAAGATTAAGAAAGATATGTTAAAAAATATATAAATGAATTTATAACGCTTAATCTATAGTTTCAACATCAATCGGATTCCACATTTTAGGATTGAAATTAAGAGTGTAGTGATAATTGTCAACATAATTATCAGTAACATCCTCAACTGTATATGTGACATTGTCCGAAAGTCCTATAAAGTGCTTTTTGTACGAACCGTTTTCATCTTCCACAGTAATCTCAAGCTGATTCTCTGCAGTATCAACTCTTAAAGACATCTTACCGGTCATCTGGAACATAACATCGCCCTGAATACAGTTAATAACTGTGATTTGCCTTATAACATTGAAATTATCAGCCTGTTTTGAAATGTTGTAGGACACCCTGTCTGATTGTTGATCACAGCCGACCGTCAATGCAGATACCATTGTAAGTCCTACTCCGATTGCAAGTATTTTCTTTACATTCTTTTTCATAATATAAACCTCTTCCTAAATAGCATTAAAAATAGATTTAGAAATACTGCCGCATTTCCAAAGCAGAAGAACAACAACGATGCTGATACCGGTGCAGTGAAGCAAAGTCCAGTTGAGGGAATCCGAATTAGAAATGATAATATTGTTTATAAGACCATTGTGAATTCCCAAACATAACATCATAGCGAATGCTTGGAATGCAAGAGCAAACAGATTTTTTAAGAAGTTTTGTCCGACATTTCCCCATTCTCTGTTAGTGAGAGTAGCAAAGGGCAGAGGAGAAATAGAGCAGTATATGTAGATTTCGATCATTCTTGATGTTACGATAATTATTACAATTATACTTGCAAGCTTAGTAATAATATCTATTACTATCGCTTCCAGTAAAACTATAAGCATTTGTCCGACCCCAAGATCTTTTATCTGATCTTCAAATATACCGTATAGATCATGTCCCATATGCCCCGTTTCACCTAATATTACATATTCCGTGATCCTGACGGCTTGCTGTCCCAATTGAAAAATACCCATTGTGATGTCAAAAACATGATTCATAATAAAAATGCCGAAACATAATTTAAATGCCATCTTAGCTACAACTTCGATGTCCATTTCACGTATTGACTTGTCCAGAAGCTGTGTAATAAATTCATGGCATATTACTATAGACAGTATGATAACTGCGATCGGGACGATAGCTTCTATTGAAATTTGCTTTACCAATGCAAAAATACCGCTGTTCCATGTCTCCGGTGTCTGTTCCAGCTGATCGCTTGCATAAAGGGAAGCGTCGGTCATATCATCAAATAATCCTGTCAGACATTCTTCTACCGCACTGCGAAGCCAGCCGATAATTTTATTTTCAATTGAATCTAATATATCTCCCAAATAAAATCACCTCTATTCAACTAAAAGCTTACCTGAGTAGATATCATGGGTATCAGAACTTTTCCTATTGTCATTAATCCTATACCTGATGCAAGAAGCAGACCTGAGTGACTTTTTGTATCTGAACTCTGCGAACTCAAGGACATAAATAACTGCGAAGCGCCTATAATAAGTACTATCAATCCGCCCACAAAAAACATATCTCCCATTATTTCAACTGTTTGTATAAAAACGTCCATTTTTGACCTCCTAAATCCTTAATTCGCCAATGGCGAATTTTCAACTGTTTTAATTTCTGTAATTTTATCTTTTTTTCCGATTTTAAAATCGGCGTTTGATCTGTAACGTGCAATATATTTCTTAATATCAAAATAATTGCGGTCATTGTAATCCGCAAGATATTTGTAGTTCGGGTGCGTGGTAATATCGTATTTATCGGAATACCACGGATTTGCTCCTCGTATTGTTAAGATACACTTTTCACCGGGCATTCTGAATATTTCAGATTCGTCCAGAAGCTTTCGTCCTGTTTTCTGATAATTCGACGTATCGCTTCGATTTCTACCATAGGAACGTGATGAATTTAAAATATCGATTGTCTGAGAACCGAGAAGCTCTGCCACATCTTTAAGAGTCGATTTTTCCTGACCTCCGAGAAACAGCATACTGTCACAGCCTCCTGCAATAGTTTCAGCGTCGTCTTTGTATATTGCTTTCAGCTGAGATTTTGTCTGTACGATAGGGCAGGCTGAAATATTTCTTGAACGGATAGTAGTGATCAGATTTTCAAACATTGGTATCTTACCGAGATTCTTGAACTCATCGAATATACATCTTACGGGAACTTTAAGCTTTCCTTTTCTTCTGTTATCAGCCTTATCGCATAGTAAATTGAACATCTGCATATACATAAACGATGCAATAAAGTTAAGAGAAGTGTCGGTATCGGAAGTAATAGCGAAAAGCGCAGTTTTGCGGTCGCCTATTTTGTCCAGTTCCATTTCATCATATGTCATAAGGTCTCTTATATCCTGAATATCAAACGGAGAGAGACGTACGCCGCATGACAGCAATACTGATTTAGCAGATTTTCCGGCTGAAAGCTTATACTTCCTGTACTGTCTTACTGCAAAATGATTTGGATTCCTTTCTGCCAGATCCTCAAACAGCATATCAACTGCATTCATATATCCTTCGTCCTCACGTGTTTTGGAAGCGTCAATGATCTCTACAAGGGTATTCATGGTACGCTCTTCCGGAGGAGCTTCAAAGATTATAAGTCCTAAAACCGCCTGATAAAGCAGTCGTTCTGCCTTTACCCAGAAGTCCTGTTTTTCGTCCGGAGCCCTTGTTGCTTCGATGAGCATATTGGAAAATTTTAAGATATCCAGTTCAGTTTTTACGTACGCAAGGGGATTATAATGCAAAGATTTGCTGAAATCTTTGAGATTCAGTATTTTTATAACGTACTTTCCCTTTTTATGAAGCAATGTGCCTACATCGGGTAAAATCGTTCCTTTCGGATCGGTTATAACATATGAACTGTTCAGCTGCATAAGGTTTGGAATTACAAAAAATCTTGTTTTTCCTGTTCCCGGACCGCCTACAATGAGAATATTTTTATTTCTGCCGTTAAAAGGAATAATCCGCCAATCCTTCAAGGTAAGACCTTCTGTAGCAGTCAAAATAACATTTTTCCATGGATTTGGATCCATGAATTTCCTTATTTCATTTTTGTCTGCCCATTTTGAAGAACCGTATTCTTCTCCGGTTCTCATTTGCCTTTGAGTTCGGGTTACAATGAGAATATATATCATGCAGGCTATAAGGAAGGGGAAAAGAAGATCGTTGCTGTCAAGGCTTATCAGCGGAAGTCCGAAAATTTGCAGAGGATTTTCAGCAATTATGTAAATCCTTGTAAAAGCGTCTCCCGAAAGATTATGATAACACCAACACGTTTTGTTCATTACAACAAAGGAAATAACTGATATTACCAGAGGAATTATATATTTCTTTTGCAGGAAACTGTTAAAGTGTTCTTTCAATGTTTTCATGTACTTTTTCCATTCCCTTTTTAACACCGTTTTCCATAGTTTTCTCAGCTTCCTTTGCCATTTCCTTAACTTTTTCCTGATTACCCGCTAATTTCTCTAAAACCGAATCTTTAGCCTTTAAATCATGTTCTTTATATTCCCTAAACACTCGTTCCATAACTTCGCTGTCTCTTGCTTTAAAAAAAATAACATACTGTTTGCTTTTAGGATTTTGTTTTACAGCAAAATCAACGTTATACCGTGCTGCAATATCCCTGAAATTTCTCAGAGATGAATCGCCGCTGATATCCACGCTGCTAAGCGGCTGCTTTTGGAACTGCAAATCCTCTAAGCTTTGTTCGCCGTATTTTGTTAAGATTTTATCTATAACGTTGTTGTCACGGGATTTGAAATATACAGTATGTATCTTTGTTTCCGAATCATGCTGAATGGCAAAATCCAAGTTATATTTTGAAGCTGTTTTTCGGAATTCATGAAGCTTTTCGTCTCCCTTAACAACAATACTAAGCATAGGCTGACCATGCTGATACAGAGATTGCAGGCTTTGCTCTCCCTGAGGAAATTCTTTTTTCCCAAAAGCCTTTTTATTTATATAATATGTAGTAAGCATTTGCAGTCCTTGCTTTACGTTATTACATGCAAACATATATATTTGTTTTGATATATCTTCATTTTGCATTCGATCACCTCTGATCTTTAATAAATAAAGAGTCTGCTTCCCGAAAGACGGGAAGCGCTCTTTAAAGGAAAAATAGTTATATATGAGGAATAATTATGATGAAAGAAAGTTAATTATATAATCAACTTATTTTTTATTCTGCTTTCTGTGTTTGAAAAGCAGCATGCCTCCGAAAGCAGTCAGACCTGTAATGAAAACAGCGGCTGGAATCTTTTTGCTTCCTGTCAGCGGTGAAGGATTATTATATGTCACATACGGAACGGTTCCGGATGTAAAGGTAGTTGTTGTAGTGACCGTAGTAGTCGTAGTGGTAGTTATTTTTTGATTTACAAATTTATCTGACAAATCATTGTTTGTGATTTTTACAACTTCTCCGTTGTTTTCAATTTTGAAGTTATAATAATTATCATCAATATAGTATCCGTCAGGAGATTTGGTTTCCTTTAAGAAATAACTGCCGTACGGAATATTTTCAAGCCTGTACAAGCCTGTTTCAACTTCCTCCAGAACTCCGTACTGTTCGCCCTCGTCAAATTTACCGTTGCCGTTTGTATCTGTAAACACAGTAAATTCAGCGCCGGACAGCTTTTCATCAGTAAGGGAATCGTATTTTTCTATCTCAACGATGCCTTTGATTTTAACGTTGACAATAGTAATACTGATTTGAGTATTCTGACTGATTTCCACAGGATAGATCTGGTTAGTCAGAATATATCCTTCAGGAGGCTGTATTTCAGCAATTATATATTTGCCGTATTCTACATTTTCAAAAACAAATTTACCGTTTTCGTCAGTAGTTACAGTACCCAGAGCGTTTCTGTTGGTTAAATCAGATTCACCGTCGGCGAACAGTCCGATAACTGCTCCGCTTAAAGGTTCATCGGATTCTCCGACCTTAATACCTTCAATATTGCCTTTGATTTTTTCATTACTGATTTTGACAGTAATTACTTCATTATCTGTGCTGACGGAAACAGGGAAGGTTTTATCTGTAAGAATATATCCCTCCGGCGATTCAATTTCGGCAACAATGTATTTACCGTATTCAATATCTTTGAATATGAACCTGCCGTCTTTTTCAGCGGTAACCGTTGCAAGAGCGTTTTCAGCTGTGAATTCGGATTCGCCATTGGCGAATAATCCGATAACTGCCCCTGCAAGAGTTTCGTCGGATTCTCCGACCTTAACGCCTTCTATTGTTCCACGGATTTTTTCGTTATGAATTTTAACGGTTATTACCTGACCGTTTTCTTCAATACTTACCGAAAATGTTTCAGATGTAAGTACATATCCCTCCGGAGACTGAATTTCAGCAACAATGTATTTGCCGTATTCAATGTCCTCAAAGGCAAATTTGCCGTTTTCATCTGTTGTAACAGATTTTACAGCTTTATCGGCTGAAAAATCGGATTCACCATCGGCGAACAGTCCGATAACTGCCCCTGCAAGAGTTTCGTCGGATTCTCCGACCTTAATACCTTCGATATTGCCCCTGATTTTTTCATTACTGATTTTTACAGTAATTACCTCGTTATTTTTACTGATAGAAACAGGGAATGTTTCTTCTGTAAGAATATATCCTGTAGGGGATTGAATCTCGGCAACAATATATTTTCCGTATACTATGTCTTTGAAAATAAATTTGCCGTCTTTTTCAGTGGTAACCGCTGCAAGAGCATTTTCAGCTGTGAATTCGGATTCACCATCGGAGAACAGTCCGATAACTGCGCCGCTTAAAGGTTCGTCGGATTCTCCGACCTTAACGCCTTCTATATTTCCCTTTATATCCTTATTGTAAAAGTTACCGTCCGCATTGTTGCCGACTTTGACTGTTTCACCGTCTTTCTTAATAGAAAAGGCATAATAGTTTCTGTCGACAGTGTATCCTTCCGGCGCTTTTATTTCTCTGGTGAGATAATCGCCGTACAGTAAATCTTTATACTCATGAATTCCCGCAGAGGATTCGGTCATATTACCTAACAGTTCATCAGTACCGTTAGTAAATTTCTTATCTCCGTTGACGTCCCTGTAAACCGCAAATACCGCTCCGTTCAGAATCTGAGGAGGATTGCCGCTGTCATATTTTGCGATCAGAACATTACCCTTAATGGGCTTGTTTCGGATCGTAATTTCAATTGTCACTCCGTTAACGTTGATGTTGACGTCGTAAACATTTTTAGACAGTACGAATCCCTCCGGAGCTTCGATTTCAGCAACCTTATATTTACCGTAAACAATATCGGTAAATTTGAAACTTCCGTCTTTATCTGACGTTACAGTTTCAATTGCATTTTCTTCTGAAAAATCAGTTTCGTCCGCATTGAAAAGACCGATCAATGCACCCTGTAATTCAGTCTTATCATCTGCATTGATTTTAAGACCGTTTACATTTCCTCTGATAACGTCGTTAAAGAATTTATCCGATGATTTATCATTACTTACATTTACAATTTCTCCATTTTCACGAATCTCAAAGTAGTAATAATTTTCATCGATAACATAGCCTGCCGGAGCAACGGTTTCTTTTAAGAAATATCCGCCGTATTCCACACCGTCAAGCTGATAAATTCCGCTGCCAGTTTCATTCAAAAATCCGTAAGATTTATCGGTATCATTTTCAAATTTTTCGTTACCGTTTTTATCGGCGAAAATTTCAAAAACTGCCCCGTTCAGAGCCTTAGATTTATTTGTTAAATCATATTTTTTGACCTGAACGCTTCCACGGATTTTTTCATTTTTGATGGTGATTTCAATTACGTCACCATCTTCGGAAATAACAACGGGGAACGTCTCATCTGAAAGCACATATCCTGTCGGAGATTCGATCTCTTTGACAAGATAATTTCCGAAAATGATTTCTTCAAAATTAAATGAACCGTCATCGTCTGAAACGACAGTTTCGATTGCATTTTCTTCTGAAAAATCAGTTTCGTCCGCATTGAAAAGACCGATTACTGCGCCCGATAATTTTGACTTATCATCGGCGTCAACTTTCAGACCTTCAACACACCCTGTTTTGAAAGTATTATCAATAACTTTTCCGTCATTGATTTTAATTTCTGAAACAGCCGTATCCTGACCTAAATATTCAAAATTTACGGGATATTTTGTATCGTCGAGAATGTAATGCTCGTCGGTTGTAATCTCCTGAACATAATAACTTCCCAACGGCAGTTTTTTGTTAAACTGCGCTTTCATATCCTCAGTCAGACCGATAGTTTCAATCAGTCCGTTTTCGGGAATGACCGTACCGTCGGCAGCTGTGATTTCTTCAGCAGCGTACAGTCCGAATTTTACGTACTGTGCATAATCTTCACCGTTAATACCGTATTTCTCAGAGGATTCAAGATACTTTTCCAGAGTAATATTTACCTGCTGGTAATTGTTCTTAAAGGACGTACCTGTGTTGGTTACGGCTATTTCCTGTCCTTCGTATTCGAGAGTGACAAGGGTTTCGCCGTTCTCAAGGACGTATCCATCCGGCGCTTCGATTTCAACAACCCGGTATGTTCCGAGATACAGTTTCTTTGAGGTTGCCGTACCGTCAGAGCCTGTTGTGATTGTGTCCACAACCGTATCTTTTTCGACTTTTAAATTACCGTCCGGAGTGTAAATATCCTCAGCGGCAATAATATCAAATTTTGCGCCCTTCAAAGTATTTTCTTCAAAGACAGGAGAGTAGATTTTTTTATTTTTTTCACTTTCAGCAGAAGAATTTTCTTCGCTTTCAACAGATGAAAAAACATCTCCGATTTTTGAAATTGAAATAGTTCCTTTTTGGACTGTATTTTGCTTTTCTACCTGTACTGTTGCGCCGTCCTCAGTGATGGCAAAATCAATCGGGGTTTTGTCTAAAACATAGCCGTCCGGAGCTTTGGTTTCTATCAACTGATACGTACCGTAAACCAAAGGTTCGGGCAGTAAAATCTGTCCCGATTCATCGGTCACGAATGTATCAATTTCATTACCGTCATCATCGGTTAAAATTACTTTATTTCCGTTTGAATCAAGTATCTGAAATTCTGTTCCGGGAAGCGGAATATTGTCTCCGGATTCCGAATCCTTTTTGACAATAAGAACGCTTGAACGTTTCAATTTATTTTCCACGTCCAAATGAATCATAAGTCCGTTGTCATCAGCTGAAGATAGCAAAGAACCTTCGAATTCACCTAAAGTCACATACCTGTCAGGTGCATTTTTTTCTGTAAGAACGTATATTAATTCTTTTCCGTCTTCGGTCCAGAACGGCAATTCAGTCCATGAAACTTTTCCGTAACCTGAGCCTTGTATGTAGGTGGTTATTTTGTCGTCAAAAGTATCATATACCTTACCGTCAGAAGTTGTTGAGTAAAGACCGAAAGTGAAATTGGCTTCAGCTTTATCCTCGGTATATTTTGTTACAACAAGATGACCTTTTTTCAGTGTGTTTACGAACAATACATACGCCGTTTTTCCCGCCTCAACTATTACTGTCTTATCACGGACATTTGTGTAAATACTTGAGGTTTTCTCCGAAACCTTGTATGTGCCGGGCTTAAGACCGGGTATTCTGATATATCCGTCTTTGCCTGTGGTGTAGTCTCCGTCGATTCCGTTACCGGTAATATGGAATGTAATTCCTTCCACCTTGTTATCGTCCGGAGAACTTTTCTTTATCCACAGGCTGCCGTTTTCTACGCCCTTTACAGCTGCGTAATACGGACGGGGATCAGCCTGAAGCTTGGTGATAGTCTGATTGTTTGATCCGTTTGTCAGTACGAGCATTCCGCAGCGTTCGCCGGAAGCATTTACATTGTTCTGCTTCATAGTTATCAATGCTGTTTTATTGGCTTCAGCCTTGATTTTCAGCTGTGTTGCTGATTTTGAAACGACTGAACCGTCCTTGACTGTAACGTCGAAATTATTCAGCTGACCGTTTTTGTCAGTGAATGTGTATGTTCCATCGCTGCCGCACTTGAAAACGTTATCTTCGGCTTTTTCTTTTTCAAAATACCCAAACGAGATCTTTTTACCGTCAGCCTTGATATTTTTTTCATAGGCTTCGTAAAAACTCTTGACCTGTTTGCATACTTCGGCATTTTTAAAATTGTTTAAAACATCCTTTACAGGCGTATAGCCGTTGGAAATACGGTTAAATTGTGCGTCTCTCTGACCTGCAATAACCTCCCACACCAATAACTGTGTTGCTATATATTGCGGAAGATATTCCGAATAGCTGTACAGATCGGCAGGCTTTTTTGCATAGGCGTACAAGAATACTTGACCAAGTAATTTTTTTTGATTTTGAGTCAAAGAAATCGTTCCTTCCTTGTACTTGAACGAATTTATCGGCTTGCCCGGTTCAAGACAATATGCTATATCTCCGTTATGGGCGATGATATACCACAGTCCGCCTGCGATTTTACCGTTTTTGGATATCTGGGTTCTGCTTTTCTGACCGTATCCGTCAGGGGCAGGCAGAGTTACAATTTCATAATCCGAAGCGGCTGAAACCTGAGTGAACGTCTGTAACGGCAATGCCGAACAAAGCATCATTACAGCTGTTACTATCAGCAAAAGCTTTTTACAGAATTTTTGTTTCATTTTCATTTCCTTTCTTTTCGGCATATGCCGTTAATACGCATTTGCGGGCAATTTACAGCCCGTTTGAAATCGTGCATATAGCATCACTCCCTTCAATGGATTTGCGCATTACAGAGCCTTGCAGACGGCTCTGCGATTAAATACGGAGTGGAAATGAAAATTAAGCGTATGCCCTGAGAGCGATTTTAAGGCGGTTTTTAGGCACTTTCAAATTTAGGGTGTAATTTTGTGAAAAAACTCCTTTCGTTGATTCTGAGGCTTGCTGGTGCCCTCTACGGCGATTTTATAGCTATTTATGAAAATCCATTTGGATTTATATCAAATTACAGTCCGGAAAAAGAATTTGTAAGGGCTTTTATTTCTTCTATGTCGAAAGAATACTGTTTGGTTTCAGCCTGATCAGCGTCACGAGCATAATAGCAGTCCATTGTTGACGGAGCGTTGAATAGAGACGTCAGCAGATACGCCCTTATGTTTCTGGGCTTGTCTGCATTTTTATTCAGGCATTCCAGAACATAGGCAATATGCTTGTCCGTCAATAGTTTAAATCTTTGAATGACTTCCTCCAACGGTTTGTTTTCTCCGCCTATGCGGATACTTTGTGAACGGCTTGACATAACGTCTGCCAGAATATTGATAATGCTGTTTATCTGTTTTTTGTCAGCTTCATTCCTGCTGATGAGGTTTTCATAATTCAGCTGTTTTTTTAATTCAGCTTTGATTTCTTTTCTGTCAATCTTATCAATCGAATCCATTTCATCGCATCTATATGTATTATTAATATTAATATTATTATTATCTTGATAAGATTGATTAATATATTTAGTATTTAATAATTTAGTATTTAATTGCGTTGGATTTTCCGTTGACGGATTTTCCAATGACGGTGAATTTATTTTTTTATCCGTTATGGGATTTTCCAATGACGGTAATTCTTGGCAATTTTCTTCGCTTTTTGCAAAATTTGGATTTAATTCCGGTGTCTCATAAACAAGATATTCATTATGAGCTAATTGTCCTTTTTCGTTTCTTAACTGTCTTCGTGTTAAATAACCTAACTTTTCTAATTCTCTAATTCCCGAACGAACTCCGTCAATACCGTCCTTTTTCAGTGATGCTAAACCTTTAAGCGTATAGTCCCATACAGGCGATAGTGCAAGCATAGTTGTCAATAAATTCGTTGCTTTATGTGTAAGCCGTTTATCAAAAAGATGATAGTTTGATATTACGGAAAATTTTTCGGTTTTAAAAACTCTAAAAACTGTCGACATTTTTTTCTCCAATTTTGTTTAATTGTTATTTGTTGGTATGATTAACATCTGTCAAGTTTGGTTCTATCCAAAACATGTTTTGCACTATGGCAACCTTATTTACTGAATAAATTCCATCATTGCTTTTTAAAACATAATGATTTTTGACAAGTTCATCTAAACCTTTTTGTGTTGCATTCAGACTGTCTTTTGGAAACCGTTTTTGAAATTCCTTTAGGGTTATATAATCACATTCCGGCAGGTTTACCATTCGTGTTAATATTCCCTGTGCGTCAAGTGATAATGTATGTACAAAATTTAATTTTAGTCCGATCAGACCATGAACTAAGTATTTTTTTATTTTCATACAAATTCTCCTTTGGTTTATTAATATATTTTAATTATTCTTTTTTCCAAAATTAATTATTTGTGATATAATCAATAACAGAAATTTACAAATTACGGCAAAGCATTATTTTTTCTATTTTCACAGCTGGTCTTCATAATAAAAATTTATTATAATTAGAAATTTGAGGGAAATATGAAAAATAATAATGAAAAAATAATATATTATATTGCAAAAAATGTCGAATTATGTTAAAATAAAAAAGCACTTTGCCACAAGTGCTTTTTTATTCAATATATTGATACCTGTAAAAGTGTTGCAATCAATTTTTTAAGGAGGTCGATATATTATGAATTCGACAAATAAGCAAAAACATAATTTATTAGTAGTTTTAGAGGAGGTGCTAGAATATCGTAAAACTACTTTTTCAACATTAGCAACATATCAATGGGAGAAAAAAGTAAGTAAAAAAATAACAAATTATTTTTCACGTGAAACTTATATTGAGGATTTAACAGTTAAAAATATGCGTGATTTTTTTTCGTCAATAAGATTTAAAGAAAATGGTGAATTGATGAGCACTAAATATTTGAAATCGGTTAAAACAATTATGCAGGCTGTTTTTAATACGGCAATGCAAGATGGTTATATTGACAAGGATCCATTATACAAGTTTAAAATTCCTACGGGGTCAATGCCTAATTCTACAGAACGTCTAATATCGAAAACGGACTTGGAAAAGTTGTTTATAGCGATTCAGGAAAAGGAAAGGTTTAAAATTATTATTCCAATTTTGCTTTTAACAGGAATGCGCATAGGGGAGTTGCTTGCATTACGTTGGAGTTCTATTGATTATGAAAATCAAATCATACGTGTTAAAGAAGCTGTTAAAACCAAATATATTGAGAAGAACGGAAAGGTTATTCATGATGGTCAAATGTTGGGAAAACCTAAAACAATATCTTCAATCAGAGAAATTCCAGTTAATGAACAAGTTCTTCAATTATTTGATATTTGGAAGGAGTATTTAAACAAAAATCCTTCTGTCTTAAAAAAACAAAAGGAAAATAATCTTGAAGATATTATTTTTGTAAATATGCATGGCAAACTTATGTGTTACAATACGCTTTACAAAGAATTGAAATTATTTTTAAAAAAGCATAATTTGCAGCATTGTGGCATATTGTTTCATAAGCTCCGACACTGTTATGCAACTAATCTTTTTGATGCAGGCGTGGACATTGATGTAATCAGCAAATTGTTAGGGCATTCTAATATCATTACTACCGCAAATTTTTATGTTAAGGTTAATCTTGAACCTAAAGTTAAGGCAATACAAAAATTAAACAAGTTTACCTCTCAGAATTATCAGTTTATTGACGAATTGTACAAGTAAATAATACTTACTTCTATTTTCTCCTCAAGTTGCTTCGAGTCCAACTTGGGGAGCCATATTTTGCACCATTAGCTCAGTTGGTAGAGCAACTGACTCTTAATCAGTGGGTCCTGGGTTCGAGCCCCCGATGGTGCACCAAAATACCATGCCTATGAAGCATGGTATTTTAATTTATAATAGTGAAAAGACAAAAAGCCTATCAGATTCATATGAAATCTGATAGGCTAATATTTTTAGCACATATAATGTGTATGATAAATTGGAGTGATGGTTCTTTTTTAATATAAATATAAAATCCGAAGAATTGTTATTCCTCGGATTGAAAGCATCATATTATAAATTCATTTCATGACTTATTATACAACACGTCAGGAGAGGAAGTAAAATCCCAATTAGTAACTTCATCACGTGAACCGTCATAATACCGTTTATAGACCCTAATTCCTTCCTGACTGAAGCTTGTATCTGTTGAAAAATAGTAACGCTTATAATTTTTGTCGCATTCAATTTCATACTTGAATTCATTCGGATTACTGATAAGCAAAACGAATGTAATGTTATTGCTGTTTGAATATTTCTGTGCGTATGTTCCGTTGTAGCCGTATATTGTAACAGAGGTATTAGTGAATGCGTTGCTGCCTATTTCCTTGACGCCTGTTAATATTGTTGCGGAGGAAAGAGCTTTACAGTTGAAAAATGCGTCGTTGCCAATATATTCAACAGTATCAGGAATTGTAACAGATGTTATTTCAAAGTCTTCAGAGGAGTAGTAGCCGTTATTTGCAAAAGCAGAATCGGCAATGACTTTTATGCCGCCGGGAATAAATATGTCGGTATTATTTCCTGTATAAATATAAAGTATGTAATCATTTATTGTCACAAAACCGGAATCTGCCGATTTAATAATATTTTCCTCATAAATGGAACAGGAAAACGGCATAGAACCCATTGAGGTTATGGTGTCAGGCAATGTGACTGAAGCAAGTGATGAACAGTTTGAAAAGGCGAGTGAATCTATTTCCTTGACGGTATCTGGAATATTGACCGAAGTAATTTTTTCATTGTCGGAAAATCCGTTTTTACATATTCCGGTTACTGTCAAACCGTCTAATGTGGAGGGTATGCTGATTTTTCCGCTAAGCTGTGAAGAAGCTTCATTTGCGGCAATTGAAACGGTACCGTTTTCGTTCATGATATATTTAAATCTTGGATCGTCGGCAGAGACGGTATAATTTTCTTCAGCCTGCATGTGAAAACTGAAAGCGGATGCTGCAATTATGCTTGAAATAAATACAGAAAAAATTTTTTTATATATTTTCATTTTTTTATCGTTTCCTTTCTTTCTTTTTTAAAAACGAAAAGTTTACTTAAAATATAGTTTGCAATAAAAATAATCACCTGACTTGCAAATGTCACAATAACTTTACTAAATCCAAGCCAATCGTAAAATACAAGAAAAATTGCTTCTTCTGCAAAAAAAGTTATGCCTCTTGCGCCGTAGAAGGAAACAAAAACTTTCCAAAATTCATTTTTAGATTGAGTTTCATTTTTAAACACATATTTTTTATTAGTGAAAAACGCAAAAGTGACAGCGCATACCCATGAAAAAGCTACTGCAAAAGTGCTTTCCCATGGACGCTCTCCGGGAATGGCGTAAAAGGCCAGAAGCTTTGTTATAATTGATATAATGGTTGTAAGCGCACCGAAAAAAGCGTACATAAGCTGTTCCTCATATTTGTAATAAAGCTTTTGAAGCTTTTCAGGTAAAATACCCACGCAGGCTTTTATTATTTTGTCAAACATTTTTATTATCTCCGTTTCTGTAATACTGTGGTTTAGAACCTTTTATTTTATTTCCCTTATTTAATATAACATATTTTCACGAAAATGCCAAGAGTTACAGCAAAAATATTTAGTTAATTTTGCAATTTGTATATTGATTATTTCATTACAATATGATAATATTATGATGTGTATATAAGAATCTGTAACCAGCGCATGCGGCGGCAGATATTTAAACGTATTAACAGGAGGATATATGGATAGTTCTATTATACCAAATATTGTAATAATTATAATGCTGCTTGTTTTATCAGCGTTGTTTTCCAGCTGTGAGACGGCATTTTCCAGCGTAAATAAAATAAGATTAAAAAACTATGCTGCGAAGGGAGACAAAAGAGCTGAAAAGGCTCTTAAAATTGCAAACAAATTTGAAGACGCTCTTACCGCTATCCTTATTGGCAATAATATAGTAAATATTCTTTCCACATCTATAAGTACTGTTTTATTCACGCAGATTTTAGGTCCGGGAGGAGTCGGAGCAGCTACGGTTGTTATGACTGTATTGGTTTTGGTTTTCGGTGAGATAACTCCTAAATCCTTTGCAAAAAATCATGCTGAACAGTGTGCGCTTATGTTTGCAGAGCCGCTTTCAGCGTTTATGATTGTTTTAAAACCGGTGGTTATGGTATTTAAGGTTATTCAGAAGCTATTTAAGCCTAAAACCGAGCAGCCAAGCGTTACTGAAGATGAATTGAAGTACATAATTGATGAGATTGAGGAACAGGGAGTGCTTGAAGAACAGGAAAGCGATCTTGTACGTTCAGCTTTGGAATTTGATGAGATCACAGTAGATGAAATTCTTATTCCGAGAGTTAATGTGATTGCAATTGAAAAAAATACTCCTTTTAATGAAATTAAAGAAAAATTTCTTACGGATATGTATTCCCGTCTGCCGGTGTATGAAAAAAATATCGACAATATTATAGGCGTTATAACCAATAAAAGTTTTTTTCGTCTTATGAATGAAAATAAGGAAAACATATCTGATATTATACAGGAAATAATTCATATATCTGATTTAAAGCTTATCAGTGAAGCTCTTAAAGAAATGCAGAAAAGTAAAATGCATATGGCTGTAGTTATGGATCAGTACGGCGGAACAAAGGGTATTATAACCCTTGAAGATATTATAGAAGAGCTTGTCGGAGAGATATATGATGAAAATGATGAGATTATTGCTCATTTTGTTAAAACCGGAGATAATGAATACGAGGTTTCCGGAGAACTGAGCATCAGCGACATGCTTGAAAATCTTGATATGCCTGAGGATAAAATTGAATGTTCAGGGAATTCTGTCGGCGGTTGGATCATGGAGCTTCTGGGACATGTGGCAGTCGAAAACGAAACGGTTCAGAGCGATATATTTAAAATGACTGTACTGTCCATGGAGGATCAGAAAATTTTAAAGATCCGTCTGGAAATTGTTCCTAAGGATACCGAAGAAAATATTTCAGATAAAGAATAGCCAAAAAACCGCAGATATCTGCGGTTTTTTGGTAAAATAGGGAAATTATTATGAAAGGAAATATATTAACACCCAAAGGTGGAATTTTTTGTTCTGCCTTTTAATTTATCTTGAATAAAAATTTCAGGAAGAAAGGCAGTGAACCTGAAAAACTGTTTTATTCTGATTTCTTGTTTAATTTCTTTTTGGTATGGTTATATTATATTGGATCAATATGAATGTTTAAGGTTATAAATAAGAAAAAACAGTGAAAAATACTTTATAGCTGTATGTTTATTAGTAAATTGACATTTTAAATTTAACGGAGATGTTTTTTATGATCGTTTTAAATCAGATTATTATTATGGCTTTGCTGATTACAGCGGGCGTTATTTGCTATAAGTGCGGAATCATAGGAAAAGAGGCTACGCAGTCGCTGTCATCACTGGTTTTAATGGTAGTAAATCCTATTGTTATTTTAGTTTCCTATCAGCAGCCATTTGAGAAGCGTATGCTCAAGGGACTTTTATGGTCGCTTCTGCTTGCTTTGATAAGTACTGTTATTTCAATTGTAATTTCAAAAGTATTTATACGTAAAAAAAGCGGCAGATTAGCTGTGGAGCGTTTTTCATGTATTTATTCAAACTGTGCATTTATGGGCATTCCGCTTGTCAGCGCTCTTTACGGTTCTGAAGGAGTATTTTATCTGACGGCGTTTGTAACGGTATTTAATCTTTTTGTATGGACGCACGGCGTGTTTCTGATGGAGGAAAAATTAAATAAAAAAATGATTATCCAAGCGGTAAAAACACCGGCAGTGATTGCAACCTTTCTTGGCTTTGCACTTTTTATGCTTAAAATTTCACTTCCCGACATACTTCTTAAAACCTTAACCTATCTTGAAAATCTGAATACTCCTCTTGCCATGCTGGCAGCAGGAGCGACTATTGCGCAGACAAATATTTTTAAGGCTCTGAAAAATCCCAGACTATATTATATATGTATTTTAAAGCTTATTCTTGTTCCTGCGGCGGCATGCGCAGTATTTTGCTTTTTGCCGCTGGACGATGTTGTTATCGGTACAAATATACTTTCTTCAGCATGTCCTGCCGCCGCAACAGGCACGCTTTTTGCAATCAGATATAAAAAGGATTCCCTTTATGCGGCGGAATTGTTTGCTGTAACCACGATTTTATCTATTGTCACACTTCCGTTAATTATGAATATAACTCAAAAAATATTATAATTTATAACATATTATTTTTGTTGACATTATTATCAATTTATGGTAAAATATTATATAGATAATATAAATTAAACGGAGGCTTATAATGTATTATGCCAAAAGAAAAAATCAAATAAGCAGTGAGGCTGTAATCTGCCCCGGATGCGGATGAGACAGATCATAAAAAAGCTCCGAATTCCACTGGGAAGTATCTTATTTGCAGCCTTATAAGCATAGGTCTTATAGTGATTTTTATATATTGTACATAGCTTTTTTTGTAAATTTTTACTATTAATTATTAATGGAGATAATTTTTATATAAGTGCTGCTTTAATAAAAATCCCGAATAATTAAGACGAAATCCTGACCTTGTAAAGTCAGGATTTTTTATTTTTAAGCCTTTTTCTAAGTTCTGTGAAAAAATCAGAGAGAATTTCCGAACATTCTTTCTGCATAATACCGGAAACGATTTTCGGTTTATGATTAAACGGCAGATCAAACATGTTTATGATCGACTCTACTGAACCCGATTTAGAGTCGAACGCTCCGAAAATAACCCTTTCAATACGGGAATTTATTATGGCTCCGCAGCACATTGGACATGGTTCTAAGGTTACATATATATCACAGTCTAAAAGCCGCCAGCCTCCAAGGGTTTCGGCGGCTTGTTTTATAGCTGCAATTTCTGCATGCGCCAGAGGATTTTTGTCAATTTCACGTCTGTTGTACCCTTTGCCGATAATTTTACCTGTCGATTTTTTTACCACAATCGCACCAACAGGAACTTCGTTTATTTCATACGCCTGTCTGGCAAGTTCAAGGGCAATCTGCATATATGCTTCATCTGTCATTGTTTAAATCTCTCCGTAATTTTTTTATTTTAGTTTACATTATATTTTGTGTTACGTCAAGTAAAAAAAATACGGCAGAAAAAAAGCTTCTGCCGTTTAATCTATTACGGTTGTTTCTTTAGCAGCAGACAAATAAGTTTTATGTATAAAAATACAAAAACTTGTAAATTGTAGAAAAAATATGTCCGGCAGAAACCGTAAAGACTGTAAATTATAGCCGAAAAAGTTACTATGATGTATTTTTTTGCGGATATAATATTTATAGTATACCACAATGTCAATTAAATATCAATAGTCTCTGTATAATTTTGGTAAAAATTTTTAGACTATTAATAAAAAAGGAGCGAATTGACATGAGTGCTATGACAAAATTAATCGGTTTACGAATAAGAAATTACAGGATTCAGTCAGGTCTGAATCAGGAACAGCTTGCTGAACTTGCCGGATGCATCCTACATATATTGGTCAGATTGAACGAGGCGAGAAAAACGCTACAATAGAAAGTATTCTGAAAATAACAAAAGCTTTGAAAATTTCTTTGTCTCAGCTTTTTGAAAATATTGACGGTAACAGAGGAGATGAGAATAATTACTATCCTTTGATGTGTTATGAATTAATTTTGTCAAAAACAAAACTTGAACAAGAAGTAATTTATAAAATTATAGTGGATATTGATAAATATAAAAGCCTTTAAATACCTTGTAAACATGTATAAAATATGGTATAATTAACAATATGTTATAATAAAATTACCTTATTTGAGAGGAGTTTACAAATGGTAGAATTCAACAATGACTGGGACGAACTTTTAAAGGACGAATTCAAAAAGGAATATTATCTTCGTCTGCGTCAGTTTCTTATAAATGAATACAGAACTCAGCGTATTTTTCCGGGTATGTATGATATTTTCAATGCATTTAAATATACGTCTTATGACAATGTAAAGGCCGTTATTATCGGTCAGGACCCTTATCATGGCGTCGGACAGGCTCACGGTCTTTGCTTTTCAGTAAAAAAAGGAGTTGCTCCTCCGCCGTCACTGGTTAATATTTTCAAGGAAATAAAAGAAGATGTCGGTATCGACAATACCGGAAAACACGGAGAGCTTACTAAATGGGCTGAAAACGGCGTTCTTTTGCTTAATAATGTACTGACTGTACGTGAAGGCTGCGCTAACAGTCATAAGGGTATGGGATGGGAAGAGTTTACAGACGATGTAATAAAGCTTCTGAATGAGCGTGAAAAACCTATGGTATTCCTGCTGTGGGGTGCAAATGCACGGGCAAAAACAAAAATTATTACTAATCCCAATCATCTTATACTTACATGCGCCCATCCCAGTCCGCTTTCAGCATATAACGGATTTTTCGGATGCAGACATTTTTCAAAAGCAAATGCGTTTTTAAAGTCGCATGGGATCGAAGAAATCGATTGGAGTATTGATTAAAAAGGAGCTCATATTATGAAAATAAGACAAATGTTTGAAAAGGGAACGGTTTTTTCCTTTGAGATCTTTCCTCCGAAAAAAACTTCTTCTATAGATACAATATACAATACCCTTGAACAGCTAAGAGACCTTAAACCTGATTTTATCAGCGTTACATTCGGTGCGGGAGGAAGCTCAAATAATAATACTACTTGTGAAATTGCACAAACTATAAAGGAAAAATACGGTATAGAATCTGCGGCACATCTTCCGTGTATTAATTATACAAAGGAAGAAATAGTAAAAATTCTGGGAGAATTTAAGAAACACGGTATTTCAAATATTCTCGCTTTAAGAGGGGATATAAATCCCGATATTCCTCCGAAAAGTGATTTTAAGTATGCAAGCGATTTGATTTCTTTTATTAAGCGGCACGGTGATTTTGATATTGCAGGCGCATGCTATCCGGAAGGACATATGGAAACGGAAAATCTTGTAACTGACGTTTTAAATTTGAAGAAAAAAATTGAAGCCGGTGCGGAACATTTGATTTCTCAGCTTTTCTTTGATAACAGCTATTTCTATTCATTTCTGGAAAGAACGCAGATCGCCGGAATTGACGTTCCTATTGAAGCCGGAATTATGCCTGTAACCAATAAAGGACAAATCGAAAGAATGGTTTCCATGTGCGGTGCAAGTTTACCTCCAAAATTTGCAAAAATGATTCAAAAATACGAGCATTCTCCGGAGGCTTTGCGTGATGCCGGAATTGCTTACGCAATTGACCAGATCGTGGATCTTGTTTCAAACGGTGTTGACGGTATACATCTTTATACCATGAACAATCCTTATGTTGCAAAGCGTATAAGCGAAGCTGTTGAAAGTATTATCAGGAGTTAAATTTTGATTGTTTTAAATGAAATTAACAAAGACGAAGCGTTACGATATATGGGGCATAGAGGTGAAATTCCTCAGACTCTTAAAGAATTGGTACTCAAGTGCGAAAAGCAGCTTTTGGAAGTCATACGACCTGCGTATATTTTTAAATGCTTTGATATCGAGACATCAGAAGAAGGTGTCAGGGTTTTAAATACCTCCCTGACCTTTAAGGGCAATGATATAAAAAATCATCTTGAGGGTTGTTCAAAGGCGGTTTTAATGTGTGCTACTATAGGTGCAGATGCAGACAAGCTTATAAGACTTACTGAAATTTCGGATATTTCTGCGGCTTTTGTTATGGATTCACTGGCAAGTGCGGCTATAGAACAGGTATGTTCGGAAACGGATAAGATCATTAAGGAAACTTTTCCGTCGGATTTTTTAACTTGGCGTTTTTCACCGGGATACGGGGATTTTCCCATTGAGATACAAAGTGAATTTTTAGACGTTATGAATGCTCAAAAGCGTATAGGACTTAATGTGGGTTCGGGAAATATACTGATTCCCAGAAAATCAGTAACCGCTGTTGCCGGACTTTCTCAAACTCCTGTTCCTAAAAAGCGCAGAGGGTGCGTTTGCTGCAATATGGCAGAGGTGTGTCAGTACAGAAAAAGAGGTGATCATTGTGGATTTTAAACAGCTTTTAAAAAATGATTTTATTATTCTTGACGGCGCTATGGGTACTATGCTTCAGGCAGCGGGTCTTGAAGCGGGCGGTATTCCGGAGCTTCTTAATATTACCGATCCGGAATTGATTGAAAATATCCATAAAAAATATATTGAAGCCGGATCGGATATAGTTTATGCAAATACATTCGGTGCGAACCGTTATAAATTAAAGAACCACAGCGTAGACGAAATAATCGGAGCAGGAATTGCAATAGCAAAAAGGGCATGTAACGGTAAGGCATTGGCGGCTCTTGATATTGGACCTATAGGTCAGCTTTTAGAGCCTACAGGTACACTGAAATTTGAGGAAGCCTATGATATCTTTAAGGAACAGATAATTGCCGGACATGACGCCGACGTGATCGTTTTTGAGACTATGACAGACCTTTACGAGCTTAAAGCGGCAGTATTGGCGGCAAGGGAAAATTCTGACAAGCCTATCTTATGTACTATGACATTTGAGGAAAATCAGAGAACCTTTACAGGCTGCTGTATATCCTCAATGGCTCTTACTTTAAACGGTCTGGGTGTGGACGCTATGGGAATCAACTGTTCACTTGGTCCGGAGCAGCTTGCCCCTCTCTGCGATGAACTTTTAAACTGGACTGATATTCCGGTAATCTTAAAGCCTAATGCCGGACTTCCCGATCCTGCAACAAATAAGTATGATGTACTTCCCGAAGATTTTGCAAGTCAAATGAAAACAGCCGCTGAACACGGAGTAAAAATATTCGGCGGCTGCTGCGGAACAACTCCGGATTATATACGAGAACTGAAAAAGGCTTTATCCGAAACAAAGCCCGTAAAAAGAACTGCTGAAAAACGTGCGGCAATATGCTCGCCCTCTAGAACGGTTGTGATAGATCAGCCGAGAATTATCGGAGAGCGTATAAATCCTACGGGTAAAAAGTTATTTAAAGAGGCACTGCGAAATAACGACATGGGTTATATTCTCAATCAGGCTATTGAGCAGACTTATGCAGGTGCAGATATATTGGACGTAAATGTGGGACTTCCGGAAATTGACGAAAAAGACATGATGGTAAGGGCAATCAAGGAATTGCAGGGTATTACAGACGTTCCGCTGCAAATCGACTCCACTATTCCCGAAGTACTTGAAGCAGCTCTTAGAGTTTACAACGGAAAGCCTATTGTCAATTCGGTAAACGGCGAAGAGAAGTCCATGGAAACGGTACTGCCTCTTGTAAAAAAATACGGCGCTTCGGTAGTAGGCTTGACCCTTGACCAGAACGGTATTCCGCCAAAAGCAGAAGAAAGATTTGCAATCGCTCAGAGGATCTTAAAACGTGCACAGGAGTATGGAATTCCTAAAGAGGACGTTTATATAGACTGCCTTACTTTAACTGCGTCTGCGGAACAGGAAGCTGTCATGGAAACGCTTAAAGCGTTAAAGCGGGTAAAGGACGAGCTTGGACTCAGAACAGTACTGGGCGTTTCAAATATTTCTTTCGGACTGCCCAACAGGCCTGTTATCAATCAGAATTTTCTTACAATGGCATTAACTCATGGACTTGATCTTCCCATTATAAATCCTAATGTGGACGCTATGACAGGTGCAGTAAGGGCATACAAGCTGTTGACAAATATTGATAAAAATTCAGCAGAATATATCGCCGCATATAACGATACAGGAAAACCCAAACCGGCGGCAACGGACAATTCAAAGGATATTTCATTGTCCTATGCAATTGAAAACGGCTTAAAGGAAGAAAGTGCAAAGGCTACGGCAAAAATGCTGGAAACCTGTGATTCTATGGAGATAGTAAATGAGACTCTTATTCCTGCCCTTGACAAAGCAGGAGAGCTTTTTGAAAGGGGAAAGATTTTTCTTCCTCAGCTGATTCTTACTGCCGGTGCGGCACAGGCGGCGTTTGGGGTAATTCGTGAAAAAATGATGGCTGCTAATGCAGCTCCCGTAAGCAAGGGGAAGGTAGTGCTTGCAACGGTTAAGGGTGATATTCACGATATTGGAAAAAATATTGTAAAAGTACTTCTGGAAAATTACGGTTACGACGTTATTGACCTTGGCAAGGACGTTCCCTGCGAATCAGTCGTTGAAGCAGCAATTGAACACAAGGTAAAGCTTGTGGGACTTTCTGCACTTATGACTACAACGTTAAAGTCTATGGAGGATACCATAAAGCTTCTCAGGGAAAATAATGTTGACTGTAAGGTAGTAGTGGGCGGGGCGGTACTCACTCCCGAATATGCGGATCAGATAGGCGCAGATTTCTATGCAAAGGACGCTAAGGAAACAGTGGACATTGCAAAACAGATAGTAGGATAATATGAAGAAAAAAATAAATCTGTTGATTCCTGCAATGCTTGACTTTCATTTTCCGCTTCTGAAATATGCATTTTGTTCAGGAAACTACAATGCGGTAATACTTGATTACAGCGAAAATATAGCGGAGATCGGACTTCGATACTCTCATAACGATCTTTGCTATCCTGTAATACTAATTATCGGACAGATGATTACTGCGTTGAAAAGCGGTAAATACGATATGACTGAAACAGCGTTTATGATACCACAGGCAGGAGACGCTTGCAGAGGCTCTAATTATATATTTATGATAAGGAAAGCTATGAAGCGAGCAGGATTTGGAAATGTTCCTGTAATTTCCCTTAATTTTAAAGGTTTAGAGGACGAAAACAGACTGAAAATAAATATCGGTATGATAAGAAGAGGTCTGGCGGCTGTAATGTACGGGGATATACTAATGATCCTGCGCAATCAGATAGAGGCGTATGAGGTAATTCCCGGAGAAACTGACGCTCTTTGCGATAAGTGGACGGATATTTTAAGAGATGGAATTATAAGCGGCAAATTACTTTCCGTTAGAGCGATGAAAAGAAAATTTGCAGAAATATCCTCAGATTTTGCGAAAATAAAGCAAAAAAAGAATCGAAAACCGCTTGTGGGTATAGCAGGAGAACTATATGTAAAGTACTGTCATTTGGGCAATCAGAATCTTTGCAGTTTTTTGCAGGAGGAGCACTGCGGCTGTTATATCAACGGGTTTTCGTGGTATCTTTTATACTATCTTGATACTCATCTTGCAGAAAAATCAGTAATGGGTATGGCTTATAAGGCTGTCATGAATTATCTTGAAAGCATTCAGAAAGAAATGATTTCTTGTATTCATAGACATGGATTTGTCTGTGCTGACGAATTCAGCAATTTTAAGGAAAAGGCGTCCGAGTTTGTAAGTTTTGGCTGCAATATTGCTGACGGCTGGCTTATAGGCGGTGAAATTGTAAATATGTATAAATCAGGTATCAGAAAGATTGCTTGTGTTCAGCCTTTCGGGTGCATGCCGAATCATGTATTCGGGAAAGGGATATATTCTTCCCTACAGCGGCAGTTGGACGGTATTATGATATCAAGCTTTGATTATGATTCCGGCAGCGCAGGGGTAAATGCGGATAACCGTATAAGAATGCTTATAGATTTTTAATTATATAATAAAACGGTGTACAGTTTAAACTGTACACCGTTATTTTATTTTTATGATTTTTTACCCAGATCATCTTCTGAAATAGTTTGCAGGATAAAATTGATAATTGCTAAAGAGTCCTTGGTATCGATAGATGAATCGTATACACAGTTTGCATTTTCAAGAGCTGTGTCTGACTTAAGAGGATATCCGGCATTGTTTAGCAGATATTTATTCAGAATGACAATATCAGTAGAATCAATCAGTCCGTCTTCGTTCACGTCACCGTACTTAATTTTGCTTAAGTCGCCTGTATAGCTTGGAACAGTAGCCTCCTCTGTAGACTGTTGGCTTTCTGACGATGAAACTGAGGTGGAGACTGTAGTAACAGTAGTTTCAACAGATGATGCAGAGGTTACGGCAGGAGTAGTTATAATAGGAACAGGAGGCAGTTCGATACTCTGGAAATCAATACCCAGATCGGCATATTTGCTTGTTGATTTTGTTTCCATAAAGCCGTTTGTATTCAAAGTACCGTCTGCATTTCTCCAGAGCTTATGGAAGTCGCTGCCCATAGCAGGAGCAGTAATGCTTATGAAATCGTCGTCTGTGATAGCAGCTCCCTTTGTACCGACCTTTTCACCGTTTGCAACGTTTACTTTATCTGTAACATAGTAGTATCCGCTGTTGTAATAAACTGAATTTTCAATAGTACCAACAAACTTATCGTTAGCCAGTTTCAGAGAAACTCCCGGAGCAAGAGCCTTTGTAAGTTCGTCTTGATTTATATAGCTTATAATATTTGAAAAATCACAGCCGTCGTCTACACAGCGGTAAACCGAGTAATTAGGCTTTCCGTTAGCGCCTACGCTGTTGTTGTAAGCAGTGCAGTTTTTAAGGCTTTCAAGCTTTGGATTGTTGTTGTCAGTAAATCCGCAGTTTAAGTTTTCAAAAGCAAGGCAGTTTTCAACAATATGCGCACTTCCAACGCCGCTTCCGCCCAGCTTAAAGCCGTTGCCGTCACAGTCGCCGTAACCTTCGCCAAATTCTGTATAGCCGTTTCTGAATGCAATACAATTGCGCAGTGTTACAACGCCGATAGAACCGGTTTCAGACTTTGCAAATAGATCCCAGCCGTCATCGCTGTTATTGTATGCCATACAGCCGTCAAATACGTTTCCTTCGCCGCATGTAAGCTTAGCGGCAAAGCCGTCCGCATTTTCCATTGATTTGTTATCACAGTTATTTTTTGATGTACAGTTAAGAATCAGATTATTTGAAGGCCATTGTGCAATAGTATTATATGCTGATTGGTAACGTGAGATCTGAAGACCTGTGTCCTGATTATCGTTGAATACCATCATTTCTATAATGTTGTTGTCACCTGAAAGGAGCATGCCGTTATCGCCTGCACCCTTTATTTCAAAGCCTTTGAAATACCAGTAGGAACCGTCAAGCACAACGCCTCTGTTTGCATCGGCAATTGCCATAGCCGAGAAATCCCATATAACTTCATCTCCGGGGTAAGCCATGATAGTTTTGAAGCTTCCGGAAATACCGCTGTTTGCTTCTTCAATCATGATTGTTTTGTTAAGCTTATATGTTCCGCCCAGGAGATAAATTGTTATACTTTGTTTTTCTTTTGCCATAGATATAGCGGCATTTACGCTCATTGGATCGTCTTTTGTTCCTTTTGCGGAATCAGAACCGTTTGGCGAACAGTAAACTGCGTCGGCAGATATTACAATTTCAGAAGTTGTTTTTGTTGTAGCCTTAGTTGTTTGCTGTTTTGCCGTTGTAATTTGGCTAGGCGTTGTTTCAGGGCTTTTTGTTGTTACAGCCGGAGTAGTAGTGGGAGGATCAACCTCGCCGGAAGTAAATCCGCTGCCGATTGCTATAACAGGGGAGGTATAGGATTTTATTTGTGCCATAAGAGCGGTATTAACGGCATAGTCCTCATCATCAGCGGAAGTAAATTCAAAGTTAAAATCTCCGCCGCCTAAACGTCCGGCTTCAGACATAACAATTGCAGGAACATCGGCAGCTGCGTCAGCCGTATAGCTGTACATAATACTGCTGTCGGTGTCAAAGTTGTTATATCCCATACCGTCTAATGACTTAACGCTGTCGGGAACTTTTTCGTTTCTTGATGAAACTTCATAAGCGTCAAAGCTTGTACTGCTTTCATTTTGAGTAATATAGCTTTTAGCGCCTTCAATATAGTTTCCGTAAGACTTTATCATAGCGCCCACACCGTCGTCAAAGGTACCCGTATCGGAACCCTGTCCGCAAATCAGCATAGGATATTTGCAGTTTCTGAAATAGTTTGCTTCAACAAAAGCGTCGGCGTCTAAGACTGCGCCTACGCCGTATTTAGCGTTTCCGTCATAATAATTGTTGTAAACATGAACGGACATAGTTCTGATTCTGGGGTGTCTGGAGTCAGAATGATCGAACCAGTTGTGATGATATGTAATCCAGTTTTCGCCTGTTTCGGATTTCATACCGCATAGGGACATTTTTCCCGAATCCCAGAAATGGTTGTATGAAATAGTAAAATACTGAGAGTCATTTTTCAGGTCAAGAGAACCGTCGCCCTTAGCCTGATCAGCGTCACCGCCGGCTGTTCCGTAGAAAATATCATTGTTGTGAACCCAGATATTTTTGTTGGCGGTTTCAAATGCAATACCATCGTCACCGAAAAGCATAATGCCAATGTTTCTTATTTCAACACTCTGTATTTTAAGACCTCTTATGCCGAAACCATAGCAAACAGCATCGTCTCCGATACCTTCTATTGTGATGTTTTTTACAATTCTTTTAGTATTGTTTGTTTTGAGGTTCAGATTGTTAGTATCACTGTTTGCGCCGACAACACCGTCAGCCGTGACCTTTCCGATAATTCTGATATTCAGCGGTCTGGAATCATATCCGTCGCTGTAAGCGTCGAGAATTTCAACCAGTCCGGTACATGAAACGTAGCCGCTTGAACCTTTAACATCAAATTTCATTGTCTTTTTTGTTTCTTCAGTAAGATAAAGAACTATTGCATCGTCTTTAAGAGTACCGTCGTCATTGTAAGCGCCGACGCCTGTACCGCCGTTTGGCGAATTTTTTGAAAATGCAAAACCGCTTCTGTCGTAGCTGCCGACAGTTATAGCGTCTGATTCAACGGCTTTTGAGGTATCCTCCTTGCCGTCTGCTGTCGGTACAACCTTCATAACATAGCTGCCCGGTTTCAATCCTACAGCGTCCGCTCTGAAATATCCGCTGTACTGTCTGATAAGCATGGAGTCAAGCTGCACATAGCTTCCGCCTATGGGTTTGCAGTATACATTATAGCCGTCTGCACCGCTTACCGGAGTCCATGTAACGTAAGCAGATTCTTTCAACACGTCAGTACTTGCAGGAGCAGAAAGATATGAATCTGCCGCTGCGGAATCAATACTGATATAGGAGTAATTTCCCGTTATCAGTCCTGCTGCTGCGATAGCTGCCGCCATAAAGCAGGAAAAAAATTTTTTGAGCATCATAGGCTTCTCCGTTCCGCCGCATTTTCTGCGGCAAATAATTTTAACGAATTATCATATTGTATAAATTTATTATATATCCGATGATAAAATTTGTCAATTGTGATTATAAACATATTTGCATTATTGGTATTGTTATTTTGCACATAAAATTCTGGCGAAACTGTCAGGTTTTATTTTTTACCTACCTTTTTATCAATAAATTTAGGTTCAAGCTTGGAATAAAGAATTTTCTGTTCGCTGTAAAGACCGGCATAACCTGAGAACATGTATGCTATTGCACAAGTGATAAGACATATCGGAAGTGTTTTTACTCCGAAAAGTTCAATGCAAAGAAACAGCGCCGTAACCGGACAGTTTGTTACTCCGCAGAAAAGGCACGAAAGACCTATAGCCGCACCCAGAGAGCAGTCCAGACCCAGTAATGGAGCAATAAAGCTTCCGAAGGTTGAGCCTACAAAAAATACCGGCAGTATTTCTCCTCCTTTAAATCCGGCGCCGAGAGTAAGAGCAGTAAATAAAAGCTTTAAAATAAATTGCTGAAAGGGCGCTCTAGTTTCAAATGCTTTTGCTATAACTTCGCTTCCTGCACCGTTATAATCATAAGTACCGCATATAAACGTTAAAATGACTACTAAAAGTCCGCCGATAAAAATACGCAGATATGGGTTTCTTATAAAATATCTGTAAATTCTTGCGGAGTTTTTCAGAACGAAGCAGAAAACAATACTGAGAAGTCCGCATAGAATTGCTATAAATGAAGCTTTTAGGTAAATCTCCCAATTAAGCGAGTCAATTTTAACGTTCATTACTGACGGCGATACACCGAAGTAAGATGAAATTTTAAATCCGATAAGAGCCGCAGCGGAACAGGGAATAATAGCGGAATAATGCATAATCCCTACGCTGATAACCTCCATGGAGAAAAATGCAGCGGCAGCAGGAGTTCCGAAAAGAGCAGAAAATCCGGCACTCATACCGCACATAGTAATAAGTCTGTGATCCTGTTCATTCAGCTTGAACCAGATACCAAGCTGAGAGCCGATACTGCCGCCTATCTGGAGAGCAGCACCTTCACGTCCGGCAGAACCGCCTGTAAGATGTGTCAGAATCGAACCGGTAAAAATACTCAGCGTATTTTTCCAGGTCATGCCGCTTCCGTCCCTGACCGCTATCAGAACCATATTTGTGCCCTTGTCATGAGTAAGCTTCAGCAGCTTGTAAATACTTACGATAAGCAGTCCTGCAACGGGAAGCAGGAGAATAATATAGGGCTGTTCCTTTCTTATATCAGCGCATTTTTCCAGTCCTATATGAAATGCCGAAGAAATAAAGCCTACCGCCGTACCTGTAATAAGAGATAATATAATCCATTTAATAAAACCTCCGAACATTTGAGGAATCCATTTTTTCATGCTGTTAAAAAGCTGTAAAAAGTAATTTTTCATTTTTCTTCTCCGTTTATTATATGATCTAATTATAATGATACTGTTTTAAATAAAAAATGTCAATCTAAAACCCTAAAAAACCGGAACTTTTTCAGTTCCGGTTTTTATCTTATTGTTCAGTGACCATATCGGTAGTTACATTATAGACCACAGCGTCTCTGCTTTCGTTGTCTTGACTTGGTACATATGATATTTTAAGATTTTTCCAACTTGAAGGAATTTGTATTGAAATGTATCCTTCAGCGGTTTCTCCCGCTTTAATTGTTGTTGAAATACTTTGTATGTCAGGCAATACGTACGGCACTGCTGCTTCAGCTTCAACAGAAGAACCATAGTAAGTTTTTGCCCCATCAGCCTGAACCGTGAAATCACTCAGTGCTGATACGTTCATTTCTTCGCTGCCCTTATTGGTAATTTCAAATATAGCCGCATAACAGCTGGAACTATCCGTATTTATATCGTTGATAAATACAATCTTTGTCAGGTTTATTTCACAGTCTTTAAATGCAGTTTTAACGCCCATTTTTCCTTCGGTAATTTCAGCCGGGGAATTAGTTTCCGAAAATTTGTCATTAGGATTTACATAAGAATTTGAATCATCGTATAAGATTATTTTGCTGTCGGAAGAGCCGGCGTTTTTGTCAGCGCAGCCGTAAAGTGAAACTGAGAGTGACAGTACTGATAATGTCAGAATTATATTTCTTAACTTTTTCATATTATTTCTCCATGGTTTTTGTTTTTATTATAGCATTATTTTTCACTTTTTTCAAGTATTATTGTAATTTTTATAAAATTATTCATATCTGAGAGCATCAATTGGATCAAGATTCGCAGCCTTAACGGATGGTATCAGACCGAAAACGATTCCCACAGCCATAGAAAAGATTACTGAAACAGCAATGGAAATGCCGCTTATTGCAACCGGAACGTCTGCAAATTTTGATATCAGCTGAGCCAGAATAATTCCCGCTGCTATTCCGATAAGTCCGCCTATGCTTGTCAATACGGCGGCTTCTGTAAGAAACTGTCCCAGTATAACTTTTTTTCTGGCGCCAAGAGCCTTTTTGAGTCCGATCTCTCTCGTACGCTCTGTAACGGATACGAGCATTATATTCATAACACCTATACCGCCTACCAGCAGAGAAATACCTGCAATACAGATAACCAGCGTATTTGTGGAATCACTGAGTTTTTGTAAGGACTTTGCTCTTTCAAGCTGGTCTTCGCTTTTGTATTTTATACCGCTGTCCTCGGATACTGAAAGCATACCGTTTAAAATATCCGTGGCTTCTTTACCGGCTTTGGTCATGCTGTCCGTATCAGCGGCCTGAACAATACAGTTCTGAGGCTCGTCATATTTAAAAATTACAGGCCATGTATTAATTGGTATAAAAACCTGTCCGCTGGAGGTTTCCTGATTGTAAAGCTGGTAATCCTCGTAATTGTTGATAACCGGTTCAAACTTACTGCTTTGCACAGCGACGCCGATGATAATAAACGGTTCTCCGCTTATATCAATTATTTTTCCTATCGGATCAACGCTGCCGAACAGACTCGTAGCGGCAGTGGTATCAATCACGGCTGTTTTATGATTTCCCGTAAATTCTCTTTTACCGAATCCCTTACCGGATTTTATTCTGTATCCTGCGGTATTGAAATAATCCTCGTCAATACCCAGAACGCTTCCGCCGTTAAGAGCGGTATTCATATAGTAAAGGGAATCTACGTAAGTCCGCTGACGATAAAGTGAAACAGATTCTATATTTTTAGAATCTTCCAGTTGTTTTTTTATTTCATCGGAAATAACGGGAACTCCTTCCGGAACGCTTTCATATTGCAGATCCATTTCCCCTTCGCCCTTATAAAGCGCAACTTTTACAGTGTTGTTTCCCGCACCGATAAGATTGTTTTTTATCTGTTCGTTAGTACCCTTTATAGTTGATACGATTGCTATAATTGCAGCTATACCGATAATAATACCCAGCATGGTAAGAAACGAACGCACCTTATGCGAGAGGATTCCTTTAAATGATAAAATTATATTTTCAAACATACAGCGTATCTCCTTACCATAAAACTTCGTCGCTATCTTTTGTTTTTATTCCCTCTTTGATGTTTTTACCGTAAGGGAAGCAGATTTTGTCGCTTTCACTTAATCCGGATTTTATTTCTATCTGACTGCCGTATATTATTCTTCCTGTTTTTACATACTGTTTTTTCAGCCGATTATTTTCATCAGCTTTCATAACATAATAGTTTCCGTCCTCTTCGCGTACGTAAACCTTGGGTATAAACATTCCGGACTCTTCGCTTTGCGCCGGAATTGTAATGCTTATTCCCATATCTGTGGACATTGAAGTGTCATCGGTTATTTCAGCAGTAAATTCATAGGTACTGCTGTTTGGATTTTCATTCCAGTTCTGGGAACTGTATGAAACCGGCGTCATGTTGATTTCCGTAACCTCTGCCTGTGCCGATTCACCTGTTTCCCATGACATAACATTGATAAAAGAACCAACAGCAACTTTGTCAAGATTCATTTCGCCTACATAGCCTGTAACGCTGAGACCGCTTTGTCCTTCAACTACTATAAAAGGCGTGCCTGCTTCAAGATTATCAAGATCGCCTACAGACGAAACATGACCGTCCATTGTACTTATTATGCTTCCGCTTTCTTTTTGTGCTTGGGCTGTTTTGAAAGCCAGTTCCGCAGACTTTTTTTCCAGTTCAAGGGATTTTATTTCCGATTCCTTTTCAGTGATCATTTTGGCAATCTCTGCCCTTGAATACGCATAATCGTCAGAATTAGGGTCTATATGAAATCCTGTATACACGGAATCTTCATAATTATCATAATAGATATCTTCAGCCGCCTCTTCTGCCAGCACTTTAAAGCTGCCGTAAATTTTAGCGTTGAATTCAAGGGAGATACCTCCGTCGTTGTTTAAGGTAACGCTTTCGCCTACGCACCAATCTTCTGTGGGTGTTTCCTTTATATATCCGCCGAAAACTGTCCATTGGTAAATAGCCGTATTTGAATCATCGTAAACTCTGAATACGCTGTAGGTCTGATTCTGCATCATTGTCTGTAAATACGCTTTTTTTACCACTGTTTCAGCGGAGCAGATAAAGACGAGAGGATTTTGTGCACTGCCGTCGCCTGTTACCGCCATAGATGAGTTTTCCACAGTAGCAAGCCTGTTGACGGACGGCTTTTCGGGAATTACAGGTTCCGGAGGATCTGTAGGCTCAGGTTCTGTCGGCATTAATTCGGAGGGTTTCAGATTTTTAAGTTTTGTAAGTTCTTTTTTGGCGGTTTTTATATTTACTTCAGCCATTGATACTGCGTTTTCTTTTTGTGCGGCGTCAAGCTCAAGGGCAGTCATGTCATATTTCATAAGGGGATCGCCTTTTTTGACTGTATCGCCTTCCTTAACGAGTACTTCGTCAACAAGCTTTTGATTGTCAAGCATAACCTTCTGAACGTTTCCGGAGGTGATCACGCCGGAAAGCTCCAGTTGGTCGCCCCAGTAGGAATCAGTCATTAATGAAACCGGAGTAACCTTGGCTACGGCTTTTTTCGACTTTCTTGATTCGTTTATTTTATATGCGCCGAAGGTTCCGCCGAGTATAACTGCAGCGCATACGGCGGCTATAATTATTTTTTTCACAGAGAATCACCTCCGGACGATTCGGATAGTTCGCCGTCACGGATATACATGATCCGCTTGGCATGTTCGGCAATTTCCTTTTCGTGTGTTATCATCACTATTGTAACGCCTTCGCTGTTTAAATTCTCAAAGATTTCCATTACCTGTTCGCCGGATTTTGTATCCAGAGCGCCTGTAGGTTCATCTGCAAGGAGAAGAGCGGGGGAATTGACCATTGCCCTTGCGATTGCAACACGCTGTTTTTGTCCGCCGGAAAGCTGAGTGGGCTTAAAATTCATTCTTTCTTCCAGTCCGACTTTTACCAACGCTTCTTTTGCCATTTCACGTCTTTCCTTTTTGGGAACTCCGGCATATAGCAGAGGAAGCTCCACATTTTCCACTGCTGACTGTCTGGGCAGCAGATTAAAATTCTGAAAAACGAATCCGATTTTTTTGTTTCTTATTTCAGAAAGCTCCTTATCTTTGCAGACTGAAATATCGCTGCCGTCAAATATAAAATTGCCGGAGGTCTGCCTGTCAAGGCAGCCGATTATGTTCATAAGCGTAGACTTGCCCGAGCCGGAGGGACCCATAATAGCAAGGTATTCTCCGCTGTCAACAGAAAGGTTTACATTTTTCAGTACCGGTACAGCTTCTTTTCCCTGAATATAATCCTTGCAGATTTCCTTTAAATCAATTACCATAAAAGAAACCTCCTATTCAGCCGGAACAATACCGGCGTCGTCGAGATCTTCGGATTCAGGAAGAAGTTCACCGTTTTCTCCGTCAATAATGTCTTCAGAATTTTCGTTATCATCTATTTGAGGAACAATATCGCCGTTTTCATCTAAAAATCCGCCGTCTTCACCGTCTATACTGTCTGAACCGTCAATATTTTCATCTGGATTTTCATCGTCCGGGGTTATTTCGTCAGGATCGGTGGTAGTCGGCATACCTTCCTCATAATCTTCGGCAGGATAAGCGATGCTGTCGTCGTCAGTAAGACCGGAAACTATTTGGCAGTCTCCGTAATTTTCGTCCTTTTCTCCGATTTCAACGTATTTTTTCTCAAGCCTGTCCTTTTTTCCGGCAGCCCAGACAAAGGTTTTACCGTTGTCGTCTGTGACGATATAATCCTCATAAATCCATACTCCTGTTTTTTCTTCCATACCGGATTGTCCGTAGTCAGGTTCAATAATAACATGCTGACCAAGCATAAGACCTTCATTGCTGTCCAGCGATACGTAAAACGGATATTTTGAAGATGTGCTCATTTCGTCTGAATCTCCGCTGTACATTACTCCGCTGTTGTCCTGAATAGGTTCTGAGCCTATTTCAGTGACTGTTCCGTTCCATGTTACCGTTTCGTCTGTCCTTGAACGTATGATCATGGGCATATCGGCGCTTATCGCCATCATATTCTGTTCGTTGACAGTTCCCTTTACTCTGAAATCACCGCTTGCAATAATAGTCATTACAACGTCTGCATCGGTATTTTCTCCGTACATATCTTCCGGATTGCTGTTACCGGAATTCAGGGAATTTACTTTCTTTACTGTTCCTGACATTTCTGACTTAACAGTAGAATTTTTTATCGAATTTTTCAGTTTTTCAAGCTCTGAATTTTTAACTTTTTTATCGTATTCTGCTTTTGAAATGTCGGTTTTCAAAGTTTGGATCTGAGCGGAATATGAAAATTTATCGTCGCTTGAGGCGTTTTTTTTGTCGCTTTCAAGCTGCGTGATCTGTTTTTGCATAGAATCTATATCGTTATTGAATTTTTCAATTTCAAGCTCGCCCTGTTCCAATTCCAGTTCCATAGCTTCAACGTCATAGGTAAAAAGCTCTGTACCTTCTGAAACCTCGTCGCCTTCCTTAACAAGTATTTCTTTTATTGTTTTGGAGGTATCGTATTTAACATCAAGGCTTTTCTGCGATTCGATTACGCCTGAAAAGCAGTCCCCGCCTAATGAGATCATATTTACTGTGTTTATATCTGCAACGGGACTTACAAAAACCTTTTCTCCTGATTGGTTATCAGAGCTTAATTTCCAAATTGCAATTCCCGATACTGCAACGGCAACTGCTGCCGCTGCCGACACGGCGGCAATTATAATTTTCTTTTTTTTATTCATTTAAATGCTCCCTTTTTGTCTTTATGTAATGACTGTATTATACACAATAGTACGATAAAAGTCAATAATAATAATGATATGTTTCTGTTTTGTAATATTATCAGCATTAAACTTTGTCGTATTCATGTAAATTTATAGTCTGTCTATAGCATAAAAGCAGACACCGAAAGTGTCTGCTTTGACATTACTGATTAAATTTTTCTTTAAGTTTATCAAAAAAGGTTTTTCTTTTTTCATAATGATTTTCTGTTTCGCTTTCAGACATAGATGCTTCATATTCACGCAGAAGATCCTTTTGCTTTTTGTTAAGATTTTTTGGAACTTCAATATTGACCTTGACGTACTGATCGCCTCTGTCGCTTCGTCTGAGTTTTTTAACGCCTTTTCCTCTTAGACGGAATACAGTACCTGTTTGTGTTCCCTCGGCAATATTGTATTTAACGTTTCCGTCAATAGTAGGGACAGTGATTTCGTCGCCCAGAACTGCCTGAGTATAAGTAATAGGGATCTCACAGTGAATATCGGAACCGTTTCTGACAAACAGCGGGTGAGGTCTTACAGAAACCACAACATTCAGGTCGCCGGACGGGCCGCCGTTCAAACCGTTGTCGCCCTGTCCTCCGACTCTCAAAATCTGACCGTCGTCTATACCTGCCGGAATATCCACATTTATAGTTTTTGAAACTCTTACCCTTGCAGTACCGCCGCACTTTTTGCACGGATTTGAAATGATCGTTCCTTTTCCTCCGCAGCGTGAGCATGTTTTTGAAGAGGAGATCATACCGAATGGAGTTCTCTGAGTGACTTTAACAGTACCTGAACCGTTACAATCCGGACATGTTTGCGGAGAAGAACCTGCCGCAGCGCCTGTTCCGTTGCACTCGCTGCACTTTTCCATTTTATTTATTTTAACGTCATGTTTTTTGCCTTCACAGGCTTCCATGAAGCTTATATTTATGTTGGCGTTGATATCCTGACCTCTTCTGGGAGCGTTGGCATTGGAGCGTGCCGAAGATCTCATACCGCCTCCTCCGCCGAAAATACCGCTGAACAGGTCTTCAAAAATATCTCCTCCGCCGAAACCGCCTCCGTTGAAGCCTCCGGAAAATCCTCCGCTGCCGAAGTTGGGGTCAACTCCCGCATGACCGAACTGATCGTATCTCTGACGTTTTTCCGGATCGGAAAGTACTTCATAAGCTTTGTTTAATTCCTTGAATTTTTCTTCGCATTCTTTATCGTTAGGGTGAAGGTCAGGGTGATATTTTCTTGCCATTTTCTTAAAGGCTTTCTTTATTTCGTCATCAGACGCACCTTTCTGAACCCCCAGCACCTCATAATAATCTCTTTCATCAGCCATAACTGACCGCACCTCTTTCTGTCTGTGCTTTTATACTATTTTACAATCGAGTATAAACAGCTTTCGGGCGGACAAATTTATCCGCCCTCACAGCTAGTATTTTTTAAGCTTCTGTGTAGTCAGCGTCTACAACGCCGTCGTCATTTGACGTATTTCCTGCCGCACCTGCTGCTTCTGCTGCTGCCTGCTGTGCAGCTGCCTGTTCTTCAGGACTTGCATTCTGGTAAACCTTAGTTGCCAGTTCGCCGAATACCTTCTGAAGTTCATCATGCTTAGCCTTGATATCTGCAATGTCATTGCCTTTTAATGCTTCTTTAAGTTCATTGCATTTAGCTTCGATAGGAGCTTTGTCTTCAGCAGTTACCTTGTCGCCGAAATCGTTAAGAGCCTTTTCGCACTGGAATACAAAATTTTCGGCATTGTTCTTTGTATCAACTTCTTCTCTTCTCTTTTTGTCTTCTTCGGCAAACATTTCAGCGTCCTTGACAGCCTTGTCAATGTCTTCCTTGGACATATTTGTTGAAGATGTAATAGTAATGTTCTGTTCCTTGCCTGTACCCTTATCCTTAGCGGAAACATGAACGATACCGTTTGCGTCTATATCGAAAGTAACTTCGATCTGAGGGATTCCTCTAGGAGCAGGAGCAATACCGTCAAGACGGAATGTACCGAGCTGCTTGTTATCCTTTGCAAATTCACGTTCACCCTGAAGTACGTTGATATCAACAGCTGTCTGATTGTCAGCGTAAGTTGAGAATACCTGAGTCTGCTTTGTAGGGATTGTAGTATTTCTTTGAATCATAGGAGTGCTTACTCCGCCTGCTGTTTCAATACCCAGAGTAAGAGGAGTAACGTCCAGAAGAAGCAGACCTTCCTTAACGTCACCGCCGAGTACGCCGCCCTGATATGCAGCACCCAAAGCTACGCATTCGTCAGGATTGATACCCTTGAACGGATCTTTGTTCATAAAGCTCTTTACAGCTTCCTGAACAGCCGGAATTCTTGAAGAACCGCCTACCATAAGAACCTTGTGGAGGTCGCTTGCTGAAAGACCGCTGTCTGAGAGAGCCTGCTTTACAGGACCCATTGTGGACTGTACGAGATCTGATGTAAGTTCATTGAACTTAGCCTGTGTAAGAGTAAGGTCAAGGTGCTTAGGACCTGTAGCGTCTGCTGTGATAAACGGAAGATTGATCTGTGAAGTCGGAGTTGAAGAAAGTTCGATCTTGGATTTTTCTGCCGCTTCCTTAAGTCTCTGCATAGCCATTTTATCTGTTGAAAGATCGATGCCTTCGGATTTTTTGAATTCGGCAATCATCCAGTCGATAATTCTCTGGTCGAAGTCATCGCCGCCTAAGTGGTTGTTACCGGCTGTTGCAAGAACCTCTGTAACGCCGTCGCCCATTTCGATGATTGAAACGTCGAACGTACCGCCGCCTAAGTCGTAAACCATGATCTTCTGGTCTTCTTCCTTGTCAACACCGTAAGATAGTGCAGCAGCTGTAGGTTCGTTGATAATTCTCTTTACGTTAAGACCTGCAATTTGACCGGCATCCTTTGTAGCCTGTCTCTGAGCGTCTGTAAAGTAAGCAGGAACTGTAATAACAGCTTCTGTAACTGTTTCTCCAAGATACGCTTCTGCATCTGATTTAAGCTTTTGCAGGATCATTGCTGAAATTTCCTGAGGAGTATATGATTTACCGTCAATATCTACTTTGTAGTCAGAACCCATATGACGCTTGATTGAAATAACTGTCTTTTCAGGATTTGTAACTGCCTGACGCTTAGCTACCTGACCTACAAGTCTTTCACCATTTTTAGAAAAAGCAACAACTGAAGGAGTTGTTCTTGCGCCTTCGGAGTTAGGGATTACAACGGCACTGCCGCCTTCCATAACTGCTACGCATGAATTTGTTGTACCTAAGTCAATACCAATGATTTTTCCCATGATAAATCTTCCTTTCTCATATATACCGTTTAAAATTATGTGATATCGTTAAAATTAATTTGCCACCGCTACAACTGCATGGCGGATCACTCTGTCGTTAAACATATAACCTTTTTGGAAAACTTCACAAATTGTGTTTTCACCGAAGTTTTCGTCTTCCGTCTTCTTTATAGCATTGTGAAGATTCGGATCAAATTCATTTCCCAACGCCTCCATTTCGGTAACTCCTATTTTTTTTAGCACATCAATAAAATTGGTGTAGATCATCTGCATACCGCTTTTATAGGATTCGTCAGTGCATTCCGCCTCAATGGCTCTTTCAAAGCTGTCAATTACCGGAAGAATTTCCGCAATGCATCTGCAAGTTGCGTCGCCGTAGGCTTCCATTTTTTCCTTTGTTGTACGCTTGCGGTAATTATCATATTCCGCATAGAGTCTCAGATATTTGTCGTTTGCTTCGGCAAGCTGAGAAGTAAGCTCGTCGATTTTTTCCTGTAATTCACCGGAAGCGTCTTCGCTTATTTCAACATCTATGTCCATATTTTTATTGGGAGCTTCGGTCGTTTCTGTAGGTTCTTTTATTTTTTCTTCATCACTCATTGTCGTCATCCTTTCTGTCTGTAGCTTCATCATCTTCGGAAATCAGATCCGAAATTTTATTTGTAAAGTATTCTATATAAGGAATTATTTTTGCGTAATCAAGTCTTACAGGACCTATTATACCCAGTGAACCGGCTGTTTTATCACCTTTTTGATAATTTGAAACTATCATGCTGGAATTTCCGATCACGAATCCGTCATTTTCCTCGCTGAACATTACATGAATACCGCTGAACGAATCGTCCAGAAATCCTTCGATTTCGGATTTGCGGTCCATGAATTTTACTATATCCATTTTGTCCAGTTCATCGCATGAAAGAAGATTTTTTTCACCTTTTACTGTCAGTTCTTTATTTCTCAGGTCTTTTGAAAGTTCATAAATTCCCTGAACCAAAGGAGAAAGGGTAAACATATATGTTCCCAGAGCTTCAACCAGACTGTTTAGCATTTCATCTGACAGCTCAGATATGGATATTCCCTGAAGATTTTCTTCGATATAATTTGTAAAAAATTCAAGCTGTTCGTTTGTGAGGTCAAATTCGAGCCTGCACGCCTTGTTTTTTATACTTCCGTTTGAAGTAATGAGAAGTATCACATACAGCCGTTTGCCTGTAGGGATAACTTCAACTTTTGAAATAACCGAAAATTTCGGAGCGGCGTTTGAAGCGACCACCGCACACTGCGTAAGCTCTGCAAGAGCAGTAGCGGCGCTTTGTATTACGAGTTCTTCGGTAACTGCGCCCTGATCCTCCAGCATTTTGTCAAGGCGTTTTACTTCGTCATCCGGAAGAGTCTGAGTTTTCATTATTTTGTCAATGTAAAGCCTGTATCCGCTGAACGTCGGAACGCGTCCCGCAGAGGTATGCGGCTGTTCAAGGTATCCCAGCTGTTCAAGCATTGCCATATCGTTTCTTACCGTTGCGGCGGAAACGTTTATTTCAGGCAGAGAAGCTATTGCTTTAGAACCTACCGGTTCGCCGGTCATTATATATTCATCTATGACAGCTGCAAGAATTTTTAATTTTCTGTCATTCACAGTCCGGCGCCTCCTTTGTTCTGCTGGCAGTTCCTGATTTTGAGTGTTAGCACTCATCCTCTTGGAGTGCTAAATATAATTTAACACTATTATGCTCAATTGTCAAGGGGTTTATGCATTTTCATCACAATGCACAAAAATCGGCTGTAAAAGCCAACCTGAAATGTGGAATTTTTGCCTGAATCAAATAACTGCACCAATATTACTCGGGTGTGAATTTTAGATGTAACATTTTACTTTTTTTCAAAAAAGTAAGGGAGGTATAATTCTTGCTTCGCCGGAATTAAGAGTTTCCTCAGTGCCGTCGTCATAGCGGACGATTAGTCCGGCATTATCGCTTATACCGATTGCAAGGGCGGTTTTTTCACTGCCGAGCTTGGAAACTGACACTCTTTGTCCTATAATAAATGAGCGTTTTCGGTAATTTTCCAGAAAGGAAGTATCTGAAAGATTTTTTGTCAGTATATCTATATTTTTCAGTATTTCAGCAATAATTTCAGCTCTTGACGGAGCTTTTCCGGTTTCGTCTTCAATTGAGGTGGCAACATTCATAAGTTCTTCCGGAAAAATATTTTTAATGGATTTTACATTGATTCCGATTCCTACTACTGCATATTCCGGCTGTCCGGTTTCAAAGTTTACCGAAGCTTCGGTTAAAATACCGCAGATTTTTTTACCGTTTAAAAACAGGTCGTTTACCCATTTGATTTTTACGTCTGTGCCGCACACCTTGTCGATTGCCTGTGCCGCAGCGACTGCCGCACAGGAGGTTATCAGCTGACAGGTTTCCATATCGGTTTCAGGGCGCAGAATAATACTGAGATAAATACTTGTTCCATGAGGAGAACAAAAGCTTCTTCCCATCCTTCCTTTTCCGGCAGTCTGACAGTCTGCAATTACTGCTGTTGCATTTTTTGCTCCTTTTCTTGCTAGATCCTTTGCGTAGTTGTTTGTAGAATCTGTTTCATCAAGTACGATTATTTCTCTGTCATCAGTTTTATCCAGAAAGCTTTTTATAATTTCACGGTTTAAAATATCTCCGGTGCTTTTTAAAATGTAGCCCTTGTTGTTGATTGCCTGTATATCAAAGCCTTCTTCCTGAAGCTGTTTAACCGCTTTCCATACCGAATTTCTTCCTACACCCAGTTTTTGCGCAAGTGTTTCTCCGGAAATATAATCGTCTGAATTAAGAAGTTCTTCCATTACCTTTTCTTTAGTGGACATTTCAGTCACCCTTTCTTAAGTTTATTCATATTATAAATAATAACATATAAACCCGATTTTAACAAGGGAGGAAATAAAAGTGACTGAGGATATGCTCCTTGTTCTGGCTATGTCAACCGACGCATTTTTCGCCGCACTTTCTTACAGTACCGGAAAAATAAAAATACCTGCCGTTTCCGCCTTTGTGATCAGTATTATAAGCTCGGCGGTTCTTACGGCTTCAATGCTGATATCAGCTGCTGCCGGAGCGTTTATTCCCGAAAGCTTCTGCCGTACCGCAGGCGCAGTACTGTTAGGGGTAATAGGCATTACCGGCTTTTGTCAGAACGGTCTTAAATCCATTTTAAGAAAACATAAGGGAAATGGGAAGGTATCCTTCAGCTGTTTCAATATCGGATTTGTCATAAGCGTATATCTAGATGAAACTAAGGCGGACGCAGACCGTTCTAAAATATTGTCTCCCAAAGAAGCCGTGGCTCTTGCTCTGGCATTGTCAGTGGATTCCGTATCCGGCGGATTGGGTGCGGGACTTTCCGGTGCAAATATATTAAGAGTGTGTCTACTAAGCTTTATATTCGGATTAATGGCAGTAGCCGCCGGCGGAAAGCTCGGCGAAGGACTGAGTAAAAAGGGTCCTGATCTTTCATGGATATCAGGTATTTTCCTTATTGTTTTAGCGGCTTATAAGCTTATAGGATAAATCATTTAAGAGATAATTTGGTTAAAAATTTTCCGTCTATTGACTATCAGCTCAGATTTTGATATAATGATATAAATGTAAGTGCAGCTGATTGCTTGCTTATAATCTTTAAATATTAAAGTGAGTTTTTCTGATGAAGAATAATGAACAGTATAAAAAAATAGTATCATTCTTTTCAAGTTTGATTTTACTTGCCGCTTTGGCGGCGGATTTTATGTATATATGGTACGAATATTACAGTGATGCGATAGTTCTTCCGTTTTACAGACGCGGAAACTGGGTGGTAATTCTTATCTATGTAATCCTTACCATGATTTTTTTCAAGGCTTACGGCGGTCTTACAATGGGATATCTGAAGCGGACGGATATGCTCTATTCACAGGCGATTTCCATGGTAGCGGTCAATATAATCACTTATTTTCAGATAAGCGCTATCGGACGTGACTTTATGAAGGTTTTTCCTATGTTTATAATGACGGCTACCGATTTAATAATTATTGCACTGTGGATAGCTGCCAACAATAAAATATACTTAAAGCTTTATCCTCCAAGGAAGCTTATAATAATATACGGCAGCCGCAATGCGGAAACGCTTACCAATAAAATGAGCAGGCGTGAAGATAAATATATGATCTGTGAATCCATTAACATTCATGAAGATATGGATAAAATAAAAAGTGAAATACTGAGATTTGACGGAGCTATTATCTGTGATATAACCGGTCAGACAAGAAACGATATAATAAAGTATTGCTTTGAAAATTCAAAGCGAATATATATTTCTCCGAAAATTTCCGATATTATTATCAGGGGAGGTACTGATATAAATCTTTTTGACTCTCCGCTGCTGCTGTGCAGAAACAGTGGACTTTCCTTTGAACAGCGTCTTTTTAAGCGTATTTTTGATATTGTGGTATCAGTAATAGGTCTGATTATTCTGTCTCCGTTTATGCTTATAATTGCAGCTGCAATAAAAATCGACGACGGCGGAAGTATAATTTACAAGCAGAAAAGACTTACCATTAACGGAAAGGAATTTTTTGTATATAAATTCAGAAGCATGATACCTAATGCCGAAAAAAACGGAGTGCCTCAGCTGGCGACCGGTTCGGATTCAAGGATCACAAGAGTAGGAAAATTTTTGAGAAAATGCAGGCTGGACGAGCTTCCGCAGCTTTTTAATATAATTAAAGGGGATATGTCCGTAGTAGGACCAAGACCGGAACGTCCGGAGCTTACTGAAAAATACGAAAGAGAAATGCCGGAATTCAAATTCCGTTTAAAAGTAAAGGCGGGACTTACAGGATATGCACAGGTAACCGGCGTTTATGATACGACTCCTTATGACAAACTGAAAATGGATCTTATGTACATTGAACGCTATTCAATGGTTATGGATCTGCGGATAATTCTTATGACCATAAAAACAATGATATCTCCCGGAGAAATGAATTCCGAGGCGGATAAAGAAAAATATTAAAGCGGTGAATTGATTTGAAGAAACTGGAGAACAACATAGAAAATCTTATTAATGCCGAACCTGCATATAATGAATCTGAATCGGAAAACGATTCCGGATTTGTAAAGAAAATGAGCAGGAAAAAGGGCGGCAATGCACTAGGCGAATTTGGAGCAAGACAGAATGAACTGAATTTTCAGCTGATTCAGACAGTATCCGATTTGAAGGAATACTGCCGTGAGCTTGAGGAGCGTCTGGAAAAAGAAACCGATGCCCGACATAAAACGGCGGCGGTTCTTTCTGCAATGAAAAAGGAACTTGATTCAGTGCGCCTGCGGTCTACGCTGAATTCCAATCAGATAGAAAAAATGGACGGCGGTCTGGGAAAATATACGGAGAAGCTGGAAAATTACGCCTTGAGTATTTCTCCCGGCGCAAGGCTTGCGGATTGTCCGAAAGGCTGCAAGGAGGCGGATATTTCGGGCTGCATAGGGTATTATGAAAAAATAGAAACGGCAAGAAATTCTGTCGGACTGTCCGAAAATACCGAGCTTGAAAAATTTTTGTATAACGCATTAAGCCGTGAATTTTCCGCAATGAGCGCTTTTGACAAGGTTGTAATTGATTTTTACGGGGAAGACAGATATGCGGCTGTGTTGTACGGTAATCTCAGCAGAAACTCAATTTATAAAATAAATCGTATGGAAGACAATTGCGAACCGCAGGGAAATTTCAGCATTATCTGTACCGAAAACCTTCAGATACCCAAAAAACTGGCGCTGAAATCAGCTGTAATTATTGTAACAGGCAACGAACCGTTTGAGAATATATCTGATGAAGAACTTGAAAATCTTAAGTTTCTCAATGACTGCGGGCTTCATACCTATATCACCCTGTCAGACAGTACCTATAGAAGTTTTGTTCAAAAAGGATTCCGCTGCGTATCCCTCATTTCGGCTGACAAGCTTATGAGCGGAAAAATCGTCAGAACGATTGAAAAGAGTATGGAAACGTCAGTACCGTCCGGTGCGGTTACTTTCAGTCAGTTAAATCATGTTCTTGAAGCTTCCGGAAAGAAATTTACAGACGTCTCTGAAGAAACAGCAGGCTCTGAAGCCTTACTCAGATCCCGTGAATATCCTTATAACTGTTTGAGCATAATGGAAAAAACGGCGGTCAATGCAGCAGAAAATTACTACTTTTCAGGCAAAAATATAAACAGATGCCGTATAAGCGATACGCATGAAGGCATATTTGACGTCATCAACGGCTTGAATTATGTGAATCACCTTGATTACAGCCACCGCAAAAAAATATATGCCCGTGTCAAAACAATGATGGAAACAGATGGTTTGTTTATACTCAATGGTTTTGACGCTGTGATCGGAATAAAACTGCGAGCTATAAACGGCTGGGGTGAATATCCGGTTTATGAAGCGCTCTGGACTAGAGAACAGCTTATATCTGAACTTGAAGATAACGGTTTTAAAATTAAGTTTCTTATTCCGGCAGGAACAGGTATTTTTGACATGCTCCCGCCTAAATATAGAAAAAGTCCTGCGGAATGGATTATCGGCGTCACGGTTTAGCCGTTGCTGAAAATGGAGTTATGAGGAAAATGCGATTTTTTTCAGGAGGATTTAAATGAGAAAAACAAAAATTGTTTGTACGATAGGTCCGGTAACACAAAGTGAGGAAATGATAAAAAAGCTTATGGAGCATGGTATGGATGTTGCCAGATTCAACTTTTCTCACGGAAGCTACGAGTACCATAAGGATTGCATTGAAAAGGTAAGAAAAGTTGCGTCTGAACTGAATCTTCCCGTTGCTGCAATGATGGATACCAAGGGACCGGAAGTAAGACTGGGCAGATTTGTTGACGACAAGCCTGTAGAAATTAAAAACGGCGATATTTATACGCTGACTACCGAAGATTGTCTCTGTACAGATAAGGTAGGCAGTATTACGTTTAAAAAGCTGCCTGCCGATGTTTCAGTGGGCACAAGAATACTTATAAACGACGGCGTTATTGAACTTCTTGCAGAAAAAGTTACTGCTACAGAAATCGAATGCCGTGTAATTCACGGAGGCAAGCTTTCAAATAACAAAGGTATCAACGTTCCCGGAGTAAAGCTTTCTATGCCGTATCTCAGCGATGCCGATATGAACGATCTGGAATTCGCCGCAAAAATGAAGTATGATTTTATTGCCGCAAGCTTTGTCAGAACTGCCGCTGATATAAATTACCTGAGAAAATATACACAGAGTCTCGGTTGGTTTGACGTTAGAATCATAGCAAAAATCGAGAATCTTGAGGGTGTTGAAAATATAGACGAAATCCTTGAAGCTGCTGACGGTATAATGGTAGCAAGAGGAGATATGGGTGTTGAAATACCTTTTGAACAGATCCCTGCTATACAGAAAGAACTGATTCATAAGGGTTATAATGCCGGTAAACAGGTTATAACTGCAACTCAGATGCTGGAATCTATGATTTCAAATCCTCGTCCTACACGTGCCGAAATTACAGATGTGGCAAACGCTATTTATGACGGTACGAGCGCTATTATGCTTTCAGGTGAAACGGCGGCAGGCGAATATCCTATAGAAGCGGTAAGTACTATGGCTCTGATCGCAGAAACTACGGAGTATAATATTGATTATAAATCAAGGTTTCATAAAAGAGGTACTGACAGCAATCCTAATATTGCAAATGCCATATCTCACGCATGTGTTACAACTGCTCACGATTTAGACGTGAAGGCAATTATTACAGTAACCAAAGGCGGAAGCACAGCAAGACTTATTTCTAAGTATCGTCCGCTTTGTCCGATTATAAGCTGTACTACAGATGAGGTAGTATGCCGTCAGATGAATATGTCATGGGGGGTTACTCCGATTATAATCAATGAGGAAACCAGTACCGATGAGCTGTTTGAGCATGCTGTGGACGCAGCTAAGAAGTATGGCTATGTGGAACAGGGGGATAGAGTAGTTATTACTGCCGGTGTTCCTCTGGGAATTTCGGGGACAACTAATCTTATGAAGGTAGATACGGTTAAATGATTCTGGAAGCATGTTTTAAGCTTGACATGTCAGTCTACGCATGATATAATAAGTAAAATTAAATACTGCCACCGGGCAGATAGAATGCAAAAAGCATTCGTCGGCGTATCGTTAGGTCTTAGAAGATACGTTTGGCGGATGCTTATTTTTTGGAGGTTTTATACTATGAAATTCAAAAATCCTTTTATTGGTTTGACGAAATTTGAATGGTGTTTATGGACCATATCTGTGGTTGTCGTTACAGGTTCATTTGTACTGTCAGGTTCGTCTGATATATTAACGATTATAGCTTCACTAATTGGTGTTACAGCTCTTATTTTCGTTGCTAAGGGGTATGTTTTTGGACAGATTTTAACAGTAATTTTTGCGGTTTTTTACGGTATTATATCGTTTTATTTTAAGTATTACGGAGAAATGATAACATATATTTGCATGACATCTCCTATAGCAGTTTTTTCAATAATTACATGGGTTAAGCATCCTTTTCAGAAGTCTTCTGAGGTAGAAGTAAATAAACTTAGCCGAAGGCAAATATATATTTTAATTGTATCTGTTATAGCTGTTACGGTTATTTTTTATTTTATACTGAAATATCTTGGAAATGCAAATTTGCTTTTCAGTACTGTATCTGTTGCCACAAGCTTTATTGCGTCTTATCTTACTCTTTTTCGCAGTCCGTTTTACGCTATAGGCTATGCTGCGAATGATATTGTATTAATAGTTTTGTGGATTCTTGCCGCTGCTGAAAACATTTCATACTTACCAATGGTCATATGCTTTGCAATGTTTTTGGTCAATGATTTATACGGATTTGTTAATTGGAGAAGAATGAAACAAAGACAGGAAAGCACATTTATCAGTAATGTATAAAGAAAAAAGCCGGATTAAACCGGCTTATATTAGTTATTCAGCTGAATTAATAAACATTTCATAAATTTTTCTGATTGCTTCTTCAAAGTCTGATTCACCGATAGCAATGATTACATTTAACTCACTTGATCCCTGATCAATCATTTTAACGTTTATTCTTGCGTGTGCCATTGAAGCGAAAATTCTTGCGGCAGTACCACGGGTACGGATCATTCCTCGTCCCACTACTGCCAGAATAGCAATACCCTTTTCAAGTTCAATATGGTCAGGAGCAACAGCTTTTCTTATTTGTGCGATAACCTCGTCTTCCTTGCCTTCGATCTGTCCGTAAGGGAAGATAAGAGAAAGTGTATCAATACCGGACGGCATATGCTCAATTGATATACCGTTTCTTTCAAGTACTTCCAGAACCTTGCGGCAGAAACCAAGCTCACTGTTCATCATTGCTTTTTCAATATTTATAGCGGCAAAGCCTTTTTTGCCTGCAATACCGGTTATAGTGTACTTATTGAATTCGTCTTCAGAGACTTCGGAAACAATCATAGTACCCGGATCTTCCGGAACATTAGTGTTTTTGATATTTATCGGAATACCTGCTGCTCTAACAGGGAAGATAGCGTCCTCATGCAGAACGGTAGCGCCCATATATGCAAGCTCACGCAGTTCCTTGTATGTTATGACATTTATAGCCTTCGGATTTTCTACGATTCTAGGATCTGCCACAAGAAATCCTGAAACGTCAGTCCAGTTTTCATAAACGTCAGCCTTTACTGCACTTGCAATAATTGAACCGGTAACATCGGAACCGCCTCTTGAAAATGTTCTTACAACGCCGTTTACATCAGCACCGTAAAAGCCCGGAATTACTGCTCTTTCAACATTTTTCAGTCGGTCTCTCAGCTTAGGCTGTGTTTTTTCATTGTTGAAGGAACCGTCTTCATTGAATACAATGACAGTTGCAGCGTCAATAAATTCGTATCCCAGAAGTGCGGCAATAACAATACCGTTTAAGTATTCTCCTCGGCTTGCGGCATATTCACTGCCAGCTTTAGCGGAAATATTTTTCTTTATTTCAGCAAATTCATTGTCAAGTGAAAGATCAAGTCCGAGATCGCTGATAATACCGTTGTATCTTTCGGCAATTGCGCCGAACGCATTATCTATACTTTTATTTTCCATTGCAAGACTATTGCAGTTATACAGCATATCCGTTACTTTTATATCATCAGAAAAACGCTTGCCCGGTGCAGACGGTACAACATATCTGCGTTTTTCATCACTCTTTATAATATCGGCAGCCTTAGTGATCTGTTTTGCGTCAGCCAGACTGCTTCCGCCGAATTTTACAACTTTAACATTCATACTGTTATTCTCCTCTTGATTTTTTACCGTAATCACATATTTAATAGTATATGGTATTTTGTAAGAAAAATCAAGTGTAATTAATTACAAAATATTGTAAGTTTATCGGTGTTCTTTTGTCGAATACGCTTGTACGTCTGTGAAAGACACTTACTTTTTTAACAAGCTTTTTTCAAAAAGCTTGGCAAAAACTTTTATATCGTATTTAGTTTAATGATATAATTTACATAAGGCTCGACAGGTTAATAAACTGAGGATTGAAGATAAAAATTTTGAAAAAAGCTTGGCAAAAATTTTTATGCCGTACTTCATTAACTTGATTTTCTTTTTAAAGACTCGCAAAGCAGCTTTTTAAAAAGCTGATAAAACTTCCTTTTCTTAACTTTCTTGTTTCGTACATTCTACGCTTTGTAAAAGCGTAAGCAAAACATATTTGTCATTTTCTTTGATTGCCCAAAGAAAATAACGAAAAG
>ERZ857922.315-NODE-315-length-75865-cov-4.363079_pt1 | contig 75865 bp, 47 predicted proteins | sample MGYA00519579_ERZ857922 | MGnify/ENA primary metagenome ERZ857922 (study PRJEB31778, sample SAMEA3449375) | human gut metagenome | biome: human gut; feature: human-associated habitat; material: faeces | place: United Kingdom | collected 2010/2012 ... | reverse complement strand
ATGGTTTAAACGGCTCTCTTGAGATAGGGAGCGCAATTTATTTACATATGAAACATTTTCTAGTATTTTTATCTCTCCTCTCCACATTCAGTTTATCCGCCCAGGATTGGCTGATCGACGGTTCCTCTTACAAATCGACAGCACAAACAACCCATGAAGGGAAACGTCTCGAATTAACGAACGGCCTCCTTCGCCGTACATTCCTGCTTGCTCCCAATGCAGCGACCATCGCCTTTGACAACCTGATGACCGGGCAAAACGAGCTGCGTGCCGTCCGTCCCGAAGCCTTACTTGTCATCAACGGAAAAGAATATCCTGTCGGAGGCCTGACCGGACAGCCGGTCAATAACTTCCTGACAGAAGAATTTATCAACAATATGCAGGCTTGCGATTCAGCATTCATGTTGGTAGACTATCAGATAAGCGAAAGCAAAGAACGCTTTCCCTGGAAACCCAACAGCCAATGGATATCCAACTTATACCCCTGGCCTGCCCCGGGAAAACGGATCACCTTCAATTACCAGGCTCCGGCAACTGCCCCTCAGGACTGCAAAGACCTGAAAATACGTGTCATTTACGAACTGTACAACGGTGCCCCTATCCTGGCCAAATGGATCGAGATCGACAATAAAGGAACAATGCCCGTTACACTCGATTCTTTCAAGTCAGAAATACTCGCTTTGGTCGAAACGGCTCCGAAAGTACATTACGGCGAACCGCATGAAGTCCGCATGATGGCACAGGAAGCAGGTGCTTACACAAAAGATTTCCGTAAACAACCCGTGCAAACCGATGCGCCGCGCGATTATATCGACCGCTTCACCCAACTGTTCGTCGTAACCGACTATGCCATGGGCGGCGATATGGAAGCGATGAAAGACAATCCGGCTGTCCGTTGGGTATTCGATCATCCGGAATACGAATTTACCGGTATCCGCTATTATGGTCAATATAAACCGGCACGCCTGGAAGTCACTCCCCTACTCGGTCCCGGTTTGGAAATCAAACCCGGCGACACCTTTGAATCCTGCACGGCTTTCGAAATGCTGCGTGATGCCAGCGACCGGGAACGGCGCGGACTGGCAGAATGTAAATTCTGGCGTATGATGGCTCCCTGGACACAGGAAAACCCTATCTTCATGCACGTCCGCCAATCGGACAGCGAAGCGGTGAAGCAAGCCATCGACCAATGTGCCGCTGTTGGTTTCGAAATGGTCATTATGACCTTCGGTAGCGGATTCAAAATCGAAAATGACTCAGCCGCCTATCTGCAACGAATGAAAGAACTTAGCGACTACGCTGCCGGGAAAGGTATTGCCATCGGCGGTTATTCCCTCCTGGCAAGCCGCGGAGCTAAAGAACAAGACGCCGCAATCAGTCATAAAACCGGAAAACCGGCCAAAACACGCGAAGAAGGCAGCCGCTTTGGCGTATCTCCCTGTATCTCATCCGATTGGGGAGACACCTACTTCCGTAAATTACAGAACTTCTTCACCACCACCGGAATGAATGTCTTCGAAAACGACGGTTCATATCCCGGCGACCCTTGCGCCTCCACTTCACACAGCGGCCACAAAGGCTATCTCGACTCCCAGTGGAAACAGTGGAAGAAAATCAACCGATTCTATCGCTGGTGCCGGGCAAACGGTGTTTACCTGAACGTCCCCGACTGGTATTTCCTGAGCGGCTCCAATAAAACACCGATGGGATATGTAGAGACCAACTGGTCGCTGCCTCGCGCCTATCAGGAAATTATCGAACGACAGAATATCTATGACGGAACCTGGCAGAAAACGCCCAGCATGGGTTTCATGTTCGTTCCCCTCACCCAATATCACGGAGGAGGCGAAGCGGCCACAATCGAACCGTTGAACGAGCACCTCGACCATTACGAAACGCGTCTACGGAACCTCTTCGGGGCCGGTGTGCAAGCCTGTTACCGTGGTCCGCGCCTCTACGATACGGAAGCGACCAAAGAACTGGTCAACCAATGGGTTGCTTTCTATAAAAAATACCGTCAGATACTCGACTCCGATATCATCCACCTGCGCCGTCCCGACGGACAGGACTGGGACGGCATCATGCACGTAAATCCTTCATTGAAACAGAAAGGATTCATCTCAGTGTATAACCCGCTGGATGTTCCCATCCGCAAAGAGATCAAAATACCTCTTTATTACACCGGACTGACCGACAAAGTGACTGTAAAAGAACAGGATCAGAATGTGCAGGTATATGTATTGGAACGTGACTATTCCGTTACAATCCCCATCACAATACCAGCAAAAGGATACAATTGGTATGTTATTGAATAGGTTTTGCATATAATTTGCATATAAAATAGAATAATCATGAATAGAAACAACACATTAACCAGGCAACTGCTTTTTTGCCTGTCTTTCGGACTGCTCCCTTTGCTGAATGCAAACACAAGCAGTCTACAGGCATCAAAGCCTGATGCCCCCAAAAATCAGAAGAAAATATATCAGAAAGGTTGGATCGATTTCAACAAAAACGGAAAGAAGGATATATATGAAGATCCTTCGCAACCTATCGACAAACGGGTGGAAGATCTCCTTAAACAAATGACAGTCGAGGAAAAGACCTGTCAACTGGGAACGATCTATGGATACGGAGCCGTCCTTAAAGATACACTGCCGACCGATGAATGGAAAACCCGTATCTGGAAAGACGGTATCGGTAATATCGACGAGCACCTCAACGGAGAATGGAAACGTACCTCCCTTGACTTTCCTTACTCCAATCACGCTGAAGCAATGAACAAAGTACAGGCCTTTTTCGTAGAAGAGACACGCCTGGGTATTCCCGCCGACCTGACAAACGAAGGTATACGCGGATTGAAACATGAAAAGTCCACCTTCTTCCCCGCCCAGATCGGACAGGGTTGTACCTGGGATAAAGAACTTATCTACGAAATCGGACGCATTACCGGTGAAGAAGCCAAAGCATTGGGATATACCAACGTCTATTCCCCTATCCTCGACCTGTCCCGCGATCCCCGCTGGGGACGTACCGTAGAGAGTTACGGCGAAGACTCTTACCTGGCAGGAGAATTAGGACGCCAGCAAGTATTGGGTATCCAAAGCAACCGGGTTGTTTCAACACCGAAACACTTTGCTATCTACGGCATACCGGGCGGTGGCCGCGACTGCTACTCACGAACCGATCCCCATGCCTCTCCGCAGGAAGTTCACGAACTGCATCTGGAACCGTTCCGCATCGCTTTCCAAGAGGCAGGCGCTTTGGGAACGATGTGTTCACATAACGACTATAACGGAACCCCGGTCAGCGCCAGCCACTACCTGATGACTGAACTGCTGCGTAACCAATGGGGGTTCAAAGGCTATGTCGTTTCCGACAGTTGGGCAATCGACAAAAACGTAAAATTCTACCATATCGTAGATACCGAAGAAGAAGCGGTTGCCAGTGAACTGAACGCCGGATTGAATGTCCGCACCTTCTTTGAACAATCGGAAGTATTCATCGAAGCGTTGAGAAGGGCTTTACAAAAAGGACTGGTAGAAGAAAGTACCCTGGATCAGCGCGTCCGTGAAGTACTCTATGTAAAATTCTGGTTAGGACTTTTCGACGATCCGTATGTAAAAGACACCAAACTTGCCGATAAGATCGTAAACAGCAACAAGAACCGGGAAGTGTCTCTGCGTGCCGCCCGCAAATCCATCGTTCTTTTGAAAAATGAGAACAACACCCTCCCGCTGTCGAAAAACCTCAAAAACATTGCAGTAATCGGTCCGCAAGCTGATGAAGTCAAATCGCTGACCTCCCGCTACGGCTCTCATAATCCGAATGTGATAACCGGTCTGCAAGGTCTGAAGAACCTGCTGGGAGAAAATGTAAACCTGATGTATGCCAAAGGGTGTAATGTCAGGGATAAAAATTTTCCTCAAAGTGATGTGATGTACTTCGAACTGAGCGATAAGGAAAAGGAAGAAATCGACGAAGCCGTAGAAATTGCTAAAAAGGCCGAAGTTGCTATTATATATGTAGGAGACGATTTCCGCACGATCGGTGAATCCAGAAGCCGCGTGAACCTGGATTTATCAGGCAGACAAAAAGAACTGGTCCGCGCCGTACAAGCCACCGGAACTCCGGTCGTACTAGTACTCTTCAACGGACGTCCGGTTACACTAAACTGGGAAGATGCCAACCTGCCGGCTATCGTCGAAGCCTGGTATCCGGGTGAATTTTCCGGTCAGGCCGTAGCCGAGGTATTATTCGGTGATTATAATCCCGGCGGTAAACTATCCACGACTTTCCCGAAGTCGGTCGGACAAATCCCTTGGGCTTTCCCTTTCAAACCGAATGCCACCGGTAAAGGCTTTGCCCGCGTAGACGGCGAACTCTATCCGTTCGGTTACGGACTGAGTTATACCACTTTCGAAATCAGCAACCTGCAACCGTCTGCCACAAAAATCACGGACGGAGACACCCTGACCGTAACCTGTAAAGTGAAAAATACAGGTTCGGTAAAAGGGGATGAAGTCGTGCAGCTTTATCTGAATGACGAGACATCTTCCATCTCCCGTTTTGAAAAAGAGTTATGCGGCTTCGAACGTGTCGCACTGGAACCGGGTGAAGAAAAAACGGTTACATTCAAAGTGAACCGCCGTGCTTACGGTATGTATAATGATAAGAATGAGTTTGTGGTAGAGCCTGGAAAATTCTTCCTGTTTGCCGGAAACTCATCCAAGTCAACCCCTTTAAACGCAGAATTTTATGTGGAATAGATTACTTATAAGCCTGTTGCTGCTCTTGGGCAGCCAGGCTCTTTTCTCCCAAACGTGGCTGAATAAAACGGATAAGGATATTCTTCTTTACATCTCAGAAAATAAAGAACGTATAGAAGACAGCAAACAAACGGATACGCTTTTCACCCTGACTTGCCAGGAAGAAGATGAGCTGGGCCGCTTATTCGAAGTATCCTATCGCTTCAATTTAGAAAAAAATGTATGCATATCCTACGAACGTCTGCTGCCGATCCATCGTTATTGGGCAACAACGTTGCTGGAAGAGGCCTCCTTGCAGGAAGCCGATGCCTCCGGAGAAGAAATCGACGTAGACGGAGAAACATTGAATACTCTCTATACCTTCGACAACTTCCGGATACAGGTTTCATTAAAAAACGACCGATTATCCTTACTTTATACGCTACCAGATAAATAAATTCTAGGTAATCCCCTGTCTCTTCGTGCAGACAGGGGATTTTTATATCCAGCCGTTTATACTGAATATCTCACCTTTCATCCATTTTACCGTAACTATCTCTTGACAACGCCTCATTGATTTTGTATATTTGTTACAACCTCTTTTCATAAAGACCTAGGTGTAAATCAATTTAGAGGTACGTCTAAATCAATTTACACCTACCTCTAAATTTAATTAGACGTACCTCTGATTAAAAAATGATTGAGAGAATATCAGAGAAACATCACATTCAGTTTAAACAAAAATCGTATTAATAGTAAACAAACATGAGCATCATTTACAAACCAAGAAAGATGGTATGCACCATCCCCGGCAAAGAAAAAACAGGTTACTTTGCTGCAAAAGCGGTCTCTTCCACAATCGACCTGAACAATTTATGTTATCGCATCTCCAGTAACTGCACGATCACCTCTGCCGATGTCAAAGGAGTGATCGAAGCCCTCCTGACCCAATTCGAACTGGAGCTACTGAGCGGCAAAAATATCAGGTTCGGAGATATCGGAACGTTCAGCGCCTCAATCACCAGCGATATTGTTGAGAATAAAGAAGATTTGAAACCTCAGAAGGTCCGCATTAAGACAGTTACGTTCCTCCCGTCTACCCGGTTGAAAAATAAACTGAAAACAAAAGCCCGGTTCATGCGGTTACGCGATTTTAACAGGAAATACAACGGAGTAGACGAAGAATAAACAAAAAAATACATATCTTTGCTTCCGACAAATCAATGGTTTCGTGGATTTATTCCTAAAAAAAGCCGATGAAATATGACGAAGAACACACTAGTATTATTTCTTTTATTTTTATTTCCATATCTATTCCAATCTGCCAACAGTAAAAATACTTCCCCTTATTTTTTTACACAGATTGGGGTAGAAGATGGATTAACACAGGGTACCGTTACCAATATCTATCAGGATACGGACGGATATTTGTGGTTAGGAACCCAGGGAGGATTACACCGATATGATGGATACGAGTTCAAGGTGTTCAAAAATAATCCGACTGACTCCTGCTCATTAACAGATAACAACGTACTCGATATCGGAGAAGATAAGAATAAGAATATCTGGGTGATTACAGATAACGGCGTGCATAAAATCACACATCAAACAGGAAAAATCAAAAGATATTATGTAAAAGAGACCCGATTCATGCATTGCTGCATGCTCAGTCAAAGCGGAGACTTTTTCCTTGCCGGAGAAAAATTCATCTATCAATACGATGAGCAAGGCGATTCGCTTGTTTTTAAAGACTGGCTGTCATCCACTCCTATCGCTTCGAATATAAAAGGACTTCAGGAAGATGAAGAAGGGAATCTTTATATAGCAAGTTCATCAACCGGACTTGCAGTCCTGAACAAACAGAGGGAAGTCATACGTTTTTACCAACATGAACCGGAAAATCCGTCTTCGCTGATAAAAGGAGCGATCCGCAGATTATTTACCGACAGCCGGAAAAGGTTATGGATACTTTCCGAAACAGCCGGAATCTGCTATCTTGATAAAGAAAACGAACGGTTCGTCCATCTGAATACGGATAACTCAGCTTTAAGCAGCAATGTTGTCCGTGCAATAGCCGAAACCGATTCCAACACCTTATTGCTCGGAACCTTTTCCGGACTGAACAGGGTAGATATGCAGACATTAAAAGTCACTCCCTATAAATTCAATCCGGATGAACCCGGTACATTAAGCTATTATTCCATACACAGTCTCCTGAAAGATAATACAGGTGCATTATGGGTAGGAACCTGGAAGGGACTGAATTATTACAGCCCGGTCAGAACACAGTTTTACCGGATCACGCCCCGTGAATTTACCGGATTATTAGGAATGGGCAAAGAAGACAGTGACGGAAATATCTGGTTCGCAACTGAAGGAGCCGGACTTTTTTGCTATAATCCAAACACGCAAAGCCAGCAATTTTATCCTAAAAAGTCTCCTTACAAAAACAATTACAATTCAAACATCTTTAAATCACTACTTATAAAAGGCGACAGCATTATCTGTGCTACGAATCTGGGATCCGTTTATCTGTTTTCACGTAAACGGAAAGATTATCGCCTGCTCTATGATTACCAGTATGGAGATATTTATACTCTACTGAATGACAGTAAAGGCAGACTATGGATCCCGACAAATTCCAAAACAGGATTAGTGCTTATCGATAAAGGCGAACAGATCAATCAGTTCAAGGTAGACGGAAAAAGCAGAAAATTCTTTTTTGTTACAGCAATAAAAGAAATAGAGCCGGATGTTTTTATTATGGGTACACTCAGCCAGGGACTCCATAAATATGATATGAAGAAAGAGACACTTAAAACGATCTCTTCGGCAGAACTGAACCTACCCGAAAACGTGAAGCCGGGAACTGTCAGTACGATCCTGACCGATTCATTACAAAATATATGGGTTTCATTTTTTGGTTATGGCATCTTTCGTTTTGACCGTGACCTCAACCTGATCAAACATTATACAGTTGAAGACGGTGTAACAGATGGCTATATCTATTCAATGGTAAGCGACCGGAACCAATCTTTATGGGCATTATCCGAAAATGATTTATATTGTTATAATGCAGAAAAAGATTGCTTTGCTCCCATCCGTAACGAAAGCCACCGGGCATTGGAATTTACGTTACATGCAGGAACGACCGACACAAAAGGTACTCTTTATTTTCCCGGAAATAAAGGCATATTATGTTTTAATCCGTCCCGGATGGAGAAAAACACTTATATCCCTCCCGTATATCTGACAAGCCTATCCATAAATAATAATCCGGTAGAATTAGGGGACACTCAATCCCTCCGGTTAAAAGCGGATGAAACCAATATAGCAATCGGATATACGGCTCCAGACTTTATCTCACCTAAACAAAATCAATATGCCTATCAAATGGAAGGGGTAGAAAAGGAGTGGAACTATGTAAGGGGCAGAAGGGTCGCTTATTATAGTAATCTCTCCCCTGGTACTTACAATTTCAAAGTAAAGGTCTCAAACAGTGTAAATTTGTGGAATCCACAGGAAGCTTCCCTAAGCATCACAGTCACCCCTCCCCTTTACAAAACATGGTGGGCTTACATCTTGTATATCATCACAATAGGTACTATTATATGGAAGTTTATATACCATCAGAAAGTACGTCACGAACTGGAAAGCAGTATCCGCTTCAAACAGCTGGAACAGGAAAAAATGAAGGAATTACACGAGGAACGTATGAGATTATTTACCAACTTCTCACACGAACTACGCACTCCTTTAACACTTATCATCAATCCGCTCGAGGATATGTTGCGCCATAGTTCCTTCTCTACGGAAGTCAAAAACACGTTGCAACTCATGCGTAAAAACACACAACGTCTGCTCTTACTCGTTAATAATCTGATGGATGTGCAAAAATATGACTCACAGAAAATGGTACTTCAAAAAGAGAAATTCGATCTATCCGTGTTCGTTCAGGAGTTATATGAGTTATTCGTCCCGGTAGCAAAAAACAGGAATATCACTTTTACCCGGAAAAATGAATTGCCGGTAGATTATTGTGTTTATTATGATCGTCAAGAAATTGAAAAAGTGCTGTTTAACTTACTTTCAAACGCCTTTAAGTTCACCCCGGAAAAGGGAACAATTGAAATTATATTGTCTGTACTTTCAAGCGAAAATGACATAGTTCGTGTGAAACTATGTCAAAATCGGCATCTATCAGAAGACTACTATTTACACATACAAGTATCTGATAATGGGGAAGGTATCACATCTGAAGATATTGAAAAAATCTTCCAGCCATTCTACCGCTCTTCACAAGATTTACATCATCAGATTGCAGGTTCGGGTATCGGACTTAGTTTAGCACGTTTCATAGTAGAACAACATAGTGGAATAATCTGGGCGGAAAACATAGTACCAACCGGAACATGCATGCATGTTTTACTTCCTCTCCCCGAAAAGCCAGTAAGTAATCCGGTCAAACAGACAGAATCCTCCCCCCTGATGAATGTGCAGGAGTTTATTCCTTCCGAAAAAAAAGAAACACCGGTTATCTCACAAACATTGCTTTTAGTAGAAGATAATAAAGATGTGCTGGATTATCTGGAAAAACAATTTGAAAATGAATATAAGGTGCTGAAAGCAGAAAACGGAAAAGAGGCACTTACACAAATAGCCATAAAAATACCCGAACTGATTGTCAGTGATGTCATGATGCCCGAAATGGACGGACTTGAACTGTGCCGTCGGATCAAGCAAAATCCGCAAACAGCCCATATACCGGTCATTCTATTAACAGCCAAAACAATGCCTTCGCAAATCACCGAAGGATATAATGCCGGAGCTGACGATTATATCATAAAGCCATTCGATATAGGCCTATTGCAGGCACGTGTGCGGAATTTGCTGACTTCACGAATACAGATACGGAAAAAATATGAGAAAAAGATCGATCTGAATGAACTCGGAGTCAAAACATCTCCGCTTGACGAAGAGTTCCTGAAACAATATACAAATATTGTGAAAGCAAATTTCTCCAACCCGAAACTCGATATTGATATGATCTGCAAAGAAATCGGTATGAGCCGCGCAAACTTCTACCGAAAAGCGAAAACACTTACTTCCCTCTCTCCGGCTGAGATGATCAAAAATCTGCGTCTAGAAGCGGCAGCCCAGATGTTGCGTGAAACAGATTTAAGTGTCAGTGAAATTTTGGAAAAAGTAGCATTCAGCAGTAGCGGATATTTTGCCTCCTGCTTTAAACAAGTCTACGGAATGCCTCCAAAGGAATACCGAAAAGTTAATTCGACAGGAAAATCAATGAGTTGACACAAATCTTACCATCATTGATATGAAATTAACCTTTCATGTAGGATAATACGGACAATTTTGCCCTCGAGTTAATTAATAAGAGTTAACCATTCATTAATATTATTCTATATGAAGAACAAAGTTTTAATCATGCTGATGGGCTTTTTCCTTTTTGCCCATCAATTGTTCGCCCAGGACGTAAGTGTGTCCGGTAACGTAAAAGATGAAAAAGGAGAAGCTTTGATTGGGGTTTCCATCCAAATAAAAGGAACCCCCACTGGTAACATCACCAATATAGACGGTAACTTTACGCTTTCGTCTGTGCCCGCAAACGGCGAGTTGGTATTCTCTTACATGGGTTACGAAACCCAGACTATTCCGGTAAAAGGAAAATCAGTTATTAATGTAGTATTGAAAGAAGACTCACAGGCCCTCGATGAAGTGGTCGTAGTCGGTTTCGGTACACAAAAGAAAGTTAATTTAACTGGCGCTGTCGCTTCAGTCGGTGCTGAAGTATTGGAAAACAAACCGGTTGCCAATGTCGGCCAGGCATTGCAAGGAGTTGTACCCAACCTGAACGTATCGGCAACAAATGCATCGCCAAATGCATCGCCTTCATTCAACGTACGTGGGGGTACTTCCATCGGCTTGGATAGCGATGGAAAAAAATGGGAAATCAAGAACGGTAGCCCGCTGATCATCGTTGACGGTATACAGGTGGACACAGACTATTTGAACATGATGAACCCGAGCGACATAGAAAACATTTCTGTCCTGAAAGATGCTTCTGCTTCCGCCATCTACGGTGCACGTGCAACTTATGGTGTAATGTTGATTACAACAAAATCGGGAAAGAACGATTCCAAGGCAACCGTTACTTACAATTTAAATTTACAATGGAATACGCCTTCCCGTATTCCCGATATTTTGGATGCATATACACATCAATTAGCATCTAACCAGCAAACAGCAATGACCGGTGGCACAATTACTCCGTGGATGGAGACTTTACTAGCTGCCAAGAAAAAATATATAGAAGATCCAAGACCAGAAAATGCTTGGATTTATAACGAAGGTAGTACAACTGATATGACTTGGGTTGCCAATATAGATCCCTATGAATTAGGTGTTAGAAATTGGACACCTCTACAACGTCATAATATATCTATTAGTGGCGGTTCTGCCAAAACTCGTTATTATATTTCGTTAGGGTATCAGAATCAAGAAGGTATGTATAAGATTAAAACGGATAGCCAAAAACGGTATAACGTTAATATGAACTTAAATACCCAAATTACCGAATGGTTTGATATAGCATCCAAGATATCATTCAACACCAGTAATTATAATGAGCCTTACATGAACAGCCAAAAAACGAATTTATGGAATGCTATAAAAAATGAACCTGGACGTAACATAAATATGCCTATTAAAACAGGACCGAATGATCCAATCCCCGATACATATACAGATAATATTTTGGGATGGTTAGATTATGGAGCAACACAACAAACAAAAAAGACGAATACTGTATTCAGTGTTTTGCCTACTATTACTATTTGTCCTGAATTTAATTTAAAAGCAGAATTATCTTATCGTCCCACAGAATATTTCCAGAAACGTTTCATACCTGTTCGTAATTATGTTGTAGATACTTGGACTAGTACAAGTAATACACATACTTATCCGTCAAGTGTGAGAGAAGAGACTAGACATTCTGATTTTTATACTATCAATGCTTATGCTAATTTTAATAAAGCATTTGGTCTTCATAACGTTTCGGCACTAGCTGGTTTCAATCAAGAATGGTATCAATATCGAAAAACTTGGGGAGAAGCGGAAGATGTTATTTCAAATAACTTACCGACCCTAGGCATGACTAATGGAGCGCAATACACAGGAGATAATTTTGAACATTGGGCTATTCGTGGTGCTTTTGTACGTGCTAATTACGATTATGCAGGTCGTTACCTCTTGGAATTTAGCGGACGTTATGATGGAACTTCACGTTTTGGTAAAAATTCCAGATTCCAATTCTTCCCATCTTTCTCTGCCGGTTGGAGAATTTCAGAAGAAAAATTTATGGATAATACACGCAATTGGCTGGACAATTTGAAAATTAGAGGTTCTTGGGGATCTTTAGGTAATCAGAATGTTGCCAACTACGCCTATATAGCAAGTTACGGTGCAGCCAATTATATTTCATGGGTAATGAATAACGAACAACTGAAGGGAATGAATCCAACAGCTATTGTGGCAAGTGACTTGACTTGGGAAACAGCAAGCACATTAGACTTCGGTATTGACTTTTCTATCTTAAATAATCGTTTAGATGCCACATTCGACTGGTATTCTCGCCGTACAACAGACATTTTAATGAGTGGAACTAAACTTCCTGCCGTATTAGGAGCATCTGTCCCCAAACGTAATTCTGGAGAGTTAAGAACCAATGGGTGGGAACTAAGTCTGAAATGGAAAGACAAATTGGCTAACGGTATCCGCTATGATGTTGGTTTAGTCCTATCTGACTATCAAACAGAAGTCGTCAAATTTACAGGAAATCCCAACGGTTTATTGGATACTTTATACGATGGCATGAAAATGGGTGAAATCTGGGGGTATGAAACAGTTGGTATTTTACAAGAAGAAGATTTCACTATTGATGAAAATGGTAAATATATATTAAACGGCCCTAATCAGTCGGAACTCGCAGGAACTTGGTATCCTGGAGATGTTCGATATGCAGATCTTGATGGTGATGATAAAATCTCGAAAGGAGACAATACTTTAGAAAATCATGGAGATAAGAAGATCATAGGTAATTCGACACCGCGTTTCCAATATGGTATTACAGGAAACATCTCATGGAAAAACTTTGATCTGAATATTTTCTTCCAAGGAATCGGGAAAAAAGATGTTTGGATTAGTGAAAATGTATTCTGGGGTGGTTCCGGTACTGCCGGTAATTGGGAAATGTATAAAAATTCGTGGACTCCTGAACGCACTAATGCTAAATACCCCATGTATGCAGGACGAGGACAAAACCAACACGCTCAAACGGCTTACCTCTTCAATGGAGCTTATCTTCGTTTAAAAACGTTAGCTTTAGGATACACATTACCTAGAGAATGGACTAATAAAGCTAAATTATCAACAGTACGTTTAAGTCTGTCTGGCTATAACTTATTTGAAATTACTCAAATTCCAAATCTTTTTGACCCTGATCAGATTTCTTCCTCTTATCCGATGATGCGTTCTGTTGCATTCGGTTTACAAGTTGGATTCTAATTAAGTTTTCAAGTATAATAATTAAAGATAATCAGTTATGAAATTTAATTTAAAAAAATATATACTGGTCCTTGGTATAGCATCGGTATTACTACCTAGCTGTAACGACGATTTCATGGAACGTTATCCACAAGACCAGCTTACAGATGAAAGTTTTTGGAAAACAGAGACAGATATTAAGTTAATGCTAAACAGTCTCTATCCTCTTTACATTATCGGTCATCAAAGCGGATGGGCACAAGACAAGAGCCCTGCATTAAATGTCACAGGTAGTCCTCTTATGTATGGTGACGTCTACTCTGACAACTGCGTTAAAACAGGGAATGAATTCAGAAGTATGGCTGGTGAACTAATCGTTCCAACCGATGCCACAGCAGCAAGTGGATGGTATTGGTGGAATTTACGTAAAGTAAACTTCTTCCTGAATCGATATGACAGAGCAGATATTAGTCAGGAAAAGAAAAATGCGTATGCTGCCGAAGCTTATTTTTTCAAGGCATGGGACTATTACCAGAAAGTTGTTCTATTCGGAGATGTGCCCTGGATAACACGAGACCTGAATGTTGATTCTGAAGAACTCTATGCTGCGCGTACACCACGAGTAGAAGTGATGGATTCCGTATTGATGTGTATCAATAAGGCTATCGAATGGTTGCCGACAAAAGAAAATCAGGAATCAGAGCGTTTAAATAAAGACCAAGCAAATTTCCTAAAAGCACGTATTTGTCTATTTGAAGGTACATTCCGCAAATACCATACTGAACTAGGTCTGCAAGAAAGTGCCAACAAATGGTTAGAAGAAGCAGTTAAAGCTTGTGAAGCGCTACTCGGTAAATACTCACTTTATAAAAATGGAGAAAAAACTTACTGGAAAATGTTTACAGCAACGGATGTATCAGGAAATCCAGAAGTTATTCTTGCACGTAATTATTTGGAAAATAAGGTTGGACATGCAGCTCAACGTTATTTTAACCAAAATCATGATAATCGCCAATCAATGGGAGCGACACGAGGGCTAGTAGATGAATACCTTTGTATTGATGGTCGTCCAATCTACATTGGAGGAAGTGAAAACAGTTACGAGAAAAATCCAAATTTCGTTGGTTACGGGAAATGGACTGAATTGGAAAATCGAGATCCACGATTGACTCAAACAATCTGTCGTCCTGGCGAATATGTTACAATCTATAAAGGAGGTGTACTTGATATTGAGAAAAACGGTATTACCTATCCCGGACTCAGCTACAGTGACAGAGGTTCTACCGTTACTGGTTATCGTGTCATCAAACACTGGATGGGAGATATGGTGGAGGAAAACCGTACCTTAAACGGCATACAAGCAGCTATTGAATTCCGTTATGCAGAATTACTTTTAAATTACGCAGAAGCTAAATATGAACTCAACGGAACTCTTTCACAAGCTGATGTAGATTTGACAATTAATGCTTTACGCGAACGTGCAGGATTTGATTTTTCTAAATATCCGACAGCTAAATTAACCGTTGGTCAAGAACCAGCCGATCCTCGTCTGGATAAGATATATGCAGAAAAGCTCGATTATGCAGTTAGCCCTTTATTGCGTGAAATTCGTCGTGAACGTCGTGTCGAATTAGCAATCGAAAATCATCGTTACGAAGACTTAATGCGTTGGAAAGCCGGTAATTTACTAACGGTTCCTTTCCGAGGTATGAACTTTTTAGCTGTACAAGACCTGTATGATGGATCTCATACAGCCAACCCCGAAACTGCAGTAAAGGTTGAACTAGGCAAAACAGTTTTCGCTGATGAAGATGGCTTCGTAATCTGTTACCCCAAAAGTCCGTACCAAAACACCGTCAAAGGTACATTACCCTGGGAAGATTACCGTTACTACTGGCCTATCCCGAAAGAAGAGTTAGTTATGAACCCGAACTTAGTTCAAAACAAAGGTTGGGAAGACAAATAATTCAGATACCTGCTTATATTGAAAAGAGGTCATCCGAGTTACTTGATGGTCTCTTTTCTTTGAAAGACATTATTTACTTTAAACATTACAAACATGAAAACAAAAAGTTTATTAGTTTTAGCTGCAACAATGTTTGCTGCGTCATTCACATCCTGCAACAATGACATCATTGAGAAAACTCCGAATAAAACAGAAATTATAACAAAAAGTAGTATTGAAGGTGCTTATAATTCAAATTTCATGAATGATGGTATTCCTGATTATATAGCTGAGCCATTAGTTGATTTAGGTTCTTTTTATAAAGCAGAAGTAATATGTAAAGATTTTGAAACACTAGCCGACATAGAACCTGAAATTCATGGATACTATGCATGGAATGAGGATATGAGAGAAGGTAACGACAAAGCTCAGAAATTAGGGATTACATGTCGTGTGTATTTTACAATGTCAACACGTATTGGTCTTCAACTTCAAAATATAGATGACAACCAAGGTATTTTAATCATCCATACGGTTGCACGCAATAAGTATGATGGACATATGTATGATCGATATATCAAAGTTTCACTAAGTAATTAATAACAAACAATATTAATCTACCCAAATAAAGAATTAGTTATTTCTCAGATCTGCTATTTGGATCAAAAAAGAAAATAACTAATTCTTCTTTTCATATCCCCACTTCATTTCCACCATCCGAGATAATAGTGATCGCATTTGATACAATTTTATATGTTCCCGTACACAATTTAGGCATACATTTGTTTTGTACAATTGAAATAGAATAACTTTAACATATCATGAACATGAAATATAAAGCATATTTATGCTCTTTCCTGTTAACCTTCCCAATTCTGGGTAAGGCTTCAGCCGAAGCTGATTCGTTGCGTCAGGTACAAATAAGCCGGCTGCAAGAGCAAGTCAACTGGGTAAACCCGGAAGCTATACGCGCTTATTTGGACGATACAAAATCATCCTTGGGAGATAAAGCTCCGGTGCTCTATCAAAAGCTGGAAGAACTGGAAACGTTACTTCCCCAGGTAAACCGGCATTTATCTGAAGACACCACCCGGCAGACGATTGCCGAAGCAGAAAAACTGCTCGCCCTCAAACGGGAAATCATACTGGCTAATCCGCTGCTCGACGTAGACAAAATCCTGATAGCCCGTTATCGACTGGGAAATAAGGCACGCAAAGCGATGGGACCGTCGCTCGGGACCTCCGTTGCCAACTATAATTCTCTATTCTCCAGCCGCCGGAAAGGATATGATGCAGAAATCAGCCAGCTTTCAAATCTTCGCGGAGACATTCAAAGTAAAACGATCTATAAGCCGGAAGCGGATGTACCCATCTCAGATATACAACTGCACTGGGATGCAAACCGACTGTTGTTTTCCTCCCTTAATGAGAACCGCCAGTGGCAAATCTATGAAATAAACACAGACGGAACGGGCCTGCATCAAAAAGTAGTTGTCGATGAACCGGACCTCGAATTTTGCGACGCCAACTATCTGCCGGACGGCAAAGTGGTGGCCACCTGTAATATCGGTTATAACGGTGTCCCTTGCGTACATGGAGACGATGTCGTTGCCAATCTCGTTTCCTACGATCCGGAAACAAAAAATATCCATCGCCTGACATTCGACCAGGACGGAAACTGGGCGCCGATCGTTATTCCGAACGGCCGCCTGATGTATACCCGCTGGGAATATACCGACCTGACACATTATTTCTCCCGCATTGTTATGCACATGAATCCGGACGGGACAGAAAACAAAGCACTCTACGGAAGCGGTTCCTATTTCCCGAACAGTACATTCGACATGAAACCGCTCTCCAAATACAACAGCCGTTTTGTCGGTATCATCTCCGGCCATCACGGAACAGCTCGTTCCGGCCGGCTGATTATCTTCGATCCGGCCAAAAGCCGTAAAGAGGAAAAAGGAATGGTCCAGGAATTACCTTTCAGCAAACGCCCGATCGTCCCGATCATCAAAGACGAACTGGTGGAAGGTGTATGGCCGCAATTCATGAAGCCTTATCCTTTGAATGAAAAATATTTCCTGGTGGCCTGCAAACCCGGTCCCGACGCACTTTGGGGAATCTATCTGGTGGATATATTCGACAACCTTACCCTGATCACCGAGCAGGAAGGCGAAGGCCTCACCGCCCCCATCCCATTGAAAAAAACGGAAACACCGCCTATCATCCCGTCGAAAATCAAACCGGGAGAGAAAGAGGCTACCGTATTTATACAGGACATCTATGAAGGTGAAGGCACACAAGGCGTCCCGCGGGGAACAATTAAATCGCTCCGCATCTTCGCCTACGAATATGCCTATATCCTCGCCCCTTCCGACCATGATGCACAGGGTATTCAGAGCGGATGGGATATTAAACGTATTCTCGGTACCGTCCCTGTTGAAGAAGACGGTTCCGTCATGTTCAAGATACCGGCCAACACGCCTGTCTCTATCCAGCCACTGGATAAAAACGGGGCCGCTATCCAATGGATGCGAAGCTGGCTGACCGGTATGCCCGGCGAGATTGTCTCCTGCACGGGTTGCCATGAAGATCAGAACACGATTGCCATGCCTAAACGCACAATCGCCTCCACTATCCTCCCGCATAAACTGGAAATGCCCGAAGGAGGCGTCCGCCCGTTCACCTTCCGCCTGGAAGTGCAACCGGTACTGGACCGCAACTGCGTATCCTGCCACAATGGAACCATCGTCCAGCCGGATTTCCGGAAAGACCAGATGGTCACCTATAAACGTGGCATCCTGACAAAGCTGGAACGCCATTACGACCAGAGTTATCTGAACCTCCACCCCTACGTATACCGCCAGGGACCGGAATCGGATATCTATGTGCTTCGCCCTTACGAATATTATGCGAATAACAGCGAACTGATCCGTATCCTGCAAGCAGGTCACCACGGAGTAAAAATACCGGCAAAAGACATGCAGACCTTATACACCTGGATCGACCTGAATGCCCCCTATTTCGGAGCATTCACCCAACTGGACCTGAAAAAGGAAGCTCCCCAGAACCAGGTAGAACGCCGCATGGAACTGTCAGAGAAGTACAGTGGCGTACGTGTCGACTGGCAACAGGAGATTAAGGATTATGCAGCATGGCTGAAAAATAAGGAAAACAACGAAACAGACGGTACTACCGGAGCGACTTCGTCAACCGAAGCCAACGCAGGTACAACCAAGGACAAAAAGAAAACGAAAACAATTAAAGTCAAAGGTTTCCCGTTCAGCCAGGAAGAGGCCGTAAAGAAACAGGCCGAAGCCTCCAAGTCCCCACGTCAGCTGACTGTTGCTCCGGGTATCACACTGGATATGGTCTGGATTCCTGCCGGTACTTTTGCGATGGGTGACAATAACGATCCGTCTGCCTCACCTGCCTTCAAAACACAGGTTAAGGAAGGTTTTTGGATGAGTACCACCGAAATCACGAACGAACAATTCGGTGCCCTGTTCCCCGAACATGACAGCCGGTATATCGGTCAGACCTGGAAAGATCATACGACTCCCGGTTATGCCGCCAATTTACCGAAACAGCCGGTAATCCGTGTGAGTTGGGAGGAAGCGAACGACTTCTGTAAAAAGCTGGGAGAGAAAAATCAATGCCGTATCGCCCTTCCGACAGAGACACAATGGGAATGGGCCGCCCGTGCAGGATCGGCCGGTGACTTCTGGTTCGGTGACCGTAAAACAGACTTCGGCATCTACGAAAACCTGGCAGACAGTACGACTGTCGACCTGGCTGTCACCGGTGTAAATCCCAAACCGATGCGTCCCAACGATCCGATGCGCCAGTTCTGGGACTTCCTGCCGAAAGAGTTGGGAGTCAACGACCACCATCTGATATCGGCCGATGTCGCTTCCATGAAACCGAATCCCTGGGGATTATACGACATGAACGGTAACGTAGCAGAATGGACCCGTTCCGATTACCTCCCCTATCCTCTCAAAGAGAAAACGGAAAAGGTCAAACCGGAACAGAAGGTTGTACGCGGAGGCTCCTGGCGTGAACGCCCGAAATACTCAACCTCGGCCATCCGCAAGGCTTATTATCCGTGGCAACGCCCGTTCAATGTAGGGTTCAGGGTTATTGTTGAAGAGTAGAGTCAATCATATCACCTCCAAATAGCTTCTTCCATTCCCGGCACGGTTCACACGAATCTGTACCGGGATACGTTCCGTCATCTCCTGTACATGTGAGATTACTCCGATCTTGCGGCCTTGTGTACGGAGGCTTTCCAGAGCATCCATGGCAATCCGGAGGGTATCGGCATCCAATGAACCGAACCCTTCGTCGATGAAAAGGCTTTCTACCTTCATCCGGTTGGAAGACAAGGAAGACAATCCGAGCGCCAATGCCAGCGAAACCAAGAAAGATTCGCCTCCCGACAAACTGTGCACCGTACGGACCTCATCGCACATATCACGGTCGATAACCTGTAAAGCCAGCGTTTCAGGCACCCGTTCCAACCGGTAACGGCGGCTCAGGTCACGCAACTGCACATTTGCATAACTTAGCAATACATCCAATGTATATCCCTGGGCGATACGACGGAACTTGGCACCATCGGCCGAACCTGCCAGGTCATTCAGTTTCGCCCAACGTTCACTCTGCTTACGGCAGGCTTCGAGTTCTTCCTGCTGACTGGCTATCTTCCGTTTGTTCTCGGATTGGGTACGGAGCCGGAAAGCATATTCATTCTTTTCCTGGGTGATACGGGGAAGAAGAAGTTCCAGCACCTCCCCTTCATGAGTCCGATTCCAGGATTCTGACCAGTCGGACAAAGCCTTTTGGCGGACCAATAAATCTTCCGACGCTTTTTCCAGGTCGCGGGCAATCTGCTCGGAGATACCCCGCAACTGATCGGCAACACCCGACTGCTCCGTCTGAACGGCTTGCAGACGTTTCAGGCGCTCTTTCAGTTCCTCTTTACGACGGTTGTAATCCTGTTCAACCTGGTCGGCCGGCTTACCGGAAAGCAGTTTAGAACGTTCGGCCCGGAGCGCGGTAAGTTCAGAACGGTTCTTGTCGTGACGCAGGGTAGTCTCTTCTACTTCTTTAGTCAGCGAAGGGAGGAAAGAGGCGTACGATTCGCATTCGGCCTTCTGGGCACTCTGCTCCCGTTGCAGTTGTTGCAGTTTTTCCGTATTTTCATGCCACTGGCGGGCAAAAGTGGTTAAGGTATCCCGGAAAGAGTCCGGATCCTGTTGCCAGGCTTTTTGCCATTCGTCATTCCCGAAAAGGCGGTTGGCGGCGGAGAGTGACTTCTCCAGCGTCTCCCGGCTTTCCACACGAATCGCTTCTTCACGGGTTATCTGCGTCTCAGCCAGTTTCTGACGTCCCTGCAAATCTGTACGGATATGGTCGGCCTCGGTAAGCTCCTTATGCAATTGCAGGAGTTGCTGTTGAAGCAGGCTTAGTTGCTTTTCATTGGCGGTATAGGCTGCTTTACGGGCATTCAATTGCTGGATTTGTAAAGTCATTGCAGCGATGGCCTGTGTGATGGGATTTTCACACACCCCCTGCCCCCTCTCAAGAGGGGAAAGGTTACCATCAGTTGCAACAAGGGGTATCCGGCTCCCCTCTTGAGAGGGGGCAGGGGGTGTGTTACCCTCCATTACCGGATGATGCGTACTCCCGCAAACCGGACAAGGTTTCCCTTCCTGCAATTTCTCCCGCAACTCCAAAACATCCCCGCTAACAGCCTGCCGGGCCTGTTCCACCAACAGATTCTCACGTTCCACACGAACAGCATCCATCTGTTTATCTAGTTCAGTTATATCGGTTTCTTTTTGGGTTTGTTCCAATTTAACTTTAGCATCTTCTGTCTTTCGCAAAGCCAGTTGTTTGCTTTCTATTGTGCGCTGAACAGTGACAAGTTGTGCAGTCTGACGTTCCGCCTCCCGTTTAACGGAAGTGATTGTTTTCACGGCCTTTTCCATTGTGTGGCGACTTGCGGAAGCTGCATCAAGATGCAACAGCAAAGCAGCCAACTGTTCAGCTATACTCTCCTTGCTACGATACCGTTCGCGCCAGTCGCTTAACCGCGTAATCTCGGCCAAGCTTTGTTGTTGCCGGGTCCGGGCGGCTTTCAGCTTATCCTCTCCCTCCTTCTGCCGCCGGAGCACATCCCGCAGGCGGGTTTCCGTTTCTTTCACCGAACGGGTTACCTCATCGAGGCGCACGTCCAGTTTACGGGCTTGCTGCAAGTCCTGTTGCAAGGCTTTGAAGTCTGCTTCGGAACGTTGTTCATCCTGAATACCCTGTTCGTACTCTTTACGGGCGGTATTCAATAGTTCCGTAGCCCGGAGCAGTTTGGCGGCAGCCTCTTTCTGCTGAACCTGCCGGGATTCTATCTGCTGTCCGGTAGATTTAACAGCCTCCTGCAAAGCCTGTTGTTCTGCTTTCGCCTTTTCCAGGGCGGACAAAGCGGCTTCCGACTCTTTCAGCCGGGTTTGCAGTTCCTGTTCCGCTTCTTCCGTCAATAACTCGATTCCCTGGATACGGGCCTGTACCTTATCGTAAGCCTCTTTGGCGACGGCATTCTTTTCAAAAATCAGGCGGGAGATCGAAGAATAAAGTTCGGTGCCTGTCAGCTTTTCAAGCAGCGACGCTTTTTCTCCCTGCTCCGCTTTCAGGAAAGTGGAGAAATCGTTTTGCGCCAGCAGAACGGAACGGGTAAACTGTTCGAAGGTCAGACCAATCAGTTCTACCGTACGCGCCTGCAATTCCGAACGGGTTCCCTGCTCTTCTTCTTCCTTATCTATATTATATAAGGTAACGCGGGGACTCTGCAAACGTCCGTTCTCCTTGTCGCGGGCACGTCCTACCGACCAGCGCGAACGATAGCGGTGACCGTTCAACGCCAGAAAGTCGACTTCCGCATATCCCGAAGCCGTCCCTCTTCGTAACAGGAAACGGGGATCGCTCTGGGGAAGCACCTCCTCATTCACATCCCGCAGTCTCACATTATTCTCTTTTGCCTGGTCCGTACGCGGCGTACGGGCAAACAAAGCCAGGCACATGGCATCCAATATCGTAGACTTCCCGGCTCCCGTCGGTCCCGAAATGGCAAAGATTCCGGCAGACAACAAGGGTTCGGCCGTAAAATCAACGTCAAAATCTCCTTCCAGCGAAGCCAGGTTACGGCCCCGTATCGCTAATATCTTCATAAAGAAACCTCCCGCATTACATCGTTGAACAATGATTCGATATCTTCCGGCAACTCGCCGCCATACTTACTGGTAAAGGCATGTTTCAGCATATCCAGCGGGGCGATACGTTGCAGGTCGTTGTAAGACAACGGACGGACCGTATCCGCCTCCTCCCGTTTCGGATAAGAGGGGACGATAGAAGTCAGGCGGACCGCTTTATCAGCCAGCGCCTCTTCTACGCGGTGGCGGAATCCCGGGTCGGGCTCCGTCAGCAAAACACGCACCTCCACATACGGCCAACGAGCCGGTTCGTCGCCCTCCTCCTGATTAGCCACAGGCAGTCCGGCAAGCTGTTCAACCACCTCCTCCGGCGATGTAGGCTGCTCCGGAATCCGGTGCAAGGCGGCAAACAAAGGGACAGGCAGCGATTCGACATCCGACAGGCATCCGTTTTCCACCGTAACGGCAACGACCTGGTGGCGGTAGTTCGTTTCCGAAAAAGACATCGGCAGCGGACTGCCGGAATAGCGCAGGTTCTCCCTGCCTCCTATCCGCTGCGCTTTATGGATATGCCCGAGCGCCGTATAAGCCAGCCCTTCATCGAATGTATCCGAAGAGACGGATTCCAGACCGCCCATAATGATGCGCTCGCTACGGTCGTCGTCCGACAGTTCGGCCCCGGTAGCATGCAGATGCCCCATGGCGACCAATGCCTCACCGGGCTGCCGCCGGGCATCGGCGAAATCATAGAGCTGGCGGTACATGCGGTTTATACCGGCTATATATGTATCATGCCCCTCCTCCGGAGCCGGATAATCTCCCTGACGCAGATAAGGAACGGCGAGACACCAGCCTTCCCGCTTTTTCTCCTTATTATATAAAGGTATCACCAGGGAATCGAAATCAATCTCTCCACTTTCCGTCCGCCGGATAATCCCGACAATGGAGGTATTCAACTCTTCCAGCAAAGGAATCGGAGATTCCAGCCGCGCAGCCGAATCATGATTACCGGCAACGACAATAACCTGCAAATGCGGATTGCGCCGGTTCGCCTCTTTCAGGAAATGAAAGAAACGGCGTTGCGCCGAGGCGGACGGGTTGGCTACATCGAACACATCACCGGCAATCAACAGGACATCCGTCTGCTGTTCCGCCAGGGTATCCACCAGCCAGTTCAGAAAGGCATCGTGTTCTTCCTCCCGGTCGTAACCGAAGAAAGTCTGGCCGAGATGCCAGTCGGCAGTATGTATAATCTTTAAAGACATAGTTTGTATATCTTGTTTCCGTTAAAATGAAGATTCAAAGATAAAGGATAATTCAGACATATACAGCCTGGCGGTGACTTTATATAAACACAAAAATAACTGCCGGTATTGCATATCACAACTGGATTCCTTTCATATCACAGTTGGATTCCGTTTGTTTCACAGATGGATTTCTTTTGTATCACAGCTGTGAAACACAAAGAAGATCGGATGAAAACGCCAGTGGCTCGGGAGGTAATCCGTTCTGTCTGCCGGGTAAACGGTTGCATTCCGGCAGACAGATTCAGCTATTTCCCAGGCACTTAATCCTGTAACCGAGAAGTTATGGAATTGTCTTGGTAATGAAAAACAGCAGTAACCGGTTCGTAATCCGGGCGCCCTACTTTTGCAGCAACAAAAAGGAACAAATTTATGACAAATTTTACTTCTGACTCGCGTGTAGGACGTGTGCTCCTACTCCCGGCCGGATTATTGGCTTGCAGCTTATTTACCCCTTTTACCGTAACTGCAAAGAATGACATTCCGGTAACTATCTCCCAGCAGGTTCGAACGAAGATACAGGTGAACGGTACCGTTACCGATGCGACCGGCGAACCACTGATCGGAGCGACCGTTCTCGAAAAAGCCAGCGGTAACGGAACGATTACCGACGTCGACGGAAATTTCAGCCTGGCAGTCCCCTCCGATGCCGTATTATCGGTTAGTTACATCGGTTACAAACCACAGGACATCGTAGTCAACGGCAAAACGACTTTCAATGTCGTGCTGGAAGACGACTCCGAGAAACTGGAAGAAGTGGTCGTTGTCGGCTACGGCGTGCAACGCAAGGTGAACCTCTCCGGTTCCGTAGACCAGATTAATGCCAAGCAACTGGAAGCCCGCCCAATCACGAACATTTCAAAAGGTTTGCAGGGAATGGTCCCCAACCTGAACATCGACTTCACCAGCGGCGAACCGGGACAGGCTGCTAAAATCAATATCCGTGGAGAAGCCTCCATCAACGGTGGCAGCCCGCTGATCCTGATAGACGGCGTCGCCTCGGATGCCGAAGAACTGAACCGGTTGCTCCCGGAAGACATCGAAACCCTTTCGGTGCTGAAAGATGCCTCCTCCGCAGCCATCTACGGGGCGCGTGCCGCCTTCGGTGTCATCCTGATAACCACGAAACAGGGTAGCAGCGACCGCATCCAGGTAAGCTACAATAACAACTTTGCCTGGAAACGCCCCTCTATCCTCCCTAACAAAACTTCCGACCCTTATATCTACCTGAAACTGAAAAACATCGCCGTACTCAACACTCCCTGGAGTTCCGGTCACGTCGCCAGCGACGAACGCCTGGAATGGGCACGCCAGCGCTCCGACAATCCTGACGGGACCGACCCGGTACGCCTCAACCCGCTCGACGAAACGCAGTGGGAATATATGGGAAACCGCGACTGGACACGTTATTTCCTGGATAAGAATACATTCAGCAATACACATCAGCTATCGGTCTCCGGCGCCACCGAGAAAACGAAGTTCTACCTTTCCGGCGGTGTGGACGATGAGAACGGTATCCTGGCCGGTATCGTAAAGAATGACAACTACCGCCGCTACAGTATGCGGGCCAAGGTCAGTTATAAAATATGGGACTGGCTGACGCTCTCGAACAACACTTCGTTTGTCGCCACCAACCGCATCAAACCGAGTTATCTTTCCAGCCGCGGCGAACCGTATATCGACAGCAACGGCATCCGCCAGAAAGGGAACGGCGACTCGAACATGAGCATCTTCTACGACCTGGCTCCCACCGACTGGGACAAGAACCCGGACGGAACCTGGGCAAACAATGCCGCCGGTATCGCCATGGCCCAGCTGGTAGACGGCGGCGAAGAAACAAGCAAATACAACCGCCTGCAAAGTACGTTCTCCGCCGAGATGTCTTTCTGGGAAAAGATGCTGACGGTAAACGCCAACTTCACTTTCATGAAAGGAAACGAAGATTACGACTGGTTCAAAAACAAATATGTAATCGGATACGGGCCGAACGATATCCGCGAGCTGGGAGACAGCAAAGCCTACAAAAGCACGACCAACGATTATTACAGCGTACTGGAACTGTTTGCGACCTTCAACAAGGCTTTCGACAAACATTATGTGACCGGTATCCTCGGTTTCAACCAGGAATACAACCGCTGGAACTGGTACAAAGCCGAACGCGAAGGAATCATCTCGACCTCACTCCCGTCCATCGGACTGTCGTCGGGCGACCAATTCGTCAGCGAGCAATATACCGACTGGGCCATCCGCGGGCTTTTCTTCCGTGCCAACTATACGTATGACAACCGTTATATCTTCGAAGTGAACGGGCGTTACGACGGAACATCCCGTTTCCCAAAGGAAAAACGTTTCGGGTTCTTTCCTTCTGCTTCCGCTGCCTGGCGCGTGGATGCCGAACCGTTCTTCGAATCTTTCCTTTCGACCGTCAGCCAGTTGAAGGTGCGCGCTTCATACGGTTCGCTGGGTAACCAGCTTGTCGGGGAATACGGTTATATCCCGGCCATGAGTTCACAACTGGGTAATTACATCATCAATGGCAAATTACAGCAGGTGGTAACCCCTCCTTCGCTGGTCTCTCCGGATTACACCTGGGAGGAAGTGCGTACCCTGAACGGAGGTCTCGACCTGGCTTTCCTGGATAATAAACTGACAGCCACTGTCGATGTGTACCGCCGCGACACCAAAGGAATGCTTACGCTGGGTAAAGAACTTCCGGGCGTACTCGGCGCCAGCGAACCGAAAGAGAATGCCGCCGACATGAAAACAACCGGTTGGGAGCTGACAGTCGGCTACCGCGACCAGTTCCAGCTGGACGGCAAACCATTCAACTGGGGTGTCAAATTCATGCTCTCGGATAACCGTTCGTGGATTACCCGGTTCGACAACCCGAACGGGAGCCTTACCCAATATTACCAAGGACAGGAACTGGGCGAAATATGGGGATTGCAAAGCGATGGTTTCTTCCAGAGTGAAGATGAAATCAAGAACCTCGACCAGTCGTCCATCATCCCCTGGGGTGCTCTGGAAATCGTCAACGGATGGCCGAAATATAAGGACCTGAACGGTGACAAGAAAATCACCAAGGGAAGCGTCACCGTAGGTGACCCGGGCGACCTGAGTGTCATTGGAAACTCTTCTCCCCGCTTCCGCTTCGGGTTCAACCTGAATGCCGAATGGAACGGATTTGACCTGTCGGCCTTCTTCCAGGGGATTGCCAAACGCGATTATTATCCGATGAGTTACCTCTATTGGGGATTCTACCAGCAGCCGTATGCCGGCGGCCCCGAACACCTGTTCGACTTCTACCGCCCGACAACCGACAGCGATGTGGATATGGCCAAACACTCACAGTCCTATATCAATGCCGGACTGGCAAACCAGAATCTGAATGCCCGTTATCCGGTGCTCCAGTCATGGCTCGCCGACAAGAACCTGGGTACCGATATCGACCAGTCGATGGGACTGGCTATCCCTCAGACCAACTATCTGCTGAACGGCGCTTACCTGCGTATCAAGAATATCACGCTAGGATATACTCTGCCATCCGAATGGACCCGGAAGGCGCATCTGAGCCGGGTACGCGTATTCGTCAGCGGCGATAACATCTTCGAATGGAGTGCTCTGAAGAAATATTTCGACCCCGAAGCCGTTACCGACGAATCCAACTACGGTTATGTCTATCCGTTCAACCGCCAATACTCATTCGGCGTCAATGTCACATTCTAATCATCAAAAAAAGCAACAATGAAAAAAGAGTTATATTACCTGGCAACGCTTCTTACGTGCCTCGCATCTGCCTCCTGCAACGACAATTTTATGGAACGCCATCCGCAGACGGAGATTGGCGTAGACAGTTACTTCAATACGGAGCAGGACTTGAAAATGTATTGTTACAACCTGTACGACTTCCCAAACTTCAACAATTACACAGCCGATGCCGGAACCGACAACCAGGCAACGACAGACGTTGTGGAAGTAAAGAACATCATGATTTCGACCAACGCCAATTCGACAACGGTGAGTTCCGGATGGGACTGGGAGAAATTACGCACAATCAATCTTTTCCTCGATAACTGCGAAAAGGCTACCGTAGCCGAAGACGTGCTTGCCCATTACCAGGGAGTAGCCCGCTTCTTCCGGGCCCGTTTCTATATGGACAAGGTAAAACGTTTCTCCGACGTGCCCTGGTACGACAAAACGCTGACTACCTCAGACGAAGACTTGTACAAACCTCGTGACTCCCGCGACGTTGTCATCCAGAAGATATTTGAAGACTACCAGTTTGCCGCCGAGCACGTGAAGACCGGCCAGGAGACAGGCGCCGTGGATAAATGGGTAGTCCTCATCTATATGGCACGCCATGCGCTGTACGAAGGTACCTATCGCAAATATCACGACGAACTGAATTTGCAGGGTTCAGCCAACACCTATCTGAAAATAGCCGCTGATGCCGCTCTCCAAATCATGAACGAAGGAGGCTTCAGTATCTATACGACCGGCGATACGGATAACGATTACCACACCTTGTTTGAAAGCCCCGACCTGAGCAGCAATCCGGAAATCATTCTGGCCACTTATTTCGACAGAAAGATAAAAGGGAATGGCTTCTGGGCTTTCATGTTCGGTAATTATATCCCTTGCCCGACCAAAGATCTGGTACAATCTTACCTGATGAAAGATGGTACCTACTACTCCGCCCAGCCGGGTTATGAAACCAAACAGTTCGTAGAAGAATTTCAGAACCGCGACCCGCGTATGTGGCAGACACTCGCCTGGCCGGGATGGGAACTAATCAACACGATGACCTATGCCCCGGGAGCCGGCATCTATGTGCAGAATCTGAACAAGAACTTCTCCGGCTACCACCAAATCAAAGGTTTCATCAATAATAAGGACGAGGATTATTACCTGGGCATCGATTACCCTGTACTGCGTTACGCCGAAGTACTACTGACCTATGCCGAAGCCCGTGCCGAACTGGGTGAATTAACCCAGGACGATTTGGATAAAACAATCAACCGCCTCCGTTCGCGTGCCGGCATCCCTCCCCTGAAACTAAATCCGGCAGCCGACCCGGTCATGCAGAAAGCCTTCCCTGGCATCTCCTCCACCTTACAGGAGATACGCCGCGAACGCCGTGTCGAACTGGCCCTCGAAGGTTTCCGCTACGATGACCTGATGCGCTGGAAATCCGGCAAATTACTGGAAAAAGAACCCGAAGGCCTCTACTTCCCTTCCTTAGGCAAATTCGACCTGACAGGCGACGGTGTAGAAGATATTTACCTGATTCCTTCCTCACAGGATATCCCCGCTGAAGCGGATAAGGAAACCAATTCGCTGGGTAAAAAGCTGGTATATTACAAAACCGGCACAATCGATGACACGAATGCGACTGTTTACCTGGCCGAAGGGACAAAAGGAAATATCCTGACGATTAAAGACATGGGCACCTTCCAGGAACCCAAATTCTATTACCGCCCCGTCCCGAAACACGAGGTCGACCTGAATCCGGCATTGGCTCCGCAGTTGTTCGGGTGGGAATAAAACAAGTGATACATAGACATAAGATAATAATACTAAAAACAAGAATATATGAAAACGACAAATGTATTAATCGCCTTATCATTCATGGCGGTAAGCGTATGTAGCCATGCACAGGATGCGCTACCCAAACAAATAAAAGTAGGAAAAGAGCGAGTGAAGGCACGCAAGGAAATCCGGTTACCCGAAATAGACGGATATAACCTGTTGAAATGTGATTTCCATATCCATACAATCTTCTCCGACGGCATCGTATGGCCGACATTGCGGATACAGGAAGCCTGGGAAGAAGGTCTCGACGCCATCGCCATCACCGACCATATCGAAGGGCAGCCGGCGCGTCCCGGTGTAGAAAAAGGAAATCATAATTATTCCTTCGACCTGGCAAAAGAGGAAGCGGACCGCCGGGAAATCATCCTGATAAAAGGGGGCGAAATCACTCGCTCGATGCCTCCCGGACATCTGAACGCCCTGTTTGTCAAAGATGTAAATGCGCTCGACCAGAAAGATTACATGAAAGCAATCGAAGAAGCCCACAACCAGGGTGCCTTCATCCAATGGAATCATCCGGGATGGGGTGTCGACTCTATCCTATGGCACGACGTACACGAAACGCTCTACCAGAAAGGCTGGCTGAACGGCATCGAAGTATTCAACGAATTTGAATGGTATCCGGTCGCCCTGAACTGGGTAAACGAAAAGAACCTGACTTTACTTTGCAACACCGATGTACACGACGTCATCGAACGCTTATATGATTTCCGCACCACCAGCCACCGTCCGATGACGCTTGTCCTGTCGAAAGACCGCACGGAAGAAGGAATCCGCGAAGCTCTTTTCGACCGCCGTACCCTGATATGGTTCTATGACACTCTGATGGGAAAAGAAGATTTACTGCAAAAGTTCTTCGAGGCTTCCGTCGAAATGAAACCGGTCCACCACTCCACCCCCGAACGTTCATACCGGAGTATCGTGAACCATACAGATGTCCCCTTCCTCCTCCGGAAAACAGATAAGAATGCAAACGGTTATCCGGAAACAATCAAGATACCCGCCGGAGAAACGATACTTGTCATACAACCTAAAGCAAACAGCAACCAATCGGTGTCTTACCTGGTCGAGAATATGATTATCAGTCCGGAAAAGAGATTAGAGGTCCGGCTGTTCTAAACAGAGTTTTTACCTTAACCCAAAAAACAAAGTGTATATAAAAAACACTGAAACTATGATTTCCCCCGTCATTTTACAGATGCCGGGGGATTAATTTTCTCCCCTTTACCGATTATCAGTTAATAAAAACATTTACCACATTTTCCAATTGCCCCTTATTTGATATTATCAAAATTAAACCCTTATCTTTGCAATCCCTGTTAATAACTCATAATTATGACCTGTAAAAATGGAGATAGTTGAAAATGACAAACTTATATGGAACCGCTTTCTGGCGGGAGACAATGAGGCTTTTTCCGAAGTCTATCAAAAATATGTCCAAAGTCTCTTTTTATACGGTCTACAATTTACTTCCGACCGGGAGCTGGTAAAAGATTCCATTCATGACCTTTTTGTTAAACTATACAACGGGCGGAATAACATTAGTGAGATAAAAAACGTAAAAATTTACCTGTTCGTCCTCCTGAAAAATATCTTGATCGACGAATTCAGAAAGAATTCAAAAATAGCTACAACAGACAATCTTCAACCATTAGAGAATAAAACGGCCAGCGCTGAAGATGAGTTTTTAGATCGCGAAGAGGCTTTCCTTGCACAACAAAAAGTAAAAGATTTGATGTCTGTACTGACACTGAGACAGCGCAAAGCCATATTTTATCGCTTTATAGAGGGCATGGATATCAAAGACATTTGCGAACTAATGGATATGAACTATCAATCCGTGGTCAACCTGATCCAACGCGCCCTCACTAAAATCCGGAATTCCAGCCTTCTCTATCTGCTGATCTGAGAAATAAAAATTATTTTATTTTTTCCCGAAATAAATGAGTATATAAAAATACTTCATCCGTCCTGTTCTAAAATAAAGCAAAATAATGCCATGGAACAGAACAAATATATCAAATTCAAATATGAAGATTTTCTTCAGGATCCATATTTCCTGGAATCCATGAAAACACCTTCGGATGAATCTATAGCTTTCTGGGAAAAAGCAAAACAGACATTCAAAAATCCGAAAGAATTTGAAGATGCATGCAAATATATAGACAAACTGAATGAAGAAATTGCAGAAAAAGCATTGACAAAAGAGGAAATATCCTTATTATGGAAACAGATATCCGATGATACATTCTCACATGTTCCCATCAGAAAAACTCTCCACAGCCCTTGGAAATTCATTCAGATCGCAGCCTCTGTGGCTGTTATCCTCTTTTTCGCCTACTGGATTTATGATCAAGATAAAGCCAAAGACGACAGTATTCTTTCATTCGCCTTGCAGACCACCCATACAGTTCCCGTAACCGAAGATGAATCAGTTCTGATTCTTTCCGATAAGAAGCAAGTCCGCATGAAAGAAGATGAAGCAACTATCTCTTATAGTAATCAAAACAAAGTCATTACAGTACAAAAAGATGATAAGGAAGAAGTTATCTCACAAGAAGAAACATTTGTTTACAACCAATTAGTAACTCCAAAGGGAAAACGATCAACCCTGATCCTCGCCGATGGGTCGAAAATATGGCTAAATGCAGGTACCCAGGTTATCTATCCCAAAGAATTCCAGAAAGATAAGAGAGAGATTTTTGTCAATGGAGAAATTTATATCGAAGTTACCCCTGATAAGGAACGACCTTTCTTTGTAAAAACCAGAAATCTGGATGTGCGTGTATTGGGGACTAAATTTAATGTTATGTCTTATTCGGATGAAACACTCGAAAGAATCGTCTTGGTTTCCGGTTCAGTTGCAGTCGATAATCGTAATCCGGAAAATGAAGAAGTCGCCCTTTCCCCTAACCAGATGTATGAAGTAAATAATCACAAAGCACGTGTTAGCCAGGTAGATACTTATAATTTCATATCCTGGATACATGGTCTTTATATTTATAACGACAAATCACTAGATGAAGTATTGGATGGTCTTTCCAGATACTACGGCATACAGATCGAATTTAACGGTAAAAGCAGTACCCGCTACTCAGGTAAGCTTGACCTGAAACAAAGTTTCGATGAATTACTGGACGGCATGAAAGGACTCACTAACATAGAATACACAAAAGACGAGAATAATAAATATAGTATTAATTGTAAATAAAGAAAGGAGGAAATATCATGGGATAAAAAACACATAAAAAAAGTCGGGCTATACGACCAATATCCCCCGACTTCATTTAAGCACACATTAAATAAATAATGTATAACTGATAAATCGATACAAATGTATGGAAAATAGAGAAAAATCGTATCATAAAATAGTTAAAGTAAAGCAAATACACTGGACAATCGTCCTCGTTTTATTCCTTCTCTTCGGGAATAGTCTTTCGGCCAGTATTTTACAGATCAATGTACAAAGCCAGCTTCTGACAGTGAATGTCAATGAAGAGAGTATCAAAAACATATTCTCAGTCATCGAAAACAACAGCGAATATGTATTCTTCTACCCCACGCATATCGACCTCAACCGGAAAGTAACAATCGATATCCAGAAAGGAACAATAAATCAGGTCCTAACGGAACTTTTCAGGGGTACGAACATTACTTTTTCCGTTTCGGGGAAGCAAGTTTATGTAAAGATGAAAACAACCACATCCCAGATTGAACAGGAAAACCGGGGAATCAAAGTAAAAGGTAACGTGACTGACTTTAACGGCCAGCCGCTTGCCGGTGTCTCAATCCAACAGAAAGGAACAACCAACGGAACAATTTCTGATATCGACGGCAGCTATTCGATCTCCGTTCCTGACAAATATGCCATATTGGTATTTTCCTATATCGGTTTTGTAGCTAAGGAAGAAACAATAGGTAGCCGGGAAATCGTCAATGTCGTGATGTCGGAAGATGTCGGACAATTGGAAGAAGTTGTCGTTGTCGGATACGGAACACAAAAAAAAGTAAGTGTAGTAGGTTCCGTATCCAACATCTCCGTAGGAGAGATTAAGAAAGCAGCCACTCCTTCACTGTCAAATACATTGGGTGGCCAGTTGCCAGGAATCATTACTCGCCAGGCAACCGGTGAACCTGGTTACGATCAGGCAAGCGTTTATATCCGGGGTATAGCTTCTTGGGTAAACCGCAATCCGCTAATCCTTGTCGATGGTATCGAACGTGATATGAACAATATCAATACGGAAGAAATCGAAAGTATTTCCATCCTGAAAGATGCTTCCGCCACAGCCGTTTATGGAGTGAAGGGCGCCAATGGTGTAATCCTGATCACAACCAAGCGCGGAGAGATAGGCAAACCGAAAGTTTCGATCCGTACAGAGTTCGCTGCTGTACAAGCCCTGAGATTACCGGAATACATCAACAGCGCTGAATATGCAGGATTGATCAACGAAGGGCGTGCTAATGTAGGTAAGCCAGCCCGCTATACGGATACGGATATCGCTCTGTATGCTGATGGCAGCGATCCTTATCTGCATCCGAATGTAGACTGGGTTAATGAAATCCTGAAAAAGAATACATTCCAGAACATCACCAACATGAACGTCACCGGAGGTTCTGAGATTGTCCGCTATTTCGTCAATGCCGGCTACACTACATTGGGAGGATTGTATAAAACTGACAGCGAAAACAACTATAATACCAATGTACGGGTAGATCGCTATAACTTCCGGTCACGCATAGAAATCAACCTGACAAAACACTTCCTCATCGACCTGGGTATTGGTGGTATCATTCAGAAAGGAAACTATCCGAACATGGGACAATATGATATCTATTATAATCTGCGTGCAACTCCTCCGTTAGCGTTTCCGAAACAAAATCCGGATGGTTCCGTGGGAGGCATCATGTCTTTTCTTGGTTCCAATCCGTGGGCTGTGATGACACAGTCCGGATATAAGGTAAACAACCGGAATACCTTACAGAGCACATTCGGCGTTAAATGGGACCTATCGGAACTCGTGAGCAAAGGTTTATCACTCAGTGGACGTTTCTCCTACGATTATTATTCGGATGCATGGAACACTCGTTCAAAAGTGTTTGAAGTAAAACAGTATTTGGGAAAAGATGAAAATGGCAATGATCAATATACGGTATTACGTGAAGCAACACCAATGACCTACAGTTCCGGAAATAGCTCTAACCGCGCATTGTATTCGGAAGCATCGCTGAATTACGACCGGGCATTTAATAAAATACATAATGTATCCGCCATGTTGCTATACAACCGCCGCGATTATGTTGACATAAATGCCAGTAGTTCTATTCTGAATCTCCCTTATCGTCGACAGGGACTTGCCGGACGCTTCACATATGACTATGACCACCGCTACCTGACCGAATTCAATTTCGGGTATAACGGTTCGGAACAGTTCCCCAAAGGAAAACGTTATGGTTTTTTCCCGTCTATATCAGCAGGCTGGGTACTCTCAAACGAAGCTTTCTGGAAAGCATCATTCATTGATAACCTGAAGATCAGAGGGTCTATCGGTAAAGTCGGGAATGACATCTCCAACAATGCCCGCCGTTTTCTATATTTGACAACAATCGACAAAAATGGTCCCAGCTATCCGTTCGGACAAACCTTTAACTGGTATCAAGGAATTCAGGAAGGACAGATCGGAACTTCCGATGTTACCTGGGAAACAGCTACCAAAGCAAATGTTGGATTCGACATATCCTTTTTCAATAAACTATCTTTGCAGGTCGATGCTTTCTCGGAAAAACGAAAAGGCATCCTGATCGAGCGCCAGCGCATCCCCGATATCTATGGATATCTGGGTAATTCGATACCACAGGGCAATCTGGGTAAAGCCAAAAACTATGGTGTCGACGGAGCACTGGAGTTCAAAAATCAAACGACCTCCGGAGTGTTCTACTCCTTGCGTGCTAACTTTTCTTATGCACACAACGAAATCATAGAAAACGATACTCCGCTACCTAAATACGATTATCTGGACAGCCGGGGACATCCGATCGACCAACCATTCGGCCTAATTGCACTAGGCTTGTTCAAAGATGACGAAGAGATTGCCAACAGCCCGAAACAAACTTTCCAGGAAAAAGTCAGGCCCGGTGATATTAAGTACAAAGATATCAACAATGACGGCGTTATCGACAGTTACGACCGGGTAGCAATCGGCTATCCGCGCATGCCGGAAATCATGTATGGATTTGGAGGTACAATCTCTTATAAAGGATTCGATGCCAGTATATTTTTTACCGGAGCTACCCGTACCAGTCTCTTCCTTGCAGGGCTGACCATCTGGCCATCCATGGACGGAGAAGGATCATCCAATATCCTGCGTGAATATTATGAGAATCGCTGGACACCGGAGACTGCCGGTACTGCCAAATATCCAGCCATTACCGACAACAAAAACGAGAACAACTTCCAGACCTCTACCCTGTATATGCGCGACGGCACATACCTGAAACTGAAAAATGCAGAGATAGGATATACCCTTGACAAGAAACTGACACGAAAGATCAACATCGACAATCTGCGTTTCTTCGTCAACGGCCTAAACCTATATAGCTGGGATAAGATCAAGATCGTTGATCCGGAATCTAACGACGGTACCAATAGTGGAACAGGAGCTTACCCTACTTCCCGGACCTTCAATGTGGGATTACAAGTTAATTTTTAATCAACAATATAAGAATGTTATGAGAAAATATATTTATAGTTCACTATTGTTTATACTGCTTTGTTCCTGTGCAGATTACTTAGAAAAAACCCCTGACGAAGACATGACTCTACAGGAGGTTTTTGAAAGCAGAAATTATGCAGAAAAGTTTTTAACATCTGCTTACACACACATGAGCAGGGAATGTTACCAGGCTGATAATGCCGGTTTTGCCGGAGGAGCTTCCGACGAGTTGGAGATCACCTGGACCTACCCATACTGTAACAAACTGAACGAAGGTAGCTGGAACCCCAGCACAACAACTTTTGAAAATTGGAAAATCTATTGGGAAGGTATCCGTATTACCAATATTTTTTTGGAAAATATAGATAAAACACCGATGGATCAGGAAGCTAAAGATACCTGGATCGGAGAAGCTTATTTCCTGCGTGCTCTCTACCACTTCTATTTATTCCGCATGTACGGACCGATTCCTCTCGCTGATCAAAGTTTTGATGTTAACAACGCTTCTGCTATAGAAAGAAAGCCAGTCGGTGATTGTGTTCGCTTTATCACAGAAGATTGTGACAGGGCCCTGAACACTCCGATACCCATGCAGGCGACATCCAATCAATACGGGCGGGCGACCAAAGCTGCTGCCCTGGCTCTGAAAGCAAGAACATTACTGTATGCAGCCAGTCCTTTGTTCAATGGGAATACCGATTATGCGAATTTCAAAAATACTGACGGGACACAACTAATCCCGACAAGTACCGACAAAGAACTGTGGAAACAAGCAGCCGATGCTGCACTGGCATGTATTAATCAATGCGAAGGAGCCGGATATGCACTCTACAGAGAAAATGATCCAATGAAATCATACCAGAACCTGTTTCTAAAACGTTGGAACAGCGAGGTCTTGTTTGCCCAGAATATGGAGGACAACTGGTTGCACGAGTCTTATATGAATCCAAACGGCATGGGAGGATGGAGCGGTTACTGCCTGACACAGGAAATGGTCGATTCTTATCATATGGCAAACGGCGAACGTCCCATACTGGGTTACAATGGCGACGGAACTCCCATTATCAACCCGGCTTCGGGATATATGGAAAAAGGGTTCAGTACAAAAGCAGATCCAAACGGGTACTATCCGGACAATATCTATAATATGTATGTAGACCGTGAACCTCGTTTCTACGCCAGTGTCAATTACAACGGTGCCATGTGGAAAGGTCGTCGGATAGAATTCTGGCCAGGAGGAAAAGATGGAAAAACAACAGGGCCCGATTATACTAAAACCGGTTATCTGGTTCGTAAAGCATCTGACGAAAATTACGACTTGCCTACCGGAAACGGAAAATCACTCTATACCTGGATCATTTTCCGTCTGGGTGAACAATACCTCAATTATGCCGAAGCGATCAACGAATATGAAGGTCCTTCAAAAGCGTATCCTTACCTAAACACTATCAGAAACCGTGCCGGTCTGCCTGACCTGCCGAAAGGTCTGAGTCAGGATGAAATGCGTGAAAAAATCCGTCATGAAAAACGGATCGAGATGGCCTTCGAATCACAACGGTATTATGACTGTCGTCGCTGGAAAATCAGTCCACAGACTGACGGATCATGGATACACGGAATGAATATCAATGCAGGAACAAGCATACGTGATGAAGCATTCTATGAAAGAATAACTGTAGAAAAGAGAATATTCGAAAACAAGCATTACTTGTGGCCTATACCTCAGAACGAAATCGATAAATGTCGTCCAAGTCTGATACAGTCACCAGGGTGGGAGCTTGACGAAACAAGGAATTAACAGTCCCATATTCAAACCCTGATCTGCATACTTCCTACAGAACAGCTCGTCTGCAAAGACAGCGACAAGCTGTTCTGTACTATCTATTATTAATTTAATTCTCAACTACATACAAAATGAAAAAAATATATTTATCTGCCTTGCTGGTCTGTGGCAGCCTAATCGCATCAGCCCAATGGAAACCGGCAACCAATAACATTATCACCCCCTGGGGAGAAAATCTCGATCCTCAACATGTATTACCCGAATATCCTCGTCCTATCATGGAACGGGAAAACTGGCTAAATCTGAACGGATTATGGGATTATACCTTATCCACTAAAGAGGAGAACAACATCCCTGCCACTTTCGATGGGAAAATACTGGTTCCTTTCGCTATCGAGTCTAGTTTGTCTGGTGTTGGGAAAGAGATCGGTCCGGATAAATCCCTCTGGTACCATCGGACTTTCAGTGTTCCAACCGACTGGAAAGGGAAAAAGCTACTTCTCAATTTCGGAGCAGTAGACTGGCAAGCCGATGTCTACCTTAACGATATAAAAATAGGAAGACACACCGGCGGAAGTACTCCGTTCTCTTTTGATATTACTCCCTATCTGAAAAAGTCTGGTGAACAGAAACTGGTCGTACGAGTATGGGACCCAACATCCAGCGCTTTTATCCCCAAAGGAAAACAACGTAATGACGGAAAAGTAGAAATAGGCATGTGGTGGTATCCTCCTGTAACCGGAATATGGCAAACAGTATGGCTGGAACCTGTAAACGATCAACATATTACGAACCTGAAAATGGTACCGGATATTGATACCCAAACATTACATGTCAACATCGAAAGTAAAAATACAACAGAAGCCGATCGCATAACGTTTAAGATATCAGACGGAAAGAGCCTGGTCTGCGAACAAACAGTTACCGCTGGTCAAATAGAATATGAAGCAGTAATGTTACCGTTCAGCACAACTGATATCATCTCCAGCCAAGCTACTTTCCGGCAATCTATCCAAATCAACATTCCATCGCCCAAACTCTGGTCACCCGATTCTCCCTTTTTGTATGACGTGGAGATAGAACTGTATCACAACGGGAAAAAGGTGGATCAGATAAAAAGCTACTGCGCAATGCGTAAGGTATCCATCGGACGGGATGCCCAAGGTTTACTGCGCCTGCAACTGAACAACAAAATGATCTTCCACAACGGTCCGTTGGATCAGGGCTGGTGGCCTGACGGTCTCTATACTGCACCAAGTGACGAAGCATTGGTTTATGATATAAAAAAGACCAAAGAATTAGGTTTCAACATGATACGCAAACATGTAAAAGTCGAACCTGCGCGTTGGTACACCCACTGCGACCGGATTGGTATCCTGGTCTGGCAAGACATGCCGAGTTGCGACTACGACAAAGGGGAAAAATCTCCGGAATGGGTTCCCTGGAATTACTTCAACGGACGGGATGTCAACCTCCCGGCTGAGGACATGGCGACTTACTGCAAAGAATGGAAAGAAATAATGGACTTTCTTTACTCCTACCCTTCCATTGTTATGTGGGTTCCTTTCAATGAAGCCTGGGGACAGTTTTGTACGAAAGCAATTGCAGACTGGACTAAAAAGTACGATCCTTCCCGCACCGTCAACGCCGCTTCGGGAGGTAACCTTTATGCTGATGCCGGAGAAGTTCTCGACACACATTATTATCCGGGACCGGAACTCCGCCTGTTCAACCCTAATAAAGTAAACGTGATCGGTGAATACGGTCCATGCGGATTTCAGATCATCGGACATGATTGGTATGCTCCGACCGGAGTTCACGATCCGGCCAAACTGAGACAAGAATATATTGATCAGACCAATAAATATATCAATGCTATGAACCTGCTGAAAACAGAGATCGGAAAAGGTGCCTCAGCCGCTGTTTATTGCCAGACAACAGATGTGTTCCGCGAAAGTAACGGACTTGTCACTTTCGACCGTAAGTCTCGTAAATTCAATGAAAAAGAGTTTACTGAAGCAAATAAGGAGATTTCGGATTATTTCGGGGAATAATCTAAAGGATCAATCTGAATTTTGTTACGTTGCTTTTGATTTGACCTAAAAGCAACGTAACAACGATAATCATTTTAAACCATATCATTATGAGAATATCCATCCTGCTTACCTGTTTCACAATACTGATTTCTACTTTTGGTAGTGCTCAGCAAATAAAGAGGAACCTGATTGCCAACAGTTGTTTTGAGGAAGGTTTAAAACATTGGTACACAACCTGTGAACCCAATATCAACGTTAATTACTATATTGATAAAGATACGCCGATTTCCGGTTCTGCTTCTGCACTAATCTCTGTCGATCAACCAGGTAGCCATTCGCATGATGCCATGCTGTACGTATTATTCCCTGTGGAAAAAAATGCAAAATATAAGATCTGTTTCAAAGCCATGTGCTCCAGAAAAGAGCAACTCAAACTGGAATTCTGTTCGGATCATGGCGACTATATACCTCCTGTAATTGAAATAAGACCAGAATCTTTCAAAAGTGAATATGATGACGATCGGTTAAAAGGGAGTATTTCCGTTACTCCGGAAGTCCGGGAATATACTTTTATCACCGGACCTCTTGACAAGGCTGACTGGAAATACAAGCTGGCATTCCAGTTTGCAACAGCTGCCCCATATACCCTATACTGGATAGACGATGTAAAAATATGTCGTGCTGACGACGGGGACTGGGATGGAAATCTTTTCCCCGCTGATGAATCCGGAAGAACTTCCTTTCCAATCAAAGGTACTTCCAGTAATCTTGTGATTCCCTATTGTCCGAATGAAGAAACAGCTTATGATCTCACATTTACTTTACAAAGTAACCGAAAAACGGAACTACATACACCTATGATCCCCATCTATGGAAACTATCACACAATAAATTTTGATAATGAGCCGGAAAACCGTATAATGACCTGCCTATTCCACCAGAGAACACCTCCGAACCAAGTTGTCTCTCCCCGGATCGAAAGAATTGGCTGCTGGAATATCTTACTTTCCAACATTAAATCTGATGCTGGAGATTTCAATGCTCTCATAAAACATATAACAGTAAAAGAACAAAACTTACGGCTTCTGGATTGTGAGATACTCAACCCAATATCCGAACTCCTTTTAGGAACAAAACATCAGTTCAGGATTGGAGAATTCGTCACACCAACCCATGCCAGCCCATCAGTTGTCTTCGGCGTACAGAACGGACAAGGTTGTGCAACCATCGACCAGCAAGGTGTTTTGACTGGAACCAGTCCCGGTGATATCACTGTCAAAGTATGTAATCGGGAAGGAGACATAATCAGAGCCATACCAGTCATAATAACGCCCCCCGTTTCCACTGGGAAGACTCAGAAAGAAACAGTCCAACTGTATCCAACGATCGTTCGGCAGGGAGAAGATATCTATATTTCCGGATCGACAGAAGAGAGCAGTATATCTCTATATAGTATTACCGGACAAATGATCTTTTTTGATCGACACAACTTGCACACAATACAAACCTACTCACTTCACCCGGGAGTGTACATTGCCAGAATCATTCACAATCAAAACATCAGCATACAAAAAATCCGTATCAAATAAAGTTGTTACAAAAAAACAAGCGCAGACTCATGTTGACAAAATACATGAATCTGCGCCTTCCATGTTCTTGACAGTCGGTAATTCAAAATTAACCCCTATCTTTGCAGTCTCAACAAAAAACTCTCTTATGAATTGGTTGCAGGAAGCTTTTTTAGAGCCGACGATGTTGCAGGCTGTTATAGTTATCTCGCTGGTTTCGGCCGTGGGATTATTCTTGGGAAGACAGAAGATATTCGGTATATCACTGGGTATCACCTTCGTGTTCTTTGCCGGGATTCTGGCCGGACATTTCGGGATAGTTGTCAATAAAGACATGCTGAACTTCGCACAGAGCTTCGGTCTGATTCTGTTTGTCTACTCTTTAGGGTTACAGGTCGGTCCGGGTTTCTTCTCCTCTTTAAAGAAAGGCGGAGTAGCCATGAACATGATGGGATTGGGTGTCATCCTGCTGGGATTGCTCATGGCTCTTGCTTTCCATTGGACGACCGGTGTTTCGTTGCCGAATATGGTCGGCCTGCTTTGCGGAGCCGTTACCAACACACCGGCTCTGGGTGCTGCGCAACAGGCTTTATTACAGGTAGAACCGGCCGATTACAAGGAAGTGACCGATATGGCACTGGCTTGTGCCGTTGCCTATCCTTTGGGAGTCGTAGGGGTTATCCTGGCTATTATCCTACTGAAAAAAGTGTTCGGAGACAAGAACCTGGCGGACGATAAAGAAAAACATAATACCAAACCCAACATCACCGAATTCCATATCAGCAACCCAGCTATCTACGATAAAAGCATCAAAGATATTATGAAGCTGACGGAGAAACATTTTGTGATTTCCCGCGTGTGGCGTAACGGAAAAGTAAGTATCCCTACCTCCGACACCGTACTGCATGAAGACGACCATCTGCTGATTATTTCCCATAAATCAGATGTCGAAACCATCAAAGTGCTTTTCGGAGAACAGGAAAACGTCGACTGGAACAAAGAAGATATCGACTGGAATGCAATCGACTCGCAACTGATATCCCGCCGCATCGTCGTTACCCGCAACCGGGTAAACGGCGTAAAGCTCGGTTCGCTCCGACTACGTAACCTGTACGGCATCAATATCACCCGTGTGAACCGTGCCGGTATCGACCTGGTTGCCGACTCGGCCCTCCATCTGCAGATTGGCGACCGCCTGACGATCGTCGGTGAAAAGAATGCAGTCAACAATGTTGGTAAAATACTAGGCGACGAGATCAAACGCCTGGATAACCCGAATCTGCTGGCGGTATTTATCGGTATCTCACTGGGGGTTCTGCTGGGGTCCCTGCCGATCATGTTGCCGGGGATGACTACACCAATCAAATTGGGTATTGCCGGCGGCCCCATTATTGTCGGTATCCTGATGGGTGCTTTCGGTCCACGTTTCCATCTGACTACTTATACGACCATGAGTGCCAACCTGATGCTACGCCAATTAGGTATCGTCATCTATCTGGCCGGGCTTGGGATTGATTCAGGAGCCCATTTCTTCGAGACCGTATTCCGGGCGGAAGGGGCTTTATGGGTCGGACTAGGTTTTCTGCTGACGATTGTCCCTGTCCTGATTGTCGGTTTCATCGCTTCCCAGTTCTTCAAACTCGACTATGCGCACAACGTCGGGATGCTCTGCGGCAGTATGGCAAACCCCATGGCCCTGACCTATGCCAATACAACGGTCGAAGGCGACGAACCATCGGTTGCCTATGCCACGGTCTATCCTTTATCCATGTTTATCAGGGTGATATCGGCACAGTTAATCATTATGTTATTTACATAAAAAAGGGGGAACTTTCATTCCCCCTCCCCATAATATAATCCGTATCGATTATCCTTTCACAATTTCTTCTTTCTCTTTATCCCAGTACATCGTACGTCCTTCCAGATAAGCATGTGTTCCCATATGGGCAGTCATCGCTTCCTGGAATGCGGCATCAATATTACAGCTCGGCTGTTTATTCTGACGGATACATTCCAGCCATTCACGAATATGCAGGTGGGTCGTGTCGTAACGTTTACCGCTTACATAGGTGTAAAGCAAACCGCGCTGGGCAAAATATAATTCAGTTGGCGACGTAATAGCATCCACCGAATTCTGTCCCGGCACATAGGTGTAGAACGGTTCGTTCGGTTTGATGATCCCCTTGTCCATCTTCTCCTTGTAAATTTCGGACGCCGGATCCGCCTTCAGCGTAATCGTATTGGACAATTCCATCTGGGCATCATGTCCCATAATGACCTTTCCACGCGGACGGTTGCTAGCCAATGTCGCACTGTACAACATCGTCATATCCCGGTCGGGGAACTCGAAAGTAGTCTGCAAGACGTCAGGTACCGTACGTCCGTCCTTGAAGTAATAGACACCACCCGACGAAGTAGCCGAATGAGGAATACCCACTCCGAATATCTGATTGATCGCATCGTACTCGTGTGTCAGCAAGTCACCGCTCAAACCGGTACTGTAATCCCACCAGCAACGCCAGCGGAAGAAACGTTCCAGGCTGAATTTATCACGGGGATCAGGACCGATATACCGTTGCAGGTTGTTCGCTGTCATATAATCGGTATATTCCTTGATGCGTTCTTCCGGTCCTTCGAACTGTTTCCAGTCGATTGTGTCGGGAGAAGCGCCGTCTATCAGCGGATATACCCACGCCCCGTTCGGGTCGTTACGGTTGGTACATACTTCGATCAGCGATACTTTGCCGATCAGGCCTTTGTCGATGATCTCCTTGGCACGGATATAACTGTCGGTCTGACGTCCCTGATGCCCCAGCTGGAAAACGATGCCGGTTTCTTTTACCACCTGGCGCACCTGATAAGTCTCAGGAACTGTCCACGACAACGGTTTTTCCACATAGACATGCTTTCCGGCTTTAGCTGCTTCCATCGCCATCGTACTGTGCCAATGGTCGGGAGTAGCGATAATAACTGCGTCGATGTCATCGGCCGCCAGCAATTCTTTATATGTTCTGTAACGTTTCGGGCGTTTACCGAACTTTCCGTTCGAACCTTCGCGATGAATATTGGATGCCGCCAAAACAGCCGCTTCACCATACACATCGAAGATATCGCATACGCCGGTTACTTCGATATTCAAATCATCCTGCTCCTGGAACTGCTCGTAACGCTTGTCCTTGCTATCGTTCTTCGCCCCTTCAATCAGGCCGTCGATCCAGGAAGGTTCGGCAAAACCGGCTGCACGCATCAGCTGCTTGCCGCGGATACCGAAACCGATCATTCCGATACGAATCTTTTTCCCGTCCGGCTGGGCAGGAATCATATAATGTTCTTTATCAAACTTAAAGGCACTACCCAGACTTTTCGACTTTTTGTCGTACGTCTGTTTCTTGTAGACACCATAACCCAGTGCCCCCAATACCGGAATGGTAGCCAACGCCTTCAGGGCATTACGACGTCCTTCAGACTGAGGCCCCTGATTTTCTTTCGGAGTATTATTATTGTTTTCTGTTGCCATGATATTACATTAATTTGAGTTTAGACAATAAGGGAATCGCTTTTTTCAGATAGCGGTCCAGCCCGATAATATGAGAGGTGGGAAAAACCAGCAATACAGCCAGCGCCGCCATCTCTACCAGATTCTTGTCTATCCACAGATAAGACCCTTCGAACGGCATCATATATTGTGCCCCGATAAACGAAGGATGGGAAAGGTAATAAAATGCAAGCAATATCATCGCCCCGATAGAAGAGAGTTTGCTGAAAGCACCGGTAATCAGTCCGAGACCGATTAACAACAGCGCCCATTCGTTCAGCGCATTAACCATGTTCATCATGGCCGGATCACTAGCCAATCCGGCGAAAAAGTCAGACATAAAACCTTTGGAATCGAGGAGGTAAGGAAGCGATGTCCATTTGGGATTCAGGATCTTCACCAGTCCTTCGTAGGCAAAATGCCAGCCAATGAATAATCGCAGTACAACCATCGCGGTCAACTGCGCAGAAGTGTAAGAATCTTTTTGTATCATTTCATGTATTTGATTTATCGCCGCAAATATAGGGATAAAATCCGGAGAACAAAGGATTTGAAATACTGATGATACTAAAACTTTCTACATTTTACCAAAATTTTACTATTGTCAGCCTGGATTGTAGCAAAAAGATATACATCTCCACCATCCATGATCTTTGTGCGTTTACGCAATTCTTCTACGGACAGAGGGAAATTACGGACAGTGATATTTGCACGGGGTATTTGTCCGGATATTCCTTTGCAGAGTTTCCCGGTAAAAGGGAATACCTCCTCTACGACAAAACTCCTGCCCGGAAAAACAGCTACTCCTGTATCAGAAGTATACAGATGGCTGCTCGTATGCAACTTTTCCAATCCGAAACGGGTAGCGGTACTTTTAAAGGCACCGGCTTTCAGCAATGAGGAATTGGGTTCATAGAGATAGTTTTTTACCTGACCGGACAGATGTAACTCTTCCCGACTCTCATCCTGCAAAGTAAAAATAAAAGATTCTTCCTCCCCATTGCCTGTATAATTAATGCAATGAATAACCGGAGAAGTTACGGACGCATCTCTTTCCACAACAAAAAGCAGTTCCTTACATTCGTTCTTTACCGACAACACATGGACTTCCACAGTTCCGGGTAAAAGCTCCAATGCCAACCGTATATCGGCCATAGGAGATAACTTTGCAATCACTTTCGGCGCATGGCGGAAGAGTTCCGGCAACAAGGCCGGCAGGTCGGGTTCACAATCCTGCAAAGCAAAAACCCGTTTATTTCCTTCGCCGCGACGGGCCGGGTCAATATAAAAAACATCGGTTCGGGGCAGTTGGGATATTAACATTGTGCTATCCCCTTCCATAACCGTTATATTGTCGACACCCAATGCTGAAAAATTATTACGGGCAGCCTCGCAATAAGCAGGGAAACGTTCTATATAAGTTACTTGGCGGACTTTCCGGGAGAAGTAATAACTGTCAATTCCCAGACCACCAGTCAGGTCGCACAGGGTTTCATCTTCCTTCACCAAACGCTGTTTATAGGAAGCCGTCTGTTCAGATGAACATTGCTCTGCCGATATCTTTGAAGGAAATAACAAATCGTCGTTTGCATACCATAGAGGCAGCTTTTCCTTAATCTGCCGCCGGGATGCAATCTGGTCTACTGCAAAAGGAACATCGATTGAAGGATAACGGGATGCACTCAGCAGAAGACGAGTCAAATCATCGCCTGCATGTTCTTTTACAAATCTCCGGAATTCATCTGTCTGTTTCATGCGGCAAAGATAAGGTTTTTATGATTAGTGATACAACGAATATTTTTCAAAAAAAATCCGCAAATCATTTGCAGTTTGTCAGAGAATATCTATATTTGCTGCCGTAATAACAAAAACAGTCATGAGAACATTTATAGTAAATACATTTTGGTGGTGGCGCTCTTTACTCCTACAACGGTCGTAAGGAACGCAGTCCTGTGTATATACTAGTCAAGATATCATAGAAAGGCCTGTCGCACTTGCGACGGGCCTTTTTTCTTTTTAATCCATTTACGAATACAATTAAAACAACATAGCAAAAGATGAAAACGTATCAAGTTGACAAAAACGGTTATTATGGTGAGTTCGGCGGCGCTTATATCCCCGAAATCCTTCACCAGTGTGTGGAAAACTTACAGAACATCTATCTGGAAGTACTGGAAAGTGAAAGTTTCAAGCAGGAATTCAACCAATTGCTGCGCGACTACGTAGGCCGCCCCTCCCCCCTTTACCTGGCAAAACGATTAAGCGAAAAGTATGGTTGCAAGATTTATCTCAAACGGGAAGACCTCAACCATACGGGAGCCCACAAAATCAACAACACAATCGGACAGATTCTGCTGGCACGCCGCATGGGCAAAACCCGCATCATCGCCGAAACAGGTGCGGGACAGCACGGTGTTGCCACAGCTACCGTTTGCGCCTTGATGAACATGGAATGTATCGTTTACATGGGCAAGACGGACGTGGAACGCCAGCATGCCAACGTGCAGAAGATGGAGATGCTCGGTGCAACCGTCGTCCCTGTTACTTCCGGCAACATGACCCTGAAAGATGCGACAAACGAAGCAATCCGTGACTGGTGTTGTCACCCTTCCGATACGTATTACATCATCGGTTCCACAGTCGGTCCTCACCCTTATCCCGACATGGTAGCACGCCTGCAATCCGTTATCAGTGAAGAGATAAAGAAACAGTTACAGGAAAAAGAAGGGCGCGACCATCCGGATTACCTGATTGCCTGCGTCGGAGGCGGAAGCAATGCCGCCGGTACAATCTATCACTTTATCGACGACCAGCGGGTGAAACTAGTACTGGCAGAAGCCGGAGGAAAAGGAATCTGTTCAGGTATGAGCGCCGCCACCATCCAACTGGGAAAGAAAGGAATCATACACGGAGCCCGTACCCTGGTCATGCAGAGCGAAGACGGACAAATCGAAGAGCCCTACTCTATCTCTGCCGGACTGGACTATCCGGGAATCGGCCCGATTCACGCCAATCTGTCCGTCAGCCACCGCGCCTCTATCCTGGCTGTCGATGACGACGAAGCACTGGAAGCCGCTTTCGAACTGACCCGCCTGGAAGGAATCATCCCGGCACTGGAAAGCGCCCATGCGCTGGGAGCACTCAGCAAAGTGAATTTCAAGCCGGAAGACGTAGTCGTGTTAACAGTCTCCGGTCGTGGCGATAAAGATATGGATACGTATATTGAATACAAAAACAGAAAGTAACCGATGAAAAACTATCATTTCAAAACGATAAGCAAACAGGTCCTGGGCGACCTTCACACTCCCGTCAGCATCTACCTGAAAGTACGGGATATCTATCCGGAATCAGCCCTGCTGGAAAGTTCGGACTTCCACGGAAACGAAAACAGCCTTTCCTTCATCGCCCTCTGCCCGCTGGCAAGTATCGGCATCAACAACGGCGAATGTACGGCAACCTTTCCCGACGGCAACCGCGAAGTGACTCCCCTCAGTGAAAGCTATAACGTAGCAGATGCCATGAACGCGTTTCTGGACCGTTACAGCATCGAAGGGGCAGACAAGAAAGTCTGCGGCCTGTTCGGATACACGGCCTTCGATGCTGTCCGTTACTTCGAAAACATTCCGGTCATAGAAGCCCATCACGAAGAGAACGATGCTCCCGACATGCTATACATATTATATAAGTATATCCTCGTCTTCAACCATTTCAAAAATGAACTGACATTGGTCGAATTATTGCAGGACGGTGAAAAGAGCAACTTGCAGGAAATCGAAACACTGATTGAAAACCGCAACTATGCTTCCTATAACTTCCAGACTACCGGGCCGGAGACCTCTCCCATCACCGGCGAAGAATATAAGGCTATGGTTCGCGAAGGTATCAAACACTGCCTGCGCGGTGATGTTTTCCAAATCGTTTTAAGCCGCCGTTTCGAACAACCGTTCAAAGGCGACGACTTTAAAGTCTACCGTGCCCTGAGAAGTATCAATCCTTCCCCCTACCTTTTCTATTTTGACTTCGGCGGCTTCCGCATCTTCGGTTCTTCTCCCGAAACGCACTGCAAAGTGACAGAAGGCCATGCAAGCATCGACCCGATTGCCGGAACCGCTTTCCGCACAGGCAACGTGGCTCTCGACAAACAACGTACAGAAGCCCTCCTCGCCGACCCGAAAGAGAATGCCGAACATGTCATGCTGGTAGACCTTGCCCGCAACGACCTGAGCCGCAACGCACACAACGTACAGGTCGATTTCTACAAAGAGGTACAATATTACAGTCACGTCATCCACCTGGTTTCCCGTGTAAGTGGCGAAGTGAACAGCGACAGCAACCCGGTAAAAACATACATCGACACCTTCCCGGCAGGAACCCTCAGCGGCGCCCCGAAAGTACGTGCCATGCAACTTATCACCGACCTCGAAAAACATAACCGCGGAGCCTATGGTGGCTGCATCGGATTTATCGGCCTGGACGGTGACCTGAACCAGGCTATCACTATCCGCACCTTCGTCAGCCGTGGCAACGTACTGTATTACCAGGCCGGTGCCGGTATCGTAGCGAAAAGCAACGACGAACGCGAACTTCAGGAAGTAAACAACAAGCTGGGAGCCTTGAAAAAGGCAATCGACCTGGCAGAGAAGCTGAAGAATTAAAAATTGAAAATTATGAGCAAGATATTATTATTCGACAATTATGATTCCTTCACCTATAATTTATTACATATTTTGAAGGAACTGGGTGCAGAGGTAGAAGTTTACCGCAATGACAAAATATCCCTGGAAGAAGTAGACCGCTTTGACAAAATCCTTCTTTCGCCGGGTCCCGGCATTCCGGAAGAAGCGGGCATCCTGCTTCCTTTAATCCGCCAATATGCCCCGACAAAAAGTATTCTGGGAGTATGCCTCGGAGAGCAAGCGATTGGAGAAGCCTTTGGAGCAACCCTGATTAACCTGACAGACGTTCATCACGGCGTTTGTTCCGATATCCGGGTGACAGCTAAAGAACCGTTATTTGCCGGACTCGAAGCCGGATTCCGTGCCGGACGTTACCACTCCTGGGCGGTCTCCCGCGAAAACTTCCCCGATTGCCTGGAAATAACAGCCGAAGATATGGAAGAAAAACAAATCATGGCATTGCGTCACCGTACATACGACGTGAGGGGTATCCAATTCCATCCGGAATCGGTTCTGACCCCGAAAGGCAAGATTATTATTGAAAACTGGCTGAAAGGATAACGAGGACTAATAAACATAAGAAAGAAGAGTTATGAAAGATATATTATACAGATTATTCGAACACCAGTACCTCGGCCGGGATGAAGCCCGCCAGATACTTCAGAATATGGCTGCCGGCCAATACAATGATTCCCAGATAGCCAGCCTCATCACCGTCTATCTGATGCGTAACATTTCCGTAGAAGAGCTATCCGGTTTCCGCGAAGCCCTGCTCGAAATGCGCATACCGGTCGACCTGTCGGATTACAAGCCAATCGACATCGTCGGTACAGGGGGCGACGGCAAAAACACATTCAATATCAGTACTGCTTCCTGTTTTGTCGTTGCCGGAGCCGGTTACAATGTGGTGAAACATGGTAACTACGGCGCAACCTCCGTCAGCGGTGCCAGTAATGTGATGGAACAACATGGTGTCAAATTTACCAACGATATCGGCAAACTACGCCAAAGCATGGACCCCTGCCATATCGCATACCTGCATGCCCCTTTATTCAACCCGGCCTTAAAAGCGGTAGCCCCGGTACGTAAAAGCCTGGGAGTACGCAGTTTCTTCAATATGCTCGGTCCGCTGGTGAATCCCGTTATGCCGGCTTATCAGTTATTGGGCGTATATAATTTACCTTTGCTGCGGTTATACAGCTACACATACCAGGAAAGCGGAACGCGTTTTGCCGTTGTCCACAGCCTGGACGGGTACGATGAAATATCACTGACCTCCGACTTTAAGGTAGCAATGCCGGAGAAAGAGAAACTATATACCCCGGAAATGCTTGGTTTTGCTCGTTGCACAGAGGATGACCTCGACGGCGGCCAGACTGTCGAAGATGCCGCCCGCATCTTCAATAACGTAATGACCAATACGGCAACCCCCGCACAAAAGAACTGCGTAATTGCCAACTCTGCCTTTGCCATCCAGGTCATCTGCCCGGAAAAGAAGATAGAGACCTGTATCGCCGAAGCCCGCGAATCGCTGGAAAGCGGCAGTGCACTGGCTACACTGAAGAAGTTTATTTCACTGAATAATTGATTTATGAAAGATATATTGCAAGACATTATAGCCAACAAACGCATCGAAGTAGACCGGCAGAAACAAGCCGTACAACTCCGTACGCTACTGGCATTGGGTGGTGAACGGCTGGAACGTACCACCTATTCGATGCGTGCCTCGCTGGCTGCATCTTCTTCGGGTATCATCGCCGAGTTTAAACGCAAAAGTCCCTCGAAAGGCTGGTTGCATCCGGATGCCGCCATCCCGGACATCATCCCGGCTTATCAGCAAGCCGGAGCTTCCGCCTGCTCCGTCCTGACCGACCCGCAGTTTTTCGGCGGTTCGTTGGGTGACCTCTGCCAGGCACGCAAGCTGGCTGAAATTCCTTTGTTGCGGAAAGATTTTATCATCGACGAATACCAGGTGTACCAGGCCCGGGTCATGGGAGCCGACGCGATTCTGTTAATCGCCGCCTGCCTCACCCCCGACCAATGCCTGTCACTGGCAGAGCTGGCACATACCCTCCAACTGGAAACACTGCTGGAAATCCACAGTGAATCGGAATTGGGGCATCTCAACCCGCATATCGACATGCTCGGTGTTAACAACCGTAACCTCGGGACATTCCATACCGACGTGGAAAATTCGTTCCGTCTGGCAGAAATCATGCAGGAAGTCAGCAAAGAAAAGGACCTCGCTCCCCTCCTGGTTTCGGAAAGCGGAATATCAGACACAGCCACAGTAAGCCGCCTTCGTAAGGCTGGCTTCCGCGGTTTCCTGATTGGTGAGACATTTATGAAAACAGAAGAACCGGGCGATACCTTATCCGCTTTCATAGGAGGTTTGCCATGCTAATCAAGGTTTGCGGCATGCGGGAACCGAAAAATATCCGGCAGGTAGCAGAGACGGGAATCGACTGGATGGGTTTCATCTTTTACGCCCACTCCGCTCGCTCAATTGACAATGGAAAATGGAAAATTGACAACGAAAGAAAGAGCTCCTCTCTTAATAATTTTCAATTTTCAATTTTCAATTTTCAATTAAAGAGGGTCGGCGTCTTCGTCAACGCCACGCCGGAAGAAATGATGGAAACTGCCGCCCGTTACCGGCTCAATTACCTGCAATTGCATGGAAACGAATCGCCGGACATCTGCTATACCCTCCATAAACGGGGATATGCAATCATAAAGGCATTCTCTATCGCCACCGAAGAAGATTTAAAACCGGTCGCCGATTACGAAGGCCGTGCCGACTATTTTCTTTTCGACACCAAATGCAGCAGCTATGGCGGTTCAGGCAAACAGTTCGACTGGTCGGTACTCTCCGCCTACAAAGGGCAAACGCCTTTCCTGCTCAGCGGCGGTATCAACCCCGACAGCGTAGAAGCCCTCCGGAACTTCAACCACCCGAAACTGGCCGGTATCGACCTCAATAGTGGTTTCGAAACCAGTCCGGGCATGAAAGACGTAGAGAAACTGAAAACATTTATTGACAAGATTAAAAATAAAAAGACTGACATATGAATCGTATTACAAACTTATTCGAAACAAAAAAGAACGGCATCCTGTCCGTTTACTTTACAGCAGGTTATCCTCAGCTAAATGATACGGTAACCATTCTGAAAGAACTGGAAGCAAGAGGTATTAACATGGTCGAAGTAGGCATCCCTTTCTCCGATCCGATGGCAGATGGTCCCGTCATCCAGGAAGCCGCTACACTGGCATTGCGAAACGGCATGTCGCTCCACCTCCTGTTCGAACAGTTGAAAGACATACGGAAAGAGGTACAAATGCCTTTAGTCCTGATGGGCTACCTCAATCCGATTATGCAATTCGGCTTCGAAGACTTCTGTAAAAAATGTGTGGAAGTAGGTATCGACGGCATGATTATCCCCGACCTCCCTTTCGCCGACTACATGTCCGACTACAAAGAGATAGCCGACCGCTACGACCTGAAAATGATTATGCTTATCACCCCTGAAACTTCCGAAGACCGTATCCGCCTGATTGACGAACACACTTCCGGCTTCATCTATATGGTATCGAGTGCCGCAACAACAGGTGCACAGCAGAGTTTCGACGACCAGAAACAGGCCTATTTCCGCCGTATCAACGGAATGAACCTGCAAAATCCCCGCCTGGTAGGTTTCGGAATCTCCAACAAAGCCACCTTCGATGCCGCCTCCTCTAATTCCTCAGGCGCCATCATCGGCAGCAAATTTATCCAATTGCTGAAAAGCGAAACAACAATCCCCGGAGCTGTAGATGCATTACTGGAAGGTTTGAAAAAATAGGACGGCAACCTGCCTGAAATGGGTAGGCATCGAAACAACAACGGACAAGCATCGCTTTATCTATGGATGCCTGTCCGTTTTTAGATTAACAAAATATACTCGAAAAAACAGCAACTTACAACAATGTTATTCCCTACTATCTAGTACATTTGCCAAAAACAGGAACGTCTTTTGTGCGTTTTTGCCATTTTCAGGAACATAAAATTGATTTTATCATGGAATTATATCGTAGCATCATTGAAGATTTAAAAGATTGGAAAAGCAGACCGGATAGAAAGCCTCTAATTTTAAAGGGGGCCAGACAAACTGGAAAAACATGGATATCATGAAACTAATATCGATCCGATAATCTTTATACATCTGAAAAAAAAACAGTTACCAGTTTATAACCGACAACTGTTTCTCTTTTCAGCGGAAAGCGAGGGATTCGAACCCCCGGAACAGTTACCCGTTCACCGCATTTCGAGTGCGGCCCATTCGACCACTCTGGCAGCTTTCCTGGTCGTTGACGCGACAAATGTATAAAAAATTTGATACCGTTATCCTCCGAAGGTCCTTTTTTTCTGCACACAGCACTACTATGTCAGTCCCAACAACACTATTATGCTAATACCCATAGTACTATAGTATCATACAACACAGCACTATAGTGCTAAAAAAAGGGAGTAACCTCTCGGCACTCCCAATCCTATCGTGTTAACGAATTGAACGTTATTATTTGAAATAACGGTTATATAATCCTTCGAAACCTTTACCATGGCGGGCTTCGTCTTTACACATTTCGTGTACTGTATCGTGGATAGCATCCAGATTCTGCTGTTTTGCCAATGTAGCGATACGTTTTTTATCTTCGCAAGCACCGGCTTCTGCTTCCATACGTTTTTTCAGGTTAGTCTTTGTATCCCAAACAACATCACCTAACAGCTCTGCAAACTTGGCAGCATGTTCAGCTTCTTCCCATGCATAACGTTTGAATGCTTCTGCTACTTCAGGATAACCTTCGCGGTCTGCCTGGCGACTCATTGCCAGATACATACCTACCTCAGTACATTCACCCATAAAGTGAGCGTTCAACCCCTCAAGAATAACAGGGTCAACACCTTTTGCAACACCTAATACGTGTTCGTCTACAAACTGCAGAGCGCCTGTTGTTTCTACCAGTTCTTTGAACTTGCTTTTCGGTTGTTTACATTGCGGACAGAATTCAGGAGCTTCGTCACCTTCATGAACATAACCACATACTGTGCAGATCCATTTCTTTTTCATCTTCGTAAAATTTTATTGGTTGTATAACTATTAGTATAATCTTTTGTTATTCGCTGTGACAAAATTAACCAAACAAATCTAAACAGCAAGAGATAAGCCAATAGAAATATTCTATCTGTTAATTGATAAAAACTATGGAACTTATTCAAAGCGGCAAATGTTAGATTATAAAACTTACATATAGTATGGATACATTAAAGATTACAAGCCTCTTAGGCGACAAAGCAGAATATTTACTGGGTCACACCTGTAAAACGATCGACAAATCACTGATTCACATACCATCTCCTTCAACAGTCGATGATATTTGGATCAATACGGACAGAAACATTCAGACATTAAATAATTTACAACGGATGTTGGGAAGCGGACGCCTGGCTAACACCGGTTATCTGTCTATCCTCCCGGTCGACCAGGACATAGAACATACGGCCGGAGCATCATTCGCCCCGAATCCCATTTATTTCGATCCGGAAAATATCGTGAAGCTGGCAATCGAAGGCGGTTGCAACGCTGTTGCTTCCACATTCGGAAACCTGGGAGCTGTGGCACGTAAATATGCACATAAAATACCGTTCCTCGTAAAACTCAATCACAATGAATTGCTTACTTATCCGAACAGCTACAATCAGGTGATGTTTGGCACAGTCAAGGAAGCCTGGAACATGGGGGCCGCAGCAGTCGGTGCCACCATCTATTTCGGTTCTGCGGAAAGCCGTGAGCAACTGGTCGAGATTGCGGATGCATTCGAGTATGCACACGAACTAGGTATGGCAACCGTCCTCTGGTGCTATCTGAGGAACAATGATTTCAAGAAAGATGGCGTAGACTATCATGCGGCAGCCGACCTGACCGGTCAGGCCAACCATTTGGGTGTAACAATCAAAGCAGATATCGTTAAACAAAAACTGCCGTCCAACAACGGCGGCTTCACAGCCATCAACTTCGGTAAGGTAGATAAAAAGATGTACACCGAACTGACGACCGAACATCCGATCGACCTTTGTCGTTACCAGGTAGCCAACGGTTATATGGGCCGTGTCGGCCTAATAAATTCCGGAGGAGAATCACACGGTGCCTCCGACCTGAAAGAAGCCGTCATCACTGCTGTCATCAACAAACGTGCCGGCGGCATGGGCCTGATCAGCGGACGTAAAGCATTCCAGCGTTCCATGAAAGATGGCGTCGAACTGCTTCACACCATCCAGGACGTTTACCTGGATCCGGAGATCACGATTGCATAAGTAATAACAATTAAATAGAACACCCGGAAAACTCACCATTGATAATGGAATGTTTTTCGGGTGTTTTTTATTTCAGGCTATTACTTGATACCGGAAACATTGGTTTCCCTTTCCGGTATAGGATAGAAATACTGTTCCTTACTTTTTAGATTATCAGCTATACCATAACGGGACAAGAACTTTTTCATCACATCGAAAGCCCTGTCTGTCCTGACCAGATCTCCCCACCGCTGATTTTCAAAACAGAACTCACGCCGCCGTTCTTTCAACAACACATCCGTAAAACTATCTACCGAAGATATGGCAGCAGAGGTCAATGCCGTCAAACCAGCCCGAATACGCACCTTATTTATTATATCCAACGCTCCGGCCTGATTATTCGTATGATAAAGAGCCTCTGCATACAACATATAAACATCCGTATAACGCAGCATGATCCAGTCGATATCCCAATCGCTCGCCGCACTGATCGGTCCGTTTTGATACTTTCTTACAAACGGCTTATTAGTAATGATGCTACCCGATTTTTCCTCCCATTCCGTCTGTATAGAATAAACTCTCCGCTCATCCCCTTCCTCGGAAAATATATCGTCCAGAATCTCATCATCAAAGAAGAGCTGCCACGGGCTTCCTCCAAACGGCACGGTAAGTTCCGTATCTCCCGGCTTGATACCATTAGGCGCATTACGACTCGGATAAGGATTCCCTTCTCCCTGCGCATTCGTCTGGCAACCTAAAGAGAATACCGCTTGATCTTTGTTTTCATTCTCATACAAAAAAATATCCTCATATTTAGAAAAGAATCCGGCCTGACCTATACCATTGACAACAGCCTCCAGCTCGCCCTTTGCCGACTCCCAACTGTTTTTATTCAGCGGATAACCGGACTGGAACACATAGACTTTACCTAAAAAACCTTTGGCCGCCAAAACGGTCGCCCTGTTAGGCAGTTCTTTTGGTTTCACATCCGGTAACAAACCGATAGCCGCTTTCAGATCACTGATAATAAAATCATACACTTCCTCTTCCGTTGCCCGTGTCACAGAATAGGCCTCACTGATCGTCAACGGTTTATCAACAATAGGAACACCTCTGAAATAACGCACTAAATCAAAGTAGATCAAAGCCCTGACAAAACGGGCCTCTCCTTCTATCTGTTTCCTTACGCCTTCGTCGTCAAAAGTAGCATCCTCGATACGGGTCAGAATATAATTACAACGCATAACCGTATTATACAAATCAGCCCAAGCTGTATTGAGCACCGGAGTCGCAGCATTCTCTGTAAACCGGGAAATCATACCGTCATCATAATCCACCTGTTGCCAGGCATTATCACTGCGGCATTCGGTCAACTGATAAGAAAAATTACTTTTCAGATTAGCATTCCGTAAACCATGATAACAACCGATAATCGCCTGTTCGAACTGACTTTGTGTCTTATAAAATCCTTCGATATTCTTATTTGAGATCGGAGACAAATTCAAGTCATCCGAACATCCTCCGGCTACCATCAATAACAATGAACTTAGTATATATAGCAAACTCTTTTTCATAATCTCCTGCATTTAAAATTTGACATTTATTCCAAACTGATACGTACGGGCAAGAGGATATCCGGAATCATAATCCACACCCGGAGTTAAATTACTGTTACTGAACGGAGCATTTTGTGCCATGTGGTTATAATGATCATGCATATAGACATTATCCATACTGAAATAAATCCGACAGTTGCTGATAAATGAGATTTTACTCATTAAACTTTGCGGAAAATTATAAGCAATATTGATATTTCGTATTCTCCAGAAAGAGGCATCTTCCAGCCACCAATCGGACGGGGTTGTCAGATTATCCGTTGTACAGGCACGTGGCACTCTCCCGTTACCCGGCTGTTCGGGCGAACGCCAACGATCTCTCCAGTATCCTCTTACATTACCGCGGGACTGTGTCGTCTCTTTCTTCCCCAGGTTGATCAGATTACATTTAGAAACGCCATCCATGAAAATAGACAGTTCGATACCTTTATAGGAAAAATTATTGGTCAATCCCCACGTGACCTTAGGAACGTTATTGCCGCAATTGGTTTTATCCAGCTCATCGATCACACCGTCACCATTCATATCTTTATACTTGATATCTCCCGGCTGAGGGTTCTTATTTGCATAAGACATATTCTTGTTTACCCGGCAATCTTCCTCATCTTTGAAAACACCGTCCGTCTTAAACAGATAATAGTTTCCGATCGACTCGCCTATCTCTGTTTTTGTGATCGGGAAACCTTCCTGATAACCGATAATAGGACTGCCGTCAGGTCCCAGCTGTTTTACCTCATTATGGTTATAAGAAAGATTGAAATTGGTACTCCAGTTAAAGGCACCTACTATATTTTTAGTCATCAGCTCTACTTCAAAACCTCGGTTTTGTATCTTTCCGATATTCTGCAAGGCTGTCCCAAATCCTGTAATCTGAGGGATCGGTACATTCAAAAGCAGATCCTTTGTATTAGCAATATAATAATCCAGACTTAAATTGATACGGTTTTTCACAAATCCCAGGTCTATGCCGATGTCGGTCGTTTGTGTCTTTTCCCAACCAAGATCAGGATTGCTGAAACTGCTGGGGCTATAACCACCAACCTTATTGCCGTTAAAGATATAGTTCGTATTGCTCATCAGTCCAATGGATGAATAATCACCTATATTATTATTACCCACAACCCCATAGCTCGCACGCAATTTCATATTGCTGACAACAGGCAGGGCGTCTTTGATAAACTCCTCTTCAGACATCAGCCAACCGGCAGAAACGGAAGGAAATGTTCCCCAATGGTTATTCTTGCCAAACCGCGAACTACCGTCCTGGCGGATACTAGCTGTTAAAATATAGCGGTTCATATAGGCAAAGTTCGCTCTCGCCAGATAAGAGATCAGACTCCATTCGGTTGCACTGCCTGTTGCACTGTCAATCTTCGTCGCAGCATTCGGTGTTTTAATATCATCATCCGGAAAATCACTCTTCTGGAAACTCGAGTTCTCAAAATATTCATTCTGATAAGTAAAACCAGCCAGTAAATTTAACGTCCAGTCCTTCTTCTCCAGATCATAATTCAATGTATTCTCCGTCAACAGATTTCTTCGCAAGCTATTGGAAACAGAGCCGTAACTCGGATTTCCCCTATTTACGTTCATGGTCTTGTAATACTTATCATTATACGTCGTAATGTTGGCACCGAAAGAAGATTTAAAGACCAGGTTATCCAGGATATTTACATTGGCATATAAGTTCGCCAGGTAATTATTTCCTCTGGACTGGTTTTCAACTTCTTTTGCCAGGGCTATAGGATTCAGGAAGAAATGAGCATGATAATAATAGTTTCCTCCCTTTACAGTCTGCTGATCCAGTCCAACGATCGGTGCAACCAGGATGGAGCGGGAAATAGGTCCTTGTGAACTATCCGTATCCGGATCATTTCTCTCCGAATAACTTGTCTGTAAATTCAGACCGAGTGTCAGGTATTTATTGGCATCCACTTCCACATTTGAACGGAACGACAACCTTTTATAATCCGAATTGATTATTATACCGTCCTGGTCCAGATAATTAGCAGATATGAAATACTTGCTTTTCTCTCCCGCACCGGAAACAGAAACCGAGTAATTCTGAACCGGAGCCGTCCTGCTGATCAACTCCTGCCAGTCATGATCCGGGAAAGAAGTAGGATTCGTACGCCATAACGGATCGATGGCATATTTATAATTATCTCTGTCACTTTCAGGTACAGAGAGGTCTCCTCCGTTATAAATATAGCTGTTTGTCCTTTCTTCGATGGCATATTCTATATATTCATCCCGGTTCAGGACATCTACTTTACTAAATCGTTTCTGGATCCCGTAAGACACATTCAAATCGATTACCGGCTTTCCTTTGCGTCCGCTTTTTGTCGTGATCAAAACAACCCCGTTAGCACCGCGTGAACCGTAAATAGCTGCCGATGCCGCATCTTTCAGTACTTCTATGGATTCTATATCCGAAGGACTGATACTGTTCAGGTCGCCTGATATGGGAAACCCATCCACTACATATAAAGGTGAAGCTCCGTAATTGATGGATCCCGTACCACGGACTTTTACATTAAGCGATTTACCCGGAGCACCGGATGTCTCCTGAACATATACACCGGCGATCTTTCCTTGTATAGCCTGATCGACACGAGTCACCGGGCGATCTTCCAGATCCTCCGAGCTGACTTTTGTAATGGAACTTGTCACCTGGCTGCTCTTCAGTTTGCCGTAACCTATGGCTACCACTTCCTGCAATGCCAAAGCACTTTCATCGAGACTCACATGGATAGTAGACAGATTTCCTACTACTATTTCCTTTGAATCATAACCAATAAATGAAAATACCAGCGTTTCACCCTTCTTAGCCTCAAGCGAATACTCACCGTTCAAATCAGTGACAGTACCTCTGGTCGTTCCCTTCACAACAACGTTCACACCGGCCAACGGTTCTCCTCTTACTTCTGAGACTATACCTTTTATCTGATTTTCCTGAGCTACAAGCCGGAACGGACTTACACATAATAAAAGAAACGTCAGGAACAAATACAGTTTTAACAAATTCTTTCTCATGGTCTTTCTTTAATTCATGATTGATGCTTTTGATAATGGACAGACTTATAAAAAACGTTCGATCTGAGATAAAAAAGGGGCTACGCTCAGTCTGTGACCAAACGTACATATAGACATAACCCTCTGTTTAAAGCAAGATTATTCTTTTATAAGTATCACACAAAAACTAGGTTAAACAAAAAATACAGTTAAATTTTAAGTAGAATACAAACAACCTCCCCCTGGTAACCAGCGCGCGAATATATACCGTTGGGAACAGTCATTCGTTAGGACACAACTCGATTTCTATTTTTTCAGAAACAATGACAAAGGTAACTTTGCAAAATAAACAGCTGAATTTGCAGTTTCATGTGAAGAATAATAGCTAACCCACAACTGATCTCCCTCTACCAAGAATCCGGGATAACTCGTATCTCCACCGGAAGGCAATACATAAGATTCCTGAAGATTCCCCTCCTCGTTACCCGTAAATAAAACGGTTTTATGATGCGACGGAACATAATAGGAACGTGACCCTGCTACTAAAACTCCTTTCCCGAGAGAGATAAAATCCGGTCCGCCCAGAGGCATCTCCATTTTTTTCCAACTCCATTCTTTATAAGGAGGTAGGCTAACACCCCAATATCCGTAACGATCACCTTTTTCTCTCCTCACCATCATCAACATTTTCTTATCCGGCAAAATACGGACAGTCGTTTCATTCGGAAAGTCAGGAACATCCAGATCTGTCACCCATTGATAATTAACACCATCGGTTGTTTTCAGCAAAGTGATCCGGGCTTCACTATCTCCTTCCAGCGAATAGTTCACGCCATAACCGACAGCACCATCCCAAGTCACCCGCCAGAGCCAGTCATTACCATTTTTAGCTCTCTCTTCGATATGGATCGGAGCCGGTTCTGTAAAAGAAACTCCATCGTCGCTGAAAGATACCTGGGGGATACGGGCTATCAATTTTTTATCTTTATAGATCGATCCTCCTATGATAACCATCAACCGTCCGTCCGGTGTGACAGACAATTTAGGATCACGCAGATCATACTCCGGCTTATACATCAGCGCAACCGACTTCCATTCTTCTCCATCCTCAGAGACCAAGATTCTGACTTTCCCCTCTGCATTCCCCTTCCTATCAAAAATATGTGTTTCACCTTCCCTGAAAGAACAATAAAACTTTCCTTTATATTTGATCAGCGAAGTAAATGCACAGTGAGAGCCATTATCCCATATTTTTTTTACCGACACCTCATACTTTTGTGCGGTAATCGATGCCATACTGACTATCAGCAGGCAAAAAACAATCAGAGATACACGTTTCATAATTACTTTTTTAGAGTTAACAACTTAGATTCAATATAACTACATATAACACCAACAACAATACCGACTATCAAAGCCGCCGGCATAATCCACAGAACTTTAATATTGAATATCTCAAAGAATGCAATCAAAACGGCTGTAAGCAGGGAGATCAATCCGGCAATCACAGTCCCTCTGTTTGTTGCAAACGGGATAAACAAGGCCATAAAAAACAAGACAAATAAAGGAGCCACTACCAAATTGACGACTTTGATCACAACATCGAGTAAGTTTCCCGTCACATAAGAAATCAGGAAACAGGAACAGGAGATCACAATACCCAGAATAGCGGATATTGTCTTTATCATTTTCAAATCAGAAACAGGATCACTTTTTTTCTTCCGTACCCGGTTGATTATATCCTCCTGAATCACAGTGGAAGAAGAATTTAAACCGGAAGACAAACTCGACATCGCTGCGGCCATAATAGCTGCAGCGATCAGTCCGGTAATACCGGCCGGCAGCCCGATCAGGATAAACCGGGGAAACAGCGTATCTGCATCCTGGTACATAGTAGTACCTTCTACCATCTGTCCCGGGAAATAAGTAAAATAGGCCATGACCATCAATCCCACTACAGCCAGTAATAACTGGATACCACACGAGGCTGCCAATGATATTTTATATGAGCGGCTTGCCGTACGGGCGTCCTTAGTTGCCAGATACCGTTGAATCGCCATCTGATCCGACCCTGCCGTACAAACCTGCCAAACCAATGTCATAATAAAGATATTCCCGACAGTCATTCTTTTCGTTGCATCGATAGAAAAATCGACGGACTCCCAGTGAGCAAACAGAGCCGGATTCAAAAAAGCGTCGACAGAACCGACCTTCCACCCGATAACCACAATAGCCAGTATAACACCGACGAACATCACTGCTGTTTGTAATACATCCGTCATAACTACAGCTTTCAAACCTCCCATCGTAGTATAGACAACTGTGATCAGCACCAGTATGATACTGATAGCCGGAACCATTTCCTGAGATAGCCCCAATATAGGAATAAGGGCAGAATCGACTGTCGCATATACTATCGTCGACATCCAAAGAAACCGTAAAGAAAGAAAAAAGACCGTAGCCAGATTACGTGTGCCTTTTCCTAACTTTATCTCCAAAATCTCATAGGCACTCGTTACCCTCATCGACATAAAACGAGGTATCAGATATTTACCGACAATCCAGTTAGCTACAGGAAAAGCGGCAAGTCCCGTAAAAACGACCGGACCATATTTGATCATTTCCCCCGGATAAGCCAGGTAACTCAGTGTGCTCAACAAAGTCGCAAACAAGGATATACCGATCATCATGGAATTCATGGACGTTCCTCCCAGTACATAATCACTGGCAGTCTTATTCTGTTTGGAGGAAGAATATCCAATCATCAACATTAACAAAAGAAAAACTACGACAACCGACCAATCTAACCAGGTAAATCCCTGAGTTTTCTGTACGCCATTCATTTTCAAAATTGCGTATGCCCGGGCGGATTGTATATCCCTCCACCCTTCTGCACTGATCAGGCCGTCATCCCCGTCTCCTTCTTCAAACGAATCCGTAATGAATGACCAATCCTCCCGGTCACCTATTTGACCTAAAGCCACATAAGCCTCATATCGTTCTGTTTTTCCGCCTGTAACAGCCAGATCACGCAATTTGATTCTGATCCGTCCTATTTCTTCTCTGAAAGTGTTCTTATCGGGACAAGTCGTAACAGCACCATGTAATAAAAAGGCCACACAAGGAGAACTCAATGGTTCTGCCAAAGCCAATGATACAATTTTTTTCCAGTGAACTGTATCAAAAACACCCATATAGCTTAAACCGTAAGCCATGACCTTACGGTCCGTCTCTTTACCGGAATCAAGAACTGAAAACAACAACGTATAATCTAACGGTATAGAAGATGTTGAATTGTAAACACATCCCCACTTAAGATAAGCCTGCAACAGCCCGTTACCGATCGAATCATCTTCTATTACAACAGCCGGATATTCTTTCAAAGAAACTCGTAATTTTGCCAGACTTTCCGCTGCATGTATCTTATCCGGACTATCCGGATTGAGGTATATCTCCAATATTTTATCGACATAAGATGCCTTTTCCTTCTCATCCGACGCAACATTGGCCCAACATCTGAAATATCCGATTCTTTTTTCCGGAATAGAAGAGACATACTTGAAATCTTTCTTTAAAATAGTTTGTACCTGTGACTTATAGCCAACCTGACAAAGGAATTCCAAAGCATGAATCTTATTCCAGAAAGAACTGTCCCCTGTTTGTTTCAAGAGATATTCAGAGGCTTTATCAACGACATCTGCCTGAATCTTCTGTGCATTCACTCCGAAAAGAATGATTGACAAAAGAACAAACACAATTATTTTAGCAGATTTTTTCATCTTATGAATTTCTTTGTTAGTATTACTCCATTAAAGCCAACTGATTGTTTTCAAATCATTTTCCAAAGATTTAATTTCCGAAGCAGAGAGATTTTGTAAAGGTAAACGGCAAGGTCCGCAATTAATCCCCATCACAGAAAGGATTGCTTTAATACCCACAACAGCATTGACATACTTAACCATAATACGGATCAACTTATTTGCATCCGCCTGTATATCCACAGCTTTTTGAAGCTCTCCTTTATTGAATGCCTGAAGTAACTGATTGAATAACGGAGCAGATACATTATAAGAAGTTCCGATCCCGCCGGTTGCTCCCAGAACCAACCCGGTCAACAGGGTTTCATCATGGCCATGCAAAATATCGAACATCTCATCGTTATAATTTATACATTCCTGCATTTCCATTGAATTATAGGACGTATATTTTATACCATTCAATGTCGGAATCTCGGAAGCCGCTTTTTCTAAAAAGGCCGGCATATGAATATTCACCCCCGAGGTTGTCGGAATATGATAATAATAATAAGGTATTCCCGGAGCTTTCTCCGCAATCAGTTTATTAAACTGTACCAGTTCTTCTACCCGGTTAGGTTGTAAAAAACAGGGCCCCATAGCAGAGATAGCATCCGCCCCGATGAGACCGGCGTGAACAGCCAACTCCGATGATATCCTGTAACTGGTACTGCCGACATGAACCAATATTTTAAGCCGATCGGAAAACTTCATCCAGGCTTCAGCGACTTTCTTACGCTCTTCTGTGTCCAGGAACAAACTTTCCCCCGTAGTTCCGCAAACAAAAACACCTGCCACTCCCAGTTTAATTAGATGCTCCGCATAAGCATCGATCGCTGTGAGGTTGATATCGCCATTCTTTTCCATCGGTGTAACCGTGGCGGCAATAAGCCCTTTAATTTTAGTCTTCTCCATAACTTGTCATTTAAGGTTGATAATCTATTTCAACTACTCATTTTCCTGTATTCTTCAATATACAACTGATAAGCCATCAAATGCCGCCTGATCACCTCTTCATACTCATTCTTATTCCTGTTCCTCAAAGCCTGAAGAATATCTTTATGAGAAGCCTGAAGTTTCTCCTTCTTTATTTTATTATTGAACACATCAAACTCATCATAATTGTCATGAATATAGCGATACATAGGGATCAGCATTTGCTGTAGGTCCATAATAATCTGATTTCCTGTAATAGCATACATCCGGGAATGAAACTCCAGTTCATCTTCCATAGAAACTCTCACTTCCCCCAGAACGACTTCTTTGGCCAAAATACTTTCCAGATCTTTAATATCCTTATCCGTTATCCGATTCAGCAAAGTGGGAATAATTCCCAGTTCAAGCGTATACCGTAGTTCAAGCAGATCGATAATCGTATCCCTACCTAACATCTGAGGATTGATCAACTTCTCCAGATTTTTTCTTATATCCGGTTCCTGCAGAACGATCCCTCTCCTTTTACGGCTGTCCAGGATACCTAATGAACGTAAACGGCTTAAGGCTTCTCTGACAACGTTACGCCCTACTCCCAGTTGTTCCGACAGTTCTTCTTCATGAAGTAACCTGTCACCGGGTTTTAAATTCTTCTCCTTAATATATTTAAGAAGAGACTCTTCCACCAGATCAACCAGGGTGGTAGTTTCCGTATTAATCTTTAATGATTCCATAGTATTATAATTATGTGTTATATGTATTACATATTAAATATGTCCCACAAATATAAATGATGATTATAATATTAGCAAGCATTATAAGTAATTTATTTTGTTAAAAATCAAAACGGAACAAATGAAGAATTGAATATCAATGAATACAGGTTAAAAAAAATCCCTCTGCATTTTAATATTCTTTCAAAAGAGTGCAGTAAACCAAAAACCCATTACCTTTGCCCGTGTTTCAATAAAGGCAAAATGAAATCAGATGCTTATAAAGGCCATCTGGCTATGCTGGGGGCAAATATATTATGGGGGCTGATGTCTCCCGTTTCAAAAGCCGTATTAATGGCTGGTCCGGTCAGTGCGTTGTCGCTCACGACTTTCCGCATGGTGGGAGCGGCTGTCGTTTTTTGGTTAGCGTCATTCTTCACCAAAAAAGAACATGTCAACCACCAAGACCTTGCGAAGTTGTTCTTCGCCGCGTTACAGGGAATCGTACTGAACCAGGGGTCATTCATCTTCGGCGTTTCCCTGACCTCGCCTATCAATGCCTCCATAGTCACGACAACAACGCCTATCATTACTATGATTATTGCGGCATTCTACCTGAAAGAACCTGTCACCGGAAAAAAGGTAATCGGTATCTTTGTCGGGGCAGCCGGAGCCTTGTTGCTGATTCTGAGCAGTCAAAGCGCAGCGGCCGGTAGCGGTAAAAGCAGCAATATATGGGGTGACCTGCTCTGCCTGCTGGCACAGTTCAGTTTCTCTTTTTATTTTGTGTTGTTCAAGGGATTAATAGGCAAATATTCCCCTATCACATTGATGAAATGGATGTTCACATACGCTTCCATCTGCACGATACCGTTCTCCTACAACCATATTGCAGGTATCGATTTCCTGAATCTTCCTTCTGAATTGTATATGGGTATCATTTATGTCGTACTGGGAGGTACTTTCCTGCCTTACCTGTTCATTCCTATCGGACAAAACCTGTTGCGCCCGACAGTAGCTTGTATGTATAATTACGTACAACCAATCGTTGCGTCACTGATTGCCGTACTTTGGGGGATGGATACTTTTGGTATAATGAAAGGGATTGCCGTAGCATTGGTATTTACCGGCGTTTATATCGTAACACAAAGTAAATCGAGGGCCCAGTTAGAGGCCCTCTGAAATACCTTTCCATAAATTATCGTCAGGGACAGGGGCTACAATCTTTATCAATTCTTTGGATACCGGATGGATAAACTCGGCACTCCGGGAATGGAGACTGATACCACCATCTTTATTCGAACGCTCGGCACCATATTTCAGGTCTCCTTTAATCGGACACCCCATCTTTGCCAACTGGCAGCGTATCTGATGATGCCGGCCGGTTTTCAGGTCTATTTCCAATAAGAAATAATTATCCGAATGCGCAATCACCTTATAATGAAGAATCGCTTTCTTTGAATCCGGACGTTCGGTATCGTAAGCGTAACTCTTGTTTTGTTTCTCGTTACGGACCAGCCAGTTCACCAGTTCGCCTTCTTCAGCCGGCGGACAGTTCTTGACAATGGCCCAATAGGTTTTCTTCACCTCTCCTACCCGGAACATCTCGTTTAAGCGGGGCAAAGCTTTACTGGTCTTGGCAAACAGGACTACACCACTCACCGGACGGTCCAGCCGGTGGGTAACACCGACATACACATTTCCCGGCTTGCAATACTTCTCTTTCAGCCACGCCTTGAGCATTTCCGAAAGAGGAGTATCACCGGTTTTATCTCCTTGTACAATCTCACGGCATGTTTTGTTTACCGCGATGATATGATTGTCTTCGTAGATAACTTCCATATTACATATTCATACCGCCGTCTACCTGAATCACCTGTCCGGATACATAAGCAGACAAATCAGATGCCAGGAATGTAGCTACATTTGCCACATCTTCAGTAGTACCGCCGCGGCGCAAAGGAATCTTCTTGTTCCATTCTTCTCTTACTTCTTCCGGCAATTTCGCAGTCATATCGGTAATGATAAAACCAGGAGCGATTGCATTGGCACGGATACCGCGTGAACCCAGTTCCTGAGCCACCGATTTAGCCAAACCGATCATACCGGCTTTTGAAGCCGAATAGTTGCTCTGACCGGCATTCCCGTGAACACCTACGACAGAAGACATATTGATAATGTTACCTGCACGCTGTTTCATCATGACCGGAGTACAAGCATGAATGAAGTTGAAAGCCGATTTCAGGTTCACATTCAGGACAGCATCCCACTGGCCTTCGCTCATACGCATCATCAGGCCGTCTTTCGTGATACCGGCATTGTTAACCAGAATATCGATACGACCGAAGTCTTTCACGATTTCCGCCACTACATTATGAGTCTCTTCAAAGTTGGCTGCATTAGAAGCATATCCTTTTGCTTTAACGCCTAAAGCTTCGATTTCTTTCTGTGTAGCTTCACCGTTCTCGTCGATAACCAGGTCTGTAAATGCGATATTTGCACCTTCAGCGGCAAACTTTAAAGCGATAGCCTTACCGATACCGCGTGCAGCACCGGTTACAATGGCAACTTTTCCTTCTAATAATTTCATAATATTTCTATTTACGTTTATATTAACACTGTATCAGACAAGCACCCGCCGAATATCCGCCGCCGAAGACGGTCAGACAAACCAGGTCGCCTTTCTTGAATGTATGGTCATTCTGCGCATACACCAAAGCCGAACTAACCGAACCGGTATTACCCAGTTCTTCGATATTATGCAGGAACTTTTCTTCCGGCAAATTCAGCTGCTTGGCAATATTCGACATGATACGCATATTTGCCTGGTGACCGATGAAATAAGTCAGGTCATCCAACGCAAATCCGTTCTTCTCCAACAGATAAACTGCATTTTTAGGCATGTAGGTACAAGCCTGGATAAACACGTCGCGACCTTCCGGCATCTGGATACCACCGTCACGAGGACGCAACTGCACACCTTCAGGCCCTTTCCCCAGATGGCCCAACCCCTGTGTAAATACTTCAATGATATGCGGATCTTTCTCTGTCACACGTTCCTTTGAAATAAAGAACGCAGCAGCGGCATCTCCCCAGAGGTGACCGGCTTTCGGATCTGTTTCATTATAATAAGCGGAATTTTTATCTGCTGAAAGGATTAAAGCCTTTGTAGCCTTTCCCATGGCAAAATAACCTTCCACAACTTCCAGCGCATTTAAAAAAGAGGAACAGGCAGATGATAAATACAACGCTTTCGCATTTGTAATATTAAACTCACGCTGCGTATAATGGGCTGCGGTAGCAACTGTATCGTACGGAGAATAGGATGCTGAGATAATCAAATCAACTTCCGTAATGTCATACGGCAATTTTGGCAGTGCGTTACGTACGGCGTCCATTCCCATGGTACAAATTGTCTCTTCCGGTTTGGCTTTGGACCGGGTTTTAATACCCGTACGCTGTTCAATCCATTCACTTGTCAACCCGTTTAATTCCAAAAAATGTTGGTTGTGCACCCGCTCTTCAGGCACATAAAACCCTGTCGCATTAATAAACATCTCTGGTTTACTTTATCTTTATTCCGTTGAATATTAAATTCATTACATTATCTCTCCGCTTAATCCGCTGGCTGATATTATCTCCCATAATACCCCTTATATAAGGAACTTCCAATCCCTTTAAGGCATGATGTAGCACCACTGCTGTTATTTCTGTATCAGGCATTGCAAAGATTCCTTCCTTCACTCCGGCATCCAATATTCCCTTCAATAATTCTGTCTCACGTATGTCAAAGTTCTTACGAACCTTCTCCACGCGCCATATATCACGGAAAAAGTTAGCTTTCAGCGTACCATTACGAAATACGAGCGCTTTGATAGCATCCAATCTGGCATAGATGAATGTCATCAACTTCTCATCAGCTGGCAAATCCTTTCCGGCAACATCAAGCAGCATCTTGTATAACTGGTCCAGCTCCGATTCCACCACAGCCAGATAAATCTCATTTTTGCTCTTGAAATACGTATATAACGTACGTCTGCCTTTCCGGGAAGCCTGTGCAATATCGTTCATTGTCGTATTATCAACCCCCATGCGGGCAAACAATTGCCTGGCCACATCCACCAACATTTCGCGTGTTTTAGAAACTGTCATCGGCATTGTATTGCACATTTTGATTAAAACTGTGCGCAAAGTACTTAAAAAAGATCGTATCTACCAAGTATATTAAAAAAAACTTGCAATAAATTTGTTTTGTAAGAAAATATCCCTACCTTTGCACTCGCAATCAAGGAATGATAGCAACTATATCGCGGAGTGGAGCAGTGGTAGCTCGTTGGGCTCATAACCCAAAGGTCGTAAGTTCGAGTCTTGCCTCCGCAACTATCTAAAGGCTTTCAGTATTCACTGGAGGCCTTTTTCTTTTTTATCTTTCCTAAGCTTTATTAGCCAAATTTAAGCCGTCAATTTCCGCCCCGGCATGTTTATTGTAATGTAGATGTATGGATATCAACCGACAAAAAGACTTAACAATATAATAATATGGCTTATATAGACTATTACAACATTCTAGGGGTGAACAAAGGCGCTTCACAGGACGACATTAAAAAAGCGTACAAGAAGCTGGCCCGTAAATATCATCCGGACCTGAATCCGAACGATCCGGATGCTCACCGGAAATTCCAGGAGATCAACGAAGCCAATGAAGTACTGAGCGACCCGGAAAAACGGAAGAAATACGACCAATACGGTGAAAACTGGAAACATGCCGACCAGTTCGAAGCTCAGCAGAACCAATACGGACAGTATCAGGGCGGCTTCGGTGGTTTTAGCGGCTTTGGAGGCAGCAACGGCGGGGGTGCCCAATGGAGTGCCTCAGACGACGGCAGCGGCTTCTCCGACTTCTTCGAATCCATGTTCGGAGGCGGCGGTCGTGGCAGAGGCAACCATGCTTTCCGCGGCCAGGACTATAATGCAGAACTGCATGTCTCTTTGGCAGATGCAGCCCAAACACACAAACAGGTTATTACCGTCAACGGTAAGAATCTGCGCATAACCGTACCAGCCGGTATCGCAGACGGACAGACCATCAAACTGAAAGGCCAGGGCGGTCCGGGTGTAAACGGCGGACCTGCCGGTGATCTGTACATCACATTCAGCATAGCAGAAGACAGCCGTTTCAAACGGGTTGGCGACGATTTATATATAACCGCCCCGTTGAACCTCTACACTGCCATACTGGGTGGCGAACAAATCGTAGAAACAATGGACGGCAAGGTAAAACTGAAAGTGGCTGCCGGAACGCAGAACAACAGCAAAGTCCGCCTGAAAGGCAAAGGTTTCCCTGTCTATAAAAAAGACGGGCAGTTCGGTGACCTGATCGTCACCTACTCCATCGAGATACCGACTAATCTGACGGATAAACAAAAAGAGTTGTTCCGCGAAATACAGAGTCTTAATCAATAAAACACGAGTACTATGCAAACAGATTTAATTATAGTCAACGAATATTGCCGGATATGTCATATAGAACCTTCTTTCATCTTCAGGCTGGAAGAAGGCGGACTCATTGAAATCCGTATCATCGAAGGCGAAAAGTATTTACAGGCGGAGCAATTACACGATATCGAAAGATATACACGTATGTATTACGACCTCTCAATCAATTTCGAAGGAATCGATGCCATCCACCATCTGCTGAATCGTGTCAAATCCATGCAACAGCAAATCGGACATCTGAAAAAGAAGTTGCGGGTATATGAAGCAAAAGATTTTGAAGAAAATGAATTATAAAATCCGAATGACACATCTACCTTACATTCAACCTGGTAGATGTGTCATTTTGTTACTAAAAGAAGCCTTACTCCCCGTCTTTCAACAGAAAGACAAAAACTTTTTGTAAAATAATTTGGATTGTAAGAAATAATTCATACCTTTGCACTCGCAATCAGGAATGATAGCAACTATATCGCGGAGTGGAGCAGTGGTAGCTCGTTGGGCTCATAACCCAAAGGTCGTAAGTTCGAGTCTTGCCTCCGCAACTTTTTGAGGAAGCGACACAAAAGACAATATATGTAATGTATATTGTCTTTTATTATTTCAAGACAGAATACTGACTCTCCCTATTCACAGATTTCCTAGTGTCCTATTTATTGTCTGGAAACATTGAGTTTAAATAACTATTGACATGCCATTATATGTCGTTCAGAAACTTATCCGGTTGTCTACCAGATTTAGGATGACAGTTTATTATTAATCTTTAAATTTGGACCATACAGCTGTACTTTACGATTCTTGAATATTAATTTTGCTTTCCGGCCTTCCGGTTAGCCTAACACTTAAAGAGTATGGATAATTCAGTGAATGCACTCAATAGTATTGATGTGCTTATTGTTGTAGATGTTGTCGGTGCGCTGGCATCGGGTAACCTGAGTAATAATGTCTATCTTGTTGATACCAACAAGTATATGGGCTCTTGGAATCAGGGACACTGCGAACTGGGTACAGTCTGCCATGATACGCAAAGAATCAATTGGAGAGTAGTTCCAATCAGTCCGAGCACGAATGTTTCGATAGTAAGATTTACAGGTGAGATTATCTCCAAACAAGTTTGTGTTCCTACGAAGCAAGGGGAAATCGATGACGAGTACTGGACAGCCAGAATGCAATCCAGAGGAGTTAAAACGACTTATCAGTATGCATGCGTATTGTCTATGAATGGCAAAGAAATGACATTTGATCCGTATATCAAAGTGATTTGATTTATGTATCAAAATAAAATTGTAAACGGGGATCATACCTTTTGGCTTTGCCAGTTGGGATGATCCCCGTTATTTATTTGTAACTTTTCTGCAAGCTGGTATAGTTAATACCATAAGGATGGACGTAAAAAAACAAAGTCATTCTGTTTTATAGTCTTGCGTAAATTTATCAATTGTCCAATCTGAACGTATTTCAGCCAAATGCAATTTTCGTTTTTCTCCGGAAGGTATATTGACAAAAGTATCTTTACGAACACCCAGTCCTGCATGTATTCCATCAAATGTCTCCTTCCCATAATGAACAGATTCGTTTCTTATCCAACGATCAACCGGAATCAGGGCATGGATTCTAAGTAGTGTAGCCTTTACTTCATTTCTAATAGCTAATTTTTCTTTCTCAGACACAACACGATTTCTGGATTTACGAAGTGCATCAATTATCATCTCTGAAATATCAGCGGCATGCCTGGTCGCTCTCCTAGGCTTCTTTCTCTTTTTGACATCATTTGTAAATCCGGATAATTGCTCGCATGCACTTCGGTCATCCAGAGCCGCACTGACAACTAAATTGGGAGTATTATCTTTTATCCAAATGCCAAAAATCTCTTTAACAGACGAAGCAACTCCATCTGAAACGTCAACACTGATATCTGGTAAAGCCCCAATACCAGCAAGCCCTTTTGACAACAGAATTTTAGCTGACGAAAGGTGCTTATTATCCATTTTACTATCCAGATAAATATTTATCTGATTAGCAAGATTGCTCAGCCAGTCATAACTTCTGGGGGAAAGTACCTTCTCATGTATCTTTTGCCTTTCTATATTTTCTGCAATTTCTGCGGCCGTCATAGACAAATTGATTTGCTCATACATATATTTGTTCTTTTCAGTTCCACTATGTAGACCTAAAGCCGAATTAACCTCTTCACGGCCAGAATAAGTATAAGTCGTACGTCCTTTAAATGCCAATGAACTGAGTGCCATCGCTTTTTTAGACCAGTTTTTACCTAATCCCTGATTAGGCATTTCCGCAACAAAATCACTAATAGTACCTCCATCTTTATATTTATCCCGGCTAGTTTCTAAAGCTGTTTTAACAATTCCACGTATAGAAGATATAACATCGATATTAATCCCTCCGGTTTCCGTGTCAATAACATACATGGGAGGAACACCTATCTCTAATTTCTGGTTATCATCGGTTTCCAGTACCCATTCTCCTGGAACACTTTGCAAAATACTGTCATTACTTACAGCCAGTTCTGTATGAGCTCCCAAGTCCGGACCGGCATACTGCGCAAACTCAAGTTCAATCCCCATTGTCCTATGGCTATCTAATATAGAGGTCCTGTCATTTTTACTTAATGCAGAAATGATTGTCTCATATTTTCTCTGATTTGTTATAAGAGAAATTAAATTTTGATTCGGGCTAACAGGGTTGGCTTTTTTTGCCCAGTAAGAATTGTATGCTCTGAGGTCTTCCATAGTTGGCTTTTTACCTTGCGGACTCTGTTCCGGATCCAATTGCTTATCTGGCATATATATTTTATTCCCTAATATACTACTATCTTTGTAAGCCTCCTGAATACTATTCCACTCACCATATGACATTTTACCCAGAACACTTGTTATTTGCTTATACCTTGCCGCCCACTCAATCAATCTGTTCAGGCGTTCAACATTCCACCCCTTTGAATCTTTATGTTGATTGATAAAGATCTGCTGCCAAGGAAACAAATCAGCCTGTTTCATAAGTTGTACAAGATTGTTATTATTTACCTTCAATCCCTGTCTCTGATCCACAAAACTTAATCTACCGTTTCCCGGTTCAGGTTGAAGTGTTCGGGAAAAGGATTTTTTATATTGTCTTTCAACTTTCATAGGAGAATGTTTTTAGTAATTAAACCATCGTATACTTTGTTTGAAATATATCAAAAAAACAGAACAGATTAAAATTTTATCTGCAGACGACCAAAATCACACCGTGAACGACAAAACAGAAGACGTGAACGTAAAAAAAATAAATATATAAAAAGCCAGTAAGGATAACCTTACCGGCTTATATTTTATACAATTTGAATTATAAGAAATATTCTATTTCATTCCACCGAGAAACAATCTTCCTCTGCCAGTTTGTTCTTCGCAAACATATCCTTCACAAATAAATATCCGATACCACCGAACAGAGCTAAAAAAACAAAGCCGATAAGTATCAGTGACTTTTTAGGTGAAGCAGGCTTTAATGGCACCGTTGCCGGGCTGATCACCGTATAGACCGGAGTTTGTTCCTGGACACGGAGCTTGTCCTGCTCCAGTTTCTGGGCCAACGTATTGTAAACATTGAAGGTCAGTGTCATTTCATTTTTCAGACGCTCCTGCTCGGTGCGGTAACTGGCAGAGATGATGTTCTTGTTCGCATCCTCAAAGGCGGCATACGCACGCTGGGCCTTATAATAAGATTCACGAGCTTCGCTAAACACCTTCTCTGTAAACTCAAGATCCTGCTTGGCCTTCTGTGTACGGTAATTGGTGATGTATCCCTGAAGCTTTTCCACGACTATCTGAGTAAGGCTTGCCGAGATCAAAGGATCCTGCATCTGAACAGAGACTGTTATTACCAATGTCTTTTTATCCACAGAGGCAGAGATACGTTTCTGCAATCCTTGTATTACGCCATCCTGTTCTCTGGTTAATCGGAAAGATGTTAATTCTCCCTTACCGGAAAGTTCTTCTTCTGAGAATAATCCTCTCACCCAACCAAGTAATTTGAAAGGAGCCTTTATCACATAACTCCACCATGCACTTTTCTGATGATCATCCATATATTCGTACAATGTCGATGAATAATCACCTTTCTCATTTGTCACCTGTACGGGGAATAACTCCAGTAAAAACGGAATACTTTGTACCACATCCGGATACAAGTCCGGGGAAATGGCGTCCGAACCAGCCGAAGAACCCAGGTTTATCCCTGCCATAGCAGCCAGACCACCCAGATTTCCCATCTTCTTGGATGGATCAGACGTTTCAGG
>ERZ857922.299-NODE-299-length-77562-cov-50.201001_pt1 | contig 77562 bp, 72 predicted proteins | sample MGYA00519579_ERZ857922 | MGnify/ENA primary metagenome ERZ857922 (study PRJEB31778, sample SAMEA3449375) | human gut metagenome | biome: human gut; feature: human-associated habitat; material: faeces | place: United Kingdom | collected 2010/2012 ... | reverse complement strand
TATCTGATTTGCACTTTTGCGGGACGCAAATACTTGAAATAATATGGAAAAGTGGCGCAAAGAGCGGCACCCCTTGCGGGGTGTCGCTCTCATCATTGTTCTTCTTTGCGGGGGACATCTTCAGGGACACCTGCCTCATCGAGACACTGTTTCAAAAACCTTTCGATAGCAAGTGTCATGGTTTGCCCCTTTTCATCAGCGTAGAAAGCCAACCTATTATACAGCGTGCGGTCCATTACCATGTTAAACCGCTGTCCGTCTTTCCGAGGTTTTCCCATATGCATTACTCTCCCTTTTCAAGAGTAAGAAACCCTTGCACAAATGCGTCAGGGTAGATGAACGCTTTTTCTCCGCCCTCTGCGAATTTAACCCGGAGGTGTTTTCCCGCCTTATCAATGTTAGAAATCGTTCCTTTGCCGAATTTTTTATGCATAGCAACCATTCCGACTGTGACTTCAGGAATATCCAGCTTTTTAGGTTTCACGGGCGTTGTGGAGGCAAGAACCGATACCGCTGTTGATTTTTTACCGATTGGAGCAGTGACAGAAACGGGTTTCGCAGCGGTCTTTGCGTCCTGACCTTTCTTACCGGGCTTGTCCGTGAATGGATGGACTCCTTCGGCAGAAGGAGTTTCAGCGTCTTTCATCGTTTTCTGCTGGTTAAAGAACAACTTTTCATACTCCTCACGCCGCAAGACGGTATCCCAACCGCCGACTGCCTTATCAGCGTTCTTATCAATGCCGGTATAAGACAGCGAGGCATCTTCATAGCGTTTGAATTTGAAAATAGCATCGTTCATCAGGTTTGCGTTAAACACACCCAGAGAACACAGCAGGTCAAAATCCTTCACATCAAGGCCCGTGACCTTTTTGAAAAGCCCCGGTTCAAGCTGCGTGATAACATCCTTCAGAGAACGCTCACGATAGTCTGTCAAAAACATGAATACGGGGATTCGTGTTGCAAACTTCATCAACTTTTCTTGAATTTCTTTGCGTTTGGACTTAAATTCCTTCTCAGCGTCAGAAATCTGCTTTTTCTCCTCCGGTGTTGGCTTTTCACCCTTCTCTTTTGCCTTTTTGACCGCCTCGGACTTATTGATAATGGTCTGAATGTCATTATTAAGGCTGCGGAATGCCTCAATGCGTGAAAGCGCATCCATTGCGTCTTTAGAGTCCATAAGGCGCTTGAGCGTGGTATTGTCCACATTCACCAACAATGCAGACTGCCAGCGGCGAGCCAGCAGTGTTGCTGAGGTGCCAGCCAGTGTAATATCGAGAATGTCCTGTGCGCTGACCTGTTTCATGGAACTGCCATCATAGGCCAAAACAGGCAAGAATTTGATAAATTCGTCAACCTTTTTCTCCGGGTCCGCTTCCTTGGCATCAAGGCTGCAACTGTACTGGGAAATCTCGCGGAGAGCACGGTCTAACGCAAAGTCAAAAACATAGCATTCTTTCTTGATGATTTCCTGATTCCCGCTATCATCCTTAATGGTCCACGGCGATTGCACACGGAAAGCCGTTTGGAAGTATGTCTCCGGGCTTTTCAGATTGCGAAGCATAAAAACACCCGTCCACGGGCGTATAGTTACGCCTGTGGTGAGTTTACCGCACGAGAGGGTAATTGTCTTAGTCTCCAAAGGATTGCCCATAGAGCGTTCTACAGGGGTTAATGCGTCTAATCCGATACCCGCCTTCGTTCCGGCGCAGACATTGATGGCGAATTCATGGTAGAAGTTGTTCTGCTTCTGCATCAGCAGATTATGCATGGCATAACAGCTTGCCACATTGGGGAGGAACCAGAGCGTGTGGGTCAGGACACTCATCAATCTGACATCAGAGTATGGCATAGGAGGTCGCTTGTCTTGCCCTAACTTCAAATCATCTACATTCGACGGAAGATATGCTCCACGGATGAGGTCGAGCCACTTTTGGACTTCGTTCTCATAGACGAATTTTGCACTTTCGGGCCTGTTCTTTTCGGTTTTTGCGGAAAAGAAAACATTTAAGTCAAACTCGTCGAATTCTCCCTGCATGGCTATTTGACGAATACTGTCAGGGATTTTATAGGTCATTAAAACCATGCGTGGCAGCGACAAATATGGATTGTTGGACCCACGCCACGATTCTTTTGCTTTCTGTTCATCGGAATAAGTCCAGTTGAAAATTTGCTCTTCAATGAACTCGCCGCTGTTCAGCGCACGGAAAGGAGTACCGGACAGGAACAGATAGTATCGTGTTGTGATGGGCAAGAAAGATTCGTTGTAAGCATTACCCGCCTCTTTCTTGCTGTACTCTTCTTGGTCGAAATCAACGTCTTCATCATCGGGACGCTCAAACAGCTTCGCAGCGTTTTCACGCCATGCGCCGAAGTGATATTCGTCGAAGATGACCAAGTCCCAATTATCCGAATGGATAAACTCGTTTTTCGCTTTGATGCCACCACTCTCGTTGGTTCCCAGCAGGTCTTGGAAAGAACCGAATACAACAATGGGGCGGGTTTTATCTGCCTTTGCGTACTGTTCATCGATGTTCAGATTGTTATTGTGAGCATCTTTGTTGGATACAAACTGCCAACCCTCGAAGTCCACATGGGTCATCAGGTCTTCACGCCACGCAGATTCAACAGCGGGCTTGAAGGTCAGAACCAGCACCCTTTTAAGTCCCATTTTTTTCGCCAACTCATAAGAGGCAAAGGTTTTTCCAAAACGCATTTTTGCATTCCACAGAAACTTTGGGACCATATTGGGTTCTTCTGTGTTCGTCTTCTGGTAGTAGTCCATTGTCATTTGAACCGCACGAACCTGTTCCGGGCGCATGGAAAAGGTTTCCGTGCGATTTTCAATGTTCGCGATTTCGTCACGAACCGCTACGATAGCCGCTTGCACATCAGACTCGCTGCACTTGAACCACTCATTGTCTTCATCGAAAATATGCGGAAATCCTCTGCGGCGAAGGATTGCGTGGATATCATGGTCGGTGAAGCAGGTGCCGTCTGAGCGCATAGCCGAAGCGGTAAACAGCAGCTTGTAGCGTACTGCGCTGGTATGGAGCTGTTCACGGATACGCTCGTTTACATCCTCGCGCTCGGTATAACCAACCTTGATGTACCCCTGATGGGTCGTCACATCGGGCAGAGTGTAGGCGTAAATTTGAGGAACAACAGCAGGTCGCTGGGCAAAGAATTCCATGTCAGGCATTAGGTTTTGTCACTCCCTTCCTTTTCAGATAGCTTATAGCAGGATTGAAACAACTCTGTTTCACATCTGTAGAATACCGTTTTACCATAAATCGCAGGCGCTAATGTGATATATGCCGGCGCAGAAATTCGACTCCAGTTTTCATCAGAAATAAACGGCGGTTCCTGTGGCATGAGGTGATTTTGATAGAGCCCAATATTGATTGGCAGAGAAACAGCAAAGTCTTCATTTATTTGTGCCGAAAAGCGGTCGCCCGTTGTCTCAAAAACCGGAAGTGCAATCGCTTTAGCTATCCAAGAAGCACTTGTCTGAAAATTGGTCGCAATCTCCTTATCGCCAATTAAAAGTGGTGTCTTCGTAGAGAAGTACATGATGGCGTTTGCATCAAATCGTTTCACATTCTGCATCAATAGTTGCGGAATGAGATATTCCTCTCTGAACAAGCGATTCGCCTTGCTGCGAACTGCAACTGAACAAGCACTTTGTAAAACCCATGTTGAGAAGAAATCGACAACAACTTGGTCATAGGCGTCCTTGTTCTCAGAAACGGTTCTTATGTATTGCTGTGCATTGATAATCTCGTATCCAGTTACCGAGAGATTCAATACCCGAATCTCTTTGACCGGCCAAAAGCGACTTACCCAAAAACTATCCAGCGATGGACGGTTAAGCTCTTCCCAACAGGTCAAAATGGAATTCGCCAAGTAGAGACATGGGATTCCATTTGAACTGTATCGATTGCTCCCGATAAACTCACGTTTATCGGTCGGGATATGTTTCATATCGTCCTTACTAAACGGATAAAAAGTTCCAGTTCTGGCACGGAACCAATTCTTAGATTCGTTTCCGATGTATAGGGAACTTATATCAGTGATGAGATTTTTGCATCTGTATTTGTCAATCAAAGTTTTGACAATATCGAATAAATTCTCACTTGCTTTCCCGAAATCCCCAGCGTAATAGTTTTTGAATGCGTCTGTAATTTTCTCCCTGCTATACTCTGCGGGTTCAATACAGGAATAGAGGGCTTCGGTGCGGTGTAAGAATTCAAAAAACGAGTCCCAGCGTTTTTCCAGCTCTCCCTGCACAGAGCTGCCAGTTTCAACAATAATTGGAAGCGTCAGGCACGGATTGCTGTTAAACAGGTCGCACACTTCATCCCTTGTCATCGCTATCACCATTACCGCTCAGGTCCATTGGCTTAATCATAGACTCGATAAAGCCGATTTCGTCTTCAGTCAACCCATACTTTGCATAAAGCTCTTCGTCAGTCCAAGGTTTAGAAAAGTCTTGAATAGGAACAAACGAATAAACCTTACTCGTTGCGTGTTGAGAAGGCTTCTTCAACATAACCAAGAAGCGGAAAAATTTTGTGGTTATATAGGAAATAACATTTTTGGATATTTCGTCACTTGCAAAAGGGCCAATTAAGAGATATGTTTCTGTACTTGCCGTTCCGGTTGTACCCAAAAAAGGTTTCCCTAAAATGGGATGGGGAAAGGAATCGCTTCCACTACCAGCTTCTGGGATAAAGACCTTTGATTTTTGCGCCCAATCAAAGTTCTTCACCAAATCTTTTTCATCAATATAACTTGTGCCACCATTTTCGTATAGAAGAATATTTCCGCTTTTTTTGCCTCTATACAGAGTATCTAAGCCAAAAGGTTTTCGAGGACTCACAAGAGGTTCAAAGGAACTCTCGTTAAACGACTGAATCTTATGTAGAATTTCGATTGCTTCATTGTAACGAATAAAAACATCGCACCCCTTTTCAAGCAAGGGTCTACTTTCGGTCTGCCCGATATTATCTCCATGGTGTGTTGTAACTGCACAATCTCCCTTGTTGTCTCTATCCCACAAAAAGTAGCAAACGCCACCTTTAATTTGAACGCCAGAGAAGCAATCTGCCGCTTCTGGAAAATCATGTATAATCCGTAATGATTTATCCGACAGCATCCTATCTCTAAACTCATCCAACCCTTTTCCACCAGAAAACCATCGTGCAGGGATAATCATTGTAAGATATCGAGGGTTTAATTTTTTTGCTTGTTCTATAAACAAATTATAAATAGGGGATGCACTAACGCGGAAACCTCCATCTGACAACTGAAAGGGCGGATTCGAGATTATTACATCAAATTTCATATTGAAAAGCTCCTCTGGCTTCAAAGTATGAATCCATTCGTAGGCGTGAGTTTCGAGCTCGCTATCACGGTCATACTCACTCTTGGAAGCGCCGCAAAAAGCGCACTTATCCTTATACCATGTATGTTCACAACGACGGAAGCGGATATTTCCTTCAGTCGTGTCGAATTGGCTGACAGAAAACTCGCTGTTCGGATACTTGGAGCAGTAGGCACTCCGGCGGGATAACAAACTGGTTAATTCTGTGATAGCGATACCGTAAATTTGCTTGTGGAAAATGTGGTCAACCCGTTCTTGCAGGTCGGGAAACTGGGGTTCCAGACCAACAATTAACCTCTTGGCAATCTCGCGCAGAAACACACCACTCTTGCAGGCAGGGTCCAAAAAGGTGGTGTCGGGGTTCTGAAACAGCTCTTGCGGGAGCATATCCAGCATCTGATTGGCAATTTCGGGCGGAGTGAAAACCTCATCGTTGGATAGATTTGCGAGGCACGACAGGACATCCGGATTATAGATTTTGTCGAAGAATCCTTCGGCCATGATATAGCCCTCCTCAAATAGTCAATTCTAATTGTTCATTATCACTTTCAGCACCGAGCTGACGATAGTGGCAGACATATTCTTGAATAAACTTGCCTTCTCCGTCTGCGGCGGCATTCACATCAAACAGAGTTTGTTGCTCGGTTTCGCTTTCATTTGGCCTTTCATCTAACAGTTCGGCAAATGTATAGTCTTTTCTGTGAATAAAAGCGTTGTTTTGCGGAAAAGTCCATTCGGAAAAAACTATAGGGTCAGGTGTATCCTGTTGATGAGCGTCAACACGGCGGAGTGTAAGGGCATTCCCACAAACGATGTTCTGCTTCAGAATATAGTGTGCAGCCCTTCGCGTATCTTCGTTACATTCTTTCTTGCAGACGGATTTGTAGGCCTTATCCCATATTTTCATAAGTCGTTCACGGCAGACCTCGCAGTTGTCTGAAAGAATATCGACACCATATAGGCTGCCGAGAGCCAATAGTGCATTGCGTTCCCAGTCAAAGGTGCTTCGCTGGTATCTCTCCTTTACAACGGACAGCTTTCTGCCAAGGATTTCGGCAAGAAAGTTTCCATCGCCGCAGGCCGGCTCCAGAAAGCGTGAGTCAATTCTGAGGCACTCTTGCTCCACGAGGTCACACATGGCTTTGACCTCTCTCTCGGCGGTGAATACCTCGCCGTGGTCAGCAACCCTTTTTTTAGATTTTACTTGCGTCACAATTTAAGCTCCTTCCAAAAGGTGCATTGATACTTAATCATACATATCATACCACGAAATCTGCCTGCCGTCCACAGGAATTGTGGGCATTTCCGCTCAACAAGGGCTTAATGAATATGACCAGTAAAAACAGCCAAAGGCAGCACTATGTGTCTGCCAATGCTGTTATAAGAGGTTCTCCTCTCCTCATTGTGAGATTGCTTTTATTTGATAATTGCGGGAAGTAGGAAGTATGGTATCCTCGGAAGAATTCTTTGCGGTAGACAGGAGCATCCGGAGTCTACCATATCCCTATAATCAAATAAGCTGACAGTCAGGCCGCCTCCGTCATCAAAAGCCCATTTTGTAATTGTCAAAGGATTTCCGTCGCTCTGCTTGCAAGCCAGAGTGTCGCCACATTGAATGTTTTGGCTGAGAATAAACCTCACACTGTCCTGACAGATGGAGGTTGGTTGATGCTTATATCGGTTTATAAAGAGAGCGAAAAAACTGTCGAATAGACGGTTTCTCGCTTCCTCCACATTGTCCAGCATGATATCGACCCCGTAAATGGTCGAGAACGCTCTTGTAGCCCAGTATTCGCAGTCTGCATCATTGGACAAGGCAACTTTGAAAACACTTCGCATCTTCCTCGATAAAATCTCCGCAAGGAAGTTTCCATCACCGCAGGCTGGTTCAAAGAAGGTGCTATCTATGTTAGATGCATCTTCTTTCACTAAATCCATCATGGCCATTACTTCCCGCTCTGCGGTAAAGACTTCGCCATGTTGCCGAACGCGCTCTTTTGTTTTGACCTGACTTCCCATAGCCGCACCCCTTTTTGCGTATTGATATGTATTTATACACATTATACAGAGTAAGGCAAGGCGCGTCAAGTGCTTTTGAGCGGTAAAAGCACTTTGATAAGGTCTTTCATTTCAAGGAAATATCTCAGGCAGACGCCTGTGATTTTGAGTGTAAGCTCCCCTTGCTGAGAAATCCCACATAAAACTTTACAGCGACCGCTTTTCCCCACGGTACGCTGAACACGAAAAACCCACAAAAAACTTTAGAGCAATCGCCTTTCTCAAAAACTCTAAAACAAAAAAATCCCACATCAGATTTTAGATAGCCTTCCCGGAAAACGGGGTTGACATTCGGCAAAAATGCGCTAAAATAGACTTCGATATTGTCAGAAGCGATGAAGGGAAAAAGACAGAGATCATCCACCCGAAGAGAGCCGGCGTATGGTGCGAGCCGGTGGGGACGCTCTGTTGTACTGGTCCCGGAGCTTTCCACCTGAACAGGGCGGGACGGGTGCGCGCCGTTACAGCGTCGTCTTTCGTAAGAAAGACACGGAGCGCCGCGGAGCGATCTGCGGCGGAAGCAGGGTGGTAACACGTCTATAACGTCCCTGGCTGCGTAAAGCAGCCAGGGATTTTTATTTGCGGAAAACAAAATTCACATACAAGGAGAAGCGAGCATGAATTACGATTTTGCGGCCATTGAAAAGAAGTGGCAAGCCAACTGGGAAAAGACAAAGCCCTATGCCGCCATTACCGGTGACAATCGGCCCAAGTTCTATGGGCTGATCGAGTTTCCTTATCCCTCCGGCCAGGGCCTGCACGTGGGCCATCCCCGCCCCTTTACGGCTATGGATATCGTCACCCGCAAAAAGCGGATGCAGGGCTATAATGTATTGTTCCCCATCGGCTTCGATGCTTTCGGTCTGCCCACGGAGAACTATGCCATCAAGAACCACATCCATCCTGCCATCGTCACGAAGAACAACATCGAGAATTTCACCAAGCAGCTGAAGATGCTGGGATACGGCTTTGACTGGGACCGCTGCGTGGATACCACCGACCCCAAGTACTACAAGTGGACGCAGTGGATATTCCTGCAGATGTTCAAGCACGGCTTGGCCTACAAGTCCACCATGCCCGTCAACTGGTGCACAAGCTGCAAGTGCGTGCTGGCTAACGAGGAAGTGGTCAACGGCGTGTGCGAGCGCTGCGGCAGCGAGGTCATCCGCAAGGAGAAGAGCCAGTGGATGCTGAAGATCACCGAGTATGCCCAGCGGCTGATCGACGATCTGGATGATGTGGACTATATTGAGCGCGTGAAGATCCAGCAGCGCAACTGGATCGGCCGTTCCACCGGCGCAGAGATCACCTTCGACACCAATGTGGGCGACCAGGTGACGGTCTATACCACTCGTGCCGACACCCTGTTCGGCACCACGTATATGGTCATCTCTCCCGAGCACCCGCTGCTGAAGAAGTGGCAGCCCCTCATTAAGAACTGGGATGCTGTGGCGGCCTATCAGGAGGAAGCGGCCCATAAGTCCGACTTTGAGCGCGGCGAGCTGAACAAGGAAAAAACCGGCGTGCAGCTGGAGGGTATCGAGGTCATGAACCCGGTGACCCACAAGCCCCTGCCCATGTTCGTCTCCGACTATGTCCTCATGGGCTACGGTACCGGCATCGTCATGGGCGTGCCCGGCCACGACCAGCGCGACTGGGAGTTCGCCAAGAAGTTCGGCCTGCCCATCATCGAGGTGGTGGCCGGCGGCGACGTGACCAAGGAGGCCTTTGTGGCCAAGGATGACAGCGCTGTCATGGTCAACTCCGGCTTCCTGAACGGCCTGACCGTCAAGGAGGCCATCCCTGCCATGAAGAAATATGTGGTGGAGCAGGGCTTCGGCAAGGAGAAGGTCAACTACAAGCTGCGCGACTGGGTGTTCTCCCGCCAGCGCTACTGGGGCGAGCCGATCCCCCTGGTGAACTGCGAGAAGTGCGGCTGGGTGGCCCTGCCGGAGGAGCAGCTGCCCCTGGTGCTGCCCCAGGTGGAGAGCTATGAGCCCACCGATGACGGCGAGAGTCCCCTGAGCAAGATGACAGACTGGGTCAACACCACCTGCCCCTGCTGCGGCGGTCCGGCCAAGCGCGAGACGGACACCATGCCCCAGTGGGCCGGCTCCAGCTGGTACTTCCTGCGGTATATGGATCCCCACAACGACAAGGCACTGGCCAGCAAGGAGGCGTTGGACTACTGGTCCCCCGTGGACTGGTACAACGGCGGCATGGAGCACACCACGCTGCACCTGCTGTACTCCCGCTTCTGGCATAAGTTCCTGTACGACATTGGCGTGGTGCCCACCAAGGAGCCCTACGCCAAGCGCACCAGCCACGGCATGATCCTGGGCGAGGGCGGCGAGAAGATGTCCAAGTCCCGCGGCAACGTGGTCAACCCCAACGACATCGTAGCCCAGTACGGCGCGGACACCATGCGCCTGCACATCATGTTCATCGGCGACTTCGAGAAGGCCGTCAGCTGGAGCAACGAGGCTGTCAAGGGCAGCAAGCGCTTTCTGGACCGCTGCTTCAATCTGCAGGATATCGCCACCGCTGAGGAGTCCATCTCCGCCAAGAACGAGTCCATCGTCCACAAGACCATCAAGAAGGTCAGCCAGGATATCGATGAGCTGAAGATGAACACCGCTATCGCCACCATGATGACCATGGTCAACGAGTTCTACGCCAATGGCTGCTCCAAGGGCGACGTGGAGATGCTCTGCCTGCTGCTCAGCCCCTTTGCCCCCCACATGGTGGAGGAGATGTGGGAGAACATGGGCTTTGCCGCCAAGTACGGCAAGATGGCCATGCAGATGGATTGGCCCGAGCACGACGAGGCCAAGACTGTGGACAGCCACGTGGAGATGGCCGTGCAGGTCAACGGCAAGCTGAAGGGTACCGTCACCGTCCCCGTGGACAGCGACGAGGCTGCTGTGGTGGCCGCCGCTATGGAGAGCGACAAGGTGAAAAAGGCCACGGAGGGCATGAGTGTTGTCAAGACCATTTTGGTCAGGAACAAGCTGGTGAACCTGATCGTGAAGCCCGCGAAATAAAGCGTTGTATCCCCCGGTGCAGCCGGGGGATACTTTTTCTGGAGGGCGGACCGCCGGGACGCACACTTTTTTGCCGTTTTTGTAAAAAAACGACTTGACAAGCTGTGTTATCCCCGGTATAATACACCCGTTAGTCATGTAAATGGCTCTTAAAGAGCACCCAGGATCGAGCCGGGTGTATCGGAGGGAGGGAAACATAAATGTCCGAAGTCCATGTTAAGGAAGGCGAGTCCCTGGACAGCGCTCTGAAGCGTTTTAAGAGAAGCTGCGCCAAGGCGGGCGTCCTGGCCGAGGTGCGCCGCAGAGAGTGCTACGAAAGCCCCAGCGTTAAGCGCCGCAAGAAGTCCGAGGCTGCGCGCAAGAACCGCAACAAGCGTTACTATTAAGTGACAAAGAAGCCTGAGAACATAGGTTCTCAGGCTTCTCTTTTATCTATCCTGTCAGGTCCCGCAGTATGTCGGCGCACTCCGGCAGGGTCAGCAGACCCCGGTGTATGCCCAGGCGCTCGCCCAGAGCGATTTTTCTATGCAGGGTGTCACCGTCGTCCAGCAGGACGAACCGTGTCTCGCCGCCCCGGCGGTACGTGAAATACCGGGCGCCCAGCTCCCGGGAAAAGAATATCTGGCGGCCTGTTTGCAGGGCGGCTAGCTGTTCATCTGTCAGCGGTATGCCCTCACCAGTGGGACAGGGGAGAGGGAAGTCCATCCGCAGGCGCTGGAGGTCCAGCACGATACGGTCCGGCCCGAAGGCACGGCAGCAGGCGGACAACCGGTTTTCGATATCCCCGCCGGACAGGGCGGTGCATACCAGTACCCGCGCGCCGGGAGCCGTGTGGGCGCATTTCTCGTGGACCCACAGGGCGATGCCGGACCGGTGCAGGGGCTGGGCCAGCGCCTCCGTCAGTTCTGCGGCGGAGAAGGGGACGATCACTGTGCCGTATCTCCGGCGGCGGCACTCCTGCACCACGCCAGCTGCCGTTTCCGGGCTGAAGGGTCCCGCCGCGCCGGTGAGCAGCATGGCACCGCCCCGCAGGGCAGGCGGCATGGGCAGGGCACACAGCACTCCGTTTTCTATCCGGTAGGCCGCGTTGGCGATGGGCAGCTGTGTGCCGCAGGCCATTTGGCGAAGCGGCGGTGCGGCGGCGATCATCAGCTGCATAGGCGTACCCCCTTGCGAGACCACGATGTCCGTGGTACAATACTGCTGTACTTTATGAGAGGAGTCGGATACCTATGCCCATTTCCATGACGCCCTACCGGGTGTTTGACAGCTACCGCAGCATCACGCCCGCGTTTTTTATGCGGCACGGCATCCGGCTGCTGCTGTGCGATCTGGACTATACCCTGGCGCCCAAGTCCCAGCCGGAGCCGGACGCGGACCTGCGCCGCTGGCTCTCCGATGTGCGGGCGGCGGGTGTGGAGGTCATGATCCTGTCCAACAACCGCAGCCCCGTGCGAGTGGAGCAATTCTGCCGCGATCTGGGGATCACCTACGAGGGCCATGCAGGCAAGCCGTCCGTAAAGGGCTTTCGCCGGGCCATGGTGCGCTGCGGCGTCACCCCGCGGGAGACGGCCATGCTGGGCGACAAACTGCTGACGGATATGCTGGGTGCCAACCGGGCTGGCGTGCTGCCGCTGATGGTGGAGCCGCTGGGCGGGCCGCGCGGCGCGTGGAATAAGGTGCTGCATGGCCTGCAGAGGCCGTGGAAGGCCGCCAGTTTGAAAAAACATCCGGAACGGTGACTTTTTTACGCGGAAACACTTGCCAAACAGCAGGTTATCATGTAAAATATATAAGGCCGATTTTGGCTGGTATTATTTATTCAGAGGGAATGGAGATATTCCCTCATACACAATGGGAGGAATATCAATATGGCAACTATTACCGCCGGTGATTTCAGAAACGGCAAGACCTTCGAGATGGACGGCAAGGTCATGCAGGTCGTGGAGTTCCAGCACGTCAAGCCCGGCAAGGGCGCGGCTTTCGTCCGCACCAAGATGCGTAATGTGGTGACCGGTGCTGTGACCGAGACGTCCTTCAACCCCACCGCCAAGTTTGAAGAGGCCTTTGTGGACCGCCGCGATATGGCCTACAGCTACAACGACGGTGATTTGTATTACTTCATGGATCAGGAGACCTTTGACATGGTACCCCTGAACAAGGAGCTGCTGGGCGATGCGTTCCGCTTCATCACTGAGAACACCGTGTGCAAGGTGCTGAGCTATAAGGGCAGCGTCTTTGGCCTGGAGTGCCCCAACTTCATGGATCTGGAGGTCACCGAGACTGAGCCCGGTCTGGCCGGCAATACCGCCACCAACACCCTGAAGCCCGCCACCGTGGAGACCGGTGCCGAGGTGAAGGTGCCCCTGTTCATCAACATCGGCGACAAGATCACTATTGACACTCGTACCGGTGAGTATCTGAGCCGCTGCAAGTAATTTGACAACCAACCGACCGTACAGAAAGGAGCCGAACATGGAGATTTCTGAAAAGGTAGCGTATCTGAAGGGTCTGGCCGAGGGCCTGAACCTGGACACCGACAGCAAGGAAGGCAAGCTGATCGCCGCCATCATCGATGTGCTGGACGACATGGCCGAGAAGTTCGCGGAAGTGGACGACGAGCTGTGCGATGTGGAGGACGGCCTGGATGCCGTCAGCGACGACCTGAGCGATGTGGAGGAGATGCTGTACTTTGCTCTGGACGACGATGAGGATGACGACGAAGACGACGAGGAAGAGGAGTGCTTTGTGACCACCTGCCCCGAGTGCGAGGAGGAGGTCTACTTCGACGAGACTGTTCTGGAGGACGGCGAGGTCGTCTGCCCCAACTGCGGTGCCAAGCTGGAGTTTGATCTGAGCGACCTGGCGGCCGCCGCTGAGGATGGCGAGGACGAGGAGTAATTCCCATATATAAGCATATCCCCCGGCATTGCCGGGGGATATTTCTTTCTATTTACGCATTTGCTCAAAAATGCCGGGAAATGGCGGCAGGGCTTGCCTTAACGGGAGAAAAGCGGTATAATAAAAAATACTACACTTTGCGCCACGCGCAAAGACCGATTTGAGGTATACGAATGAAAACTCAGGAAAAGCTGAACATGACCATGCTCTGTGACTTCTATGAGCTGACCATGGGCAACGGCTACTTTGAGGCCGGCTGCAAGGAGCGCATCACCTATTTCGACGTGTTTTTCCGCAAGGTGCCCGATGGCGGCGGCTTCGCCATTGCAGCGGGACTGGAGCAGCTGATCGACTACATCGAGAACCTGCACTTCACCGAGGAGGACATCGCCTATCTCCGCGGGCGAAACCTGTTCTGCGAGGAATTCCTGGACTATCTGCGGAACTTCCGCTTCACCGGCGATATCTACGCCATTCCGGAGGGTACGCCCGTGTTTCCCAAGGAGCCGCTGGTGGTGGTCCGCGCACCGGCCATCGAGGCGCAGCTGATCGAGACGTTCACCCTGCTGACCATCAACCACCAAAGTCTGATCGCCACCAAGGCCAACCGTATCGTCCGGGCCGCCAAGGGCCGCACGGTGCTGGAGTTCGGCTCCCGCCGTGCCCAGGGGGCCGACGCGGCCATTGTCGGTGCGCGGGCGGCCTATATCGGCGGCTGTGCCGGTACGGCCTGCACCATCTCTGACGAGGTGTACGGCGTGCCCGCCGGCGGCACCATGGCCCACGCCTGGGTACAGATGTTCGACAACGAGTACGAGGCATTCAAGACCTACTGCCAGACCTATCCCACCAACGCGACCCTGCTGGTGGACACCTATAACACGCTGAAGTCCGGTATCCCCAACGCCATCAAAGCGTTCAACGAGGTGCTCAAGCCTCTGGGTATCACCAAGTGCGGCATCCGTCTGGACTCCGGCGACCTGGCGTACCTGACCCGCAAGGCGCGGGAGATGCTGGACGAGGCCGGCTGGACCGAGTGCAAGATCTCCGTGTCCAACTCGCTGGACGAGTACCTCATTCAGGACATGCTGCTGCAGGGCGCGCAGATCGACCTGTTCGGTGTGGGCGAGCGCATGATCACCGCCAAGTCCGAGCCGGTGTTCGGCGGCGTGTACAAACTGGTGGCCATCGAGGAGCCGGACGGCACCGTGATCCCCAAGATCAAGGTCAGCGAGAACGTGGAGAAGATCACCATTCCCCACTTCAAGAAGGTGTATCGCCTGTACGGGCGCGACAACGGCAAGGCCATCGCGGACTACATCACCGTGCATGACGAGACGGTGGACGACACGAAGGGCCTGACCATCTTCGACCCCATGGCCACCTGGAAGCGAAAGGACGTGTATAACTTCGAGGCCCGGGAGCTGCTGGTGCCGATCTTCAAGAACGGCAAGCGGGTGTACGATTGCCCGCCACTGGAGGAGATCAAGGCATACTGTGCCCAGCAGGTGGATACCCTGTGGGACGAGGTCAAGCGCTTCGACTATCCCCACAAGTACTATGTGGACCTGTCGGACAAGCTGTGGGATATCCAGCAGTGCCTGCTGCGGACCTCGCAGCTGTGATGACCATCTGAAATAAAAGAAAAGGGAGGAGGATCAACAGTGAAAAAGCCGAGAGTCCAGCAGCGGACAGAGCGACGGATATCCGCTGCGCTGCGGCTGGTGATGGTGGCGGTATTGCTGTTGGCACAGATCGCGCTGGTGGTCGGCCTCAGCGACCTTCTGAAGCAGCGCATGGCGCTGGCCTACACCGCGCTGCAGCTGCTGGCGGGCGTGGTGGCCATGCGTATCTGGTCCCGCCCCGGGGCCACCAGCTATAAGATGGGCTGGATCATCCTGGTGCTGTTCGTGCCGGTGGTGGGGCTGATCCTCTATCTGCTGTGGAACGGCGACCGGCCGTCCAAGCGCCTGAGCCTGAAGAAGCCGGTGCCCATCGAGGAGCCGCTGGCGCAGCAGGAGCTCGCCCGCACCAATCTGGAAAAGCTGCGCCAGACCGCGCCCCAGTGGTATCCGCTGGCAGCGTATCTCAGCGGCAAGGGCTTTGACCTGTACCGCAACACGGCGCTGCGCTATCTGCCCACCGGCGAGGCGTATCTGGAGGATATGCTCACCACACTGGATACGGCCCAGCGGTTCATCTTCCTGGAGTACTTTATCATGGCCGAAGGCGAGATATGGGATCGGTTGTCTGATATCCTCTGCCGCAAAAGCCGTCAGGGCGTAGAGGTCAAGCTGATCTTTGACGATTTCGGCAGCATGATGCGTATGCCCAACGAAAAAATAGACGCGCTGCAGGACGCCGGGGTGGAGGTCAGGGTATTCAACCCCGTGCACCACTACGTCAACCGGCTGTACTTCAACTACCGCGACCACCGGAAGATCACCTGCGTGGATGGCGATATTGCCTACACCGGCGGCGCCAATATCGCCGACGAGTACGCCAACCTGATCGAACGCTTCGGCTATTGGAAGGACTGCGGTCTCCGGCTGGAGGGCGAGGGCGCCTGGGGCCTGACCCGGGAGTTCCTGCAGATGTGGCAGCGGATGGACGGTCAGCTGTACCATGAGTACGACTATTATCGCCCCCTGCACCACCCCCTGGAGCAGGGCTTCTGCCAGACTGTGGTGGACGGCCCCGATGACAACCCCAACAACGCGGCGGAGGATCTGTTCCTCCAGATGATCGGCCGCGCCCGGCGGGAGGTGTATATCACCACACCCTACCTGGCTATCGACGAGCCCATGCTCAAGGCGCTGTGTCTGGCCGCGGAAAGCGGTGTGGATGTCCGTCTCATCATGCCCGGCATCCCGGACCACAAGTTTGCCTATCTGGTGGCGGAGAGCTACTTCGACCAGCTCATGGCGCATGATGTTAAGATATATACCTTTACACCTGGCCTTGTCCATGGAAAAACCGTCCTGACTGACCGCGAGACGGCCTTTGTAGGCTCCGTCAATATGGACTACCGCAGCTTCCAGCTGCACTTCGAATGCGGCGAGGTGTTCTATGGCACGCCCGCCATCGAGACGCTGCTGGAGGATATGGACACCACCATGGCCCGCTGTGCGCCCATGACGCCGGAGCGTATGGCGGAGCGCCCGTTTTGGCGGCGGGCGATAGGGACGGTATTACGGCTCTTCGCCATGTGGATGTAACCCCCGTCTGGTATATTTCCGCCCCGGCTGCGTCGAATATCCAAGAAAGGAATTACCCATGGCCTGCTTTATCATCGGCGCGGGCAGCTTTTACGGCCTGCCTGTGTCTGTTCAAAGGACCGATATGGTCATCGCCGCCGACGGCGGCTGGCATACCTGTCGGGAAAATGGCATAACACCCACGCTGCTGGTGGCGGATTTCGACTCGCTGGACGCCGCGCCGGCGTTTGACCACATCCTCCGCTTGCCGGTGGAGAAGGATGACACCGACATGATCCGGGCAGTCAAGGAGGGCTTCGACCGTGGTGAGAGGGAGTTCCATCTCCTGGGCGGCATGGGCGGCCACCGGACAGACCACACGGTGGCCAATATGCAGACGCTGGCCTACATTGCCCGCCGGGGCGGGCAGGGCTGGCTGTACGGAAACGGTGAGCGCTTCACCGCCATCTGCGACGGGGGCGAGATCACACTCACCGCAGGGCAGAACAGCGTTTTCTCCGTGTTCTGCCTGGGCGCAGACGCGGAGGGCGTTACCATCGAGAACGCCAAGTATCCGCTGACCGACGCCGTGCTGACGGCGGATTTCCCTCTTGGGGTCAGCAATCATTTTATAGGACAGGCGGTGCGCGTCGCGGTGCGGCGTGGCTGCCTGCTTATAGGGATAACAGATAAGGAGTAACGAAACATGAAAAACACCATGAAAAAGCTGCTGGCGCTGTTGTTGGCACTGGTGCTGACCCTGGCCCTGGCGGCCTGCGGCCAGAAGGAGGAAAACAAAACTGATGACCAGACCAACGACCCCGCGATCACCGATCAGGACAACGCCGCTGATGAAAAGGTGACGCTGCCTGTGGCGGACGGCGCGGTCATCGGTCAGGGTGCCGTGGCCTTCACTGTGGAGGTGCAGGGTGCGGACGGCAAGACCGTCACCTTTACCGTCAACACCGACGAGGAGACGGTGGGCGCGGCTCTGCTGAAGCTGGGCGTTATCGCCGGCGATGACTCCGAGTACGGCCTGTACGTCAAGACCGTCAACGGCGAGACTGCCGACTACGATGCCGATGGCACCTACTGGGGCCTCTACATCAACGGCGAGTACGCCATGACCGGTGTGGACGCCACTACGCTGGAGGCTGGCACGACCTACGCCTTCCGTGTGGAGAAGGTCGAGGGCTGACAGGTATAAAAAAGAGACGGCGCAGCCGTCTCTTTTTTATACCTTTTCCAGTGACTGCACCACATCGCCCAGCAGATACAGGGAGCCGCAGCAGACGGCTGTGCCATCGGGCGGCGTGTCCGCCAGCATTCGGGACACACCCTCCCGGATGGTGTCGCAGGCCGTTACCGGCTTGCCATATCGCCGCAGGAAGGCCGCCAGCTCTCCGGCGTCCAGCGCACGGGGATTGTGGGGGGTTACAGTGATAAACCGCGCGGCCAGCGGAGCCAGCTGGTCGTACATTTTTCCATAGTCCTTGTCCGCCAGCACACCGGTCAGCACCGTTACCGGCTGGCCCGGCAGGTACTCCCGGATGGCCGCCGCCAGCGAGACCATGCACTGGGGGTTGTGCCCTCCGTCCAGAATGATCGTGGGCTGCCGCCGCACCACCTGAAACCGTCCCGGCCACGCGGTCTGGGCCAAGCCCTGACGGACGGCACTTTCATCAATGTGCCAGCCACGCTGCCGCAGAACATCAATGGTCGTCAGCGCCACGGCGGCGTTTCGCAGCTGGTGGCCGCCCAGCAGGGGCAGCCGCAGGCCCTTATATGGGCCGTAGTTGAATATCTGCCCCTCCAGTGTGTCGCAGACTGAGGAGAGGGCATCGAAGTCCGCCACAGTCAGCGGTGCGCCTGCCGCGCGGCAGCGCACGGCCACCACCTCCTGCACGGAGGGGGCACAGGGGTACAGGACGGTATGACAGCCGGGCTTGATGATGCCCGCCTTGGTGGCGGCGATGGCCTCCACCGTATTCCCCAGCACGCTGGTGTGGTCCAGACCGATGTTGGTGAGCACGGCGGCCTCCGGCGCGGGGATCACATTGGTGGCATCGAATTCACCGCCCATGCCCACCTCGCATACCACAATATCGCACATCTCCCGGGCAAACCAGGTCAGGCCGATGGCTGTCACCAGCTCAAACTCCGTGGGGGGATCCGCCATGCGGTCAGCCAGCGGGCGTAGCTCCTCCACCAAGGCGCACAGGGTATCGTCCGGGATAGGTGCGCCGTTGATCTGCATACGCTCATTGAAGCGGAAGATGTACGGCGAGGTGTACAGCCCCGTTTTATACCCGGCGGCGCGCAGCACGGAGGCCAGCATGGCGCAGGTGCTGCCCTTGCCGTTGGTGCCGGTGACGTGGACATACTTTACGTGCCGCTCCGGATGGCCAAGCAGGCCCAGCAGCGTATCGATACGGCTGAGCCCAGGTACGCTGCCCCGCCAGTCCACCTTGTGGATGTACGCCAGCACCTCATCCAGCGTCATGGCCGTCACCGCCCTTCGTCTTTATCCGCCGCAGTACCGGGGAGAGTGCGTTCCGCCGCATCAGCAGCCACACCAGCAGCGCGTCGATACAGCCGGTGATGGCGAACTGAACGCTGCGGGCCGCCAGCCGGGTGAGAAAATAGGGCCATTTGGCCGAACCACCGTACACCAGCGCCAGAGCCATGCTCTGCCAGAGCACGGAGCCGCATACCGCCGCAGGAAATACCGCCAGCGCCGCCCGCCAGAGGGTAGGCCGGCGCCAGACATACCGGCGCACCAGCCCCGCCCACAGGCCGTACAGAATGGGCGGCAGGCAAAAGATCGGGTTGTAGCCAAAGGGGGAGAACAGACACCCAATGAAGTCGGCGGAAAAGCCCACCGCGGCGCCGGGCAGCGGCCCGAACAGCAGTCCGGCCAGGAGAATGGGCACCGCCTCCAGAGAAAATCGGCTCACTTCGCTGGGAATGATGGTCAGCAATCGGGCCAGCACCACGCTCAGCGCGGTCAGCAGAGCGCAGACCGTCAGGGCATAGGTATCGAGGACCGGTGCGGGAACGGCGCATAGTTCTTTTTTCTGCATAAAAAAATACCTCCTTATCCTTGGGATGGGAGGTATCACCATATAGATAACAACACAAACTGCCCCGTGGAAGCTGGAATGGTATCGCGGTGCAGATGCACCTTCGTCCGGCGGCAGCCTCCCATCCGTCCGGCACTTAACGCACCATCCCTACACGGAACTGCTCACAGTATATACGCATTCCCGCGGAAATGCAAGAAAAATAATCCCACAAGATCTAGACCCGACAGTTGACTACATTCCACAGGATGATGTATAATGGTCGTGAATACATACCGAGATGCGGCAAGGAGGACACAGCATGGCTTTTGACTTTGAAAACGGTTCCTACACCGACGCCGCCGGGCGCACGGTCCTTGATCCTGCTGTTTACAAGGACTGGCAGATCGGTGCGGCGGCGGAGCAGGCCCTGCCCCCGGTAGACTGGTTCCGCCAGAAGCTGGGTCTGCTGCCAGAGGAGCTGCTGCCCTATGGCAAGACCCCCAAGCTGGACTTTCTGCGGATCATGGAGCGCCTGAAGGACCAGCCGGACGGCAAGTATATTGAGGTAACGGCCATTACCCCAACGCCCCTGGGCGAGGGGAAGTCTACTACGTCTTTGGGCCTGATCGAAGGACTGGGACGTCTGGGCGCCAACGTGGGCGGCTGTCTGCGCCAGCCTTCCGGCGGCCCCACCATGAACGTAAAGGGCACTGCCGCCGGCGGCGGCAACGCCCTGCTCATTCCCATGACGGAGTTCTCCCTGGGCCTGACCGGCGATATCAACGACATCATGAACGCCCACAATCTGGCTATGACCGCCCTGAATGCCCGTATGCAGCATGAGCGCAATTATGACGACGAGACGCTGGCCAAACGCGGCCTGCGGCGGCTGGACATCGACCCGGAGCGCGTGCAGTGGAGCTTTGTGCTGGATTTCTGCTGCCAGGCCCTGCGAAAGATGCGTATCGGCCTTGGCGAGGGGAAGATGGACGGCTATCCCATGGACACCTGCGCCAACATCGCGGTCAGCTCTGAGCTGATGGCTATCCTGTCCGTGGCCCGGGATCTGGAGGACTTGCGTCGGCGCATCGGCAGCATCGTGCTGGCCTATGACAAGCAGGGAAAACCCGTTACCACCGAGGACCTGGAGGTGGCCGGGGCCATGACCGCCTGGATGCGGAACACCATCAACCCCACGCTGTGCTACACGGTGGAGCACCAGCCGGTGCTGGTCCACGCGGGGCCCTTTGCCAACATCGCCATCGGCCAGTCCTCGGTCATCGGCGACCGCCTGGGGCTGAAGCTGTTTGATTACCATGTCACCGAGTCCGGCTTCGCCGCCGACATCGGCTTCGAAAAGTTCTGGAATGTCAAGTGCCGCCTGTCCGGGCTGAAGCCGGACGTGTCGGTGCTGGTGGCCACCGTCCGCGCCCTGAAGATGCACGGCGGCGGCCCGGAGGTCATCCCTGGACGACCTCTGCCGGAGGCGTATACACGGGAGGATCTCGCCCTGCTGGAGGCAGGCTGCGCCAATCTGCTGCACCACGCGGCCACCATCCGCAAATCCGGCGTCACCCCTGTGGTGTGCATCAACAAGTTCTATACCGATACCGACGCGGAGCTGGAGCTGGTGCGCCGTATCTGCGCGGAGAACGGCCTGCGCTGCGCCGTGTCCGATCACTGGCGCTATGGCGGTGCTGGCGCCGAAGAGCTGGCCCGCGCGGTCATGGCTGCCTGCGACGAGCCCTCGGCGCTGCAATTCCTCTACCCGGACGATATGCCTCTGCGTGAGAGGGTGGAACGCATCGCCCGGGAGGTCTATGGCGCCGACGGCGTGGACTGGTCGCCGCTGGCGCTGGAGAAGGCGCAGCGGTTCGAGTCCGACCCCAGGTACGCCGACTACTGCACCATGATGGTCAAGACGCACCTGTCCCTGTCCCACGACCCGGCCCGAAAGGGCGTGCCTACCGGCTGGCGTCTGCCGGTGCGGGATGTGCTGGAGTACAGCGGCGCCCGGTTCCTGTGCCCCGTGGCCGGCAGCATCTCTATGATGCCCGGTACCGGCTCCGACCCGGCCTACCGCCGCATCGACGTGGACACCGCCACCGGCGCGGTCCGCGGCCTGTTTTAAGGAGGGCGCTATGGACGACACCAACAAGACCTGCCGCGAATTTGTGTCGGCACTGGCCTCATCAGCACCGACGCCCGGCGGCGGCGGTGCTGCCGCCCTGTGCGGCGCTGTCGGCGCGGCTCTGTGCGGCATGGTGGCCAGCCTGACCACCGGAAAAAAGAAGTACGCCTCTGTGGAACGTGAGATACAGCATCTGCTGAAAAGCACAAACGCTTTACATGACAAACTGCTGGACCAGGTCCGCGCGGACGCGGAGGGCTTTCAGCCTCTCAGCCGCGCCTACGCCATTCCCAGGGAGGATCCCACCCGTGCGGCGGTGCTGCAAAGCGCTGCTGAGACGGCCTGCACCGCGCCGCTGGAGATCATGGCTCTGTGTGCCGCGGCCCTGTCCGCCGCCGGACGTCTGGCGGAGATTGGATCCCGGCTGGCGGTGTCCGATGCCGGCTGTGCCGCTGCCATACTGCGCGGTGCGCTGGAGGCCGCGGCCCTGAACGTGCTGGTCAATACAAAGACTATGACTGATCGGTCGGCGGCCGACCATCTGAACGCTCGGTGCTTCGCCCTGCTGGATCAGGGAAGGACCGACGGCGAACGTATTTTCTGCGCGGTGCGCGATCAACTTGTCTGATAAGGAGGGACGTGCATGGCCGTTCTGCTGACCGGAAAGCCTGTGGCGGACGCGATCTCCGCCGACACCCGCACCCGTGCCGAGGCGCTGCTGTCAAAGGGTGTCCAGCCCCGTTTGGTCCTCCTGCGCTGCGGCGATAACGAGGCCGACGGTGCGTACATACGCGGCGCCGTGAAGCGCGCTGCGCTTTGCGGTGTGGCCGCGGAGCTACGCACCCTGCCCGCGGATGCCTCCGCCGATGTGGTGGCGGCAGCTATCGACGCCGTCAACCGTGACCCTGCCGTTCACGGCTGCCTGCTGCTGCGGCCTCTGCCGCCCCATCTGCGTGGGGAGGAGAGCGATCTCTGTGCCCGCCTGGCGCCGGACAAGGACGTGGACGGTATGACGCCCGAGAGCGCTGCCGCCGTGTTCACCGGACAGGGGAGAGGTTTCGCCCCCTGCACCGCCCAGGCCTGCATGGCGTTGCTGCGCCACTACGGCATTGACTCCTGCGGCAGGCACGCAGTGGTCATCGGCCGTTCCCCGGTGGTAGGCCGTCCGGTGTCCATGCTGCTCCTGCGGGAGAACGCCACCGTCACCGTTTGCCATACAAAGACACCGGATACGGCGGCGCTGACCCGCCAGGCGGATATTATCATCACCGCCGCCGGCGCGGTCAACAGCCTGACCGCCGCCCATGTCCGACCCGGCCAGACCGTGCTGGATGTGTCCATGAACTGGAACGGTACCGCCCTCTGCGGCGACGCGGACTTTCCGGCGGTGTCGTCCATCGTGGATGCCATCACGCCTGTGCCCGGCGGCGTAGGGGCTGTCACCTCCGCGGTGCTGATGGCCCATACCGTCCGCGCGGCGGAATATCTGACAGGGGAGGGCGGCACATGAACGTCTTTACTCCCGCCGAGACGGCGGCCAACTATGCTGCCGCCGGTGTCCTCAAGACCCGGCAGCCCTTTTTGAAGCTGTTGCTTTTGGGCATCGCCGCCGGTGCGTTGATCGGCTTCCCGGTCTGCGTCACCAACATGGCTACCTATGCAATCACCAACGCCAGCGCGGTCCGTATCATCGCCGGCGTCCTGTTTGCCTTCGGCCTGGGTATCGTGGTGCTCACCGGTGCCGAGCTGTTTACCGGCAATACCCTCCTGGTCATCAGTCTGCTGGACAGGCGCGTGACCTGGTGCGCCATGCTCCGCAACTGGGGCGTTGTGTATCTGGGCAACTTTTTGGGTGCGCTGACCCTGAGCTGGATCTGCGCCCGCTTTGGCTGGCTGGACGCGGGAGACGGCGCGCTGGGCGCTTATACCATGCAGCTGGCGGTAGGGAAGATGACCATGCCCTTCGGCAAGGCCTTCTTCATGGGCGTGCTGTGCAACATTCTCGTCACGGTCGCCGTGCTGGCGAGCCTGTCCGCCAAGGATGCCGCCGGCCGTATTCTGGGCGCGTGGGTGCCAGTGATGTTCTTTGTGGTGGCCGGCTTCAGCCACTCCATCGCCGACATGACCTATTGTGCGCTGGCGCTGTTCGGCAAGTCCGCACCGGCCTGCGCCGCCGCGGCACAGGCCGCCGGCGCGGACCTGTCCGTCCTGACCTGGGGGCGCTATTTCCTGGGGAATATGCTCCCCGTCACGCTGGGAAATACGGCGGGCGGCGGGCTGGTGGGCCTTGCGGCCTGGTACTGCTATCTCCGCAAGAAAGGATAACGTTCCATGAATATGTTTTTGACCCTGGCTTACTTATTCTTCATTGGCTCCACCCTTGGATGGGTGGCTGAGCTGCTGTACCGCCGGTTTCTCTCCGGCGCAAACCCGGAGCGCAAGTGGATCAACCCCGGCTTCTGCGTGGGCCCCTATGTGCCCCTGTACGGCTCCGGCCTCTGTATTCTTTATCTGCTGGCCTCCATCGGTGAAAAAAACGGTGTGGATACGGTGGGGGAGAAGCTGCTGCTCTTTGCGGGCATGGCCCTGAGTATGACGGCTATCGAATACATCGCCGGTATCGTCAGCCTGAAGTTCATGCACATCCGCCTTTGGGATTACAGCAAGCAGTGGGGCAATATCCAGGGCCTGATCTGCCCGGCCTTCTCCGTCCTTTGGGCGGCGGTCAGTGCCGTGTACTACTTCTGCGTCCATCCTTATATCCTGGACGCGCTGGATTGGCTGTCCCGCAACCTGGCCTTCTCATTTGTCATCGGCTTTTTCTTTGGCGTGTTTACCATCGACCTGGTCTATTCCGCCAAGCTGGTGTCCCGTATCCGTAAGTTCGCCGATGAGCACGACGTGGTCATCAAGGTGGAGAACCTGAAGGCCCACATTCGCCAGCGGCAGGAGGAGCGCCGCGAGAAGTACAGCTTCCTCTTTGCCTACCGTTCCCGCAGCGAGCTGCTGGAGCATCTGCGCGAGGCGCAGGAGACTTGGGAGGAAAGACGCCGCAAGTGATATTGCTTTACAGGAGGCTGCCCGATGCACATGACTGTCTTGTTTGCAAGTCCCCGTGCGGCGCATAGCAACACCCGCGCCCTGCTGGTGCCTTTTCTGGAGACCTGGCGTGCCGCCGGCCACACGGCGGAGGTGTTTTCGCTCTTTGATCTGCACATTGAGCCCTGCCGCGCCTGCCGCGGCTGTCAGATGGACTGGGAGCATCCTGCCTGCGTTCTGGCGGATGATATGCCCGCCATATTTGATGCCGCCCTCCGCAGCGATATCCTGCTGCTGGCCGCGCCCATCCACTCCTGGTTCTGCCCCGCGCCCATGAAGGCCGCGCTGGACCGCTTCGTCTATGCGCTGAATAAGTACTACGGTCCCCGCGGCCGCGGTCCGTCTCTGCTCTCCGGCAAGTCTCTGGCCATTCTGACCACCTGCGGCTACCGGCCGGAGAAGGGCGCAGACCTGTTCATCGAGGGGATGCGCCGCTGGTGCAGGCACACCGATATGCGCTATGTAGACGCATTGACCGAGCGCCACCTGGGCTACGATCACACGTTCATGGACGCGGAAAAGAAAAACCGCGCCCGCGCCTTTGCCCGGTCGCTCATGCAGGCATAAAAAACGACCTTCGGTACAATACCGAAGGTCGTTTTTTGCGTCAATGCAGGTCCTGCTGCTTCATCCATACATCCATGACCACGCTGTGGGGCAGCAGCTTCGTCAGCCCTGCCTGTACCCGCGCCACAAAGCCGTACTTGCACACGTCCTTGCCCCGCTTGGCGTCCCGCCAGGTGCGTGCTACAATGTCGTCCGGATCGTACATGGCCGCGTATTTCTTCACAATGGGCGTCTCATCCGACTTGATGGCCCGGTCAAAGAACGCCGTCTTTGTCCAGAAGGGGCACACCGCCATAACGCCGATGCCGCGGCTTTTCAGCTCCCGGTTCAGCGCCCGGCTGAAGCTCAGCACAAAGGCCTTTGTGGCACCGTAGATATCGATATAGGGGATGGGCTGAAAGGCCGCCACGGAGGCGATGTTGATGATCTGGCTGCCCCGGGGCATATAGGGTGCGGTGATCTGGCACATGGCCACCACCGCCTGGCAGTTCAGGTCCGTCATGTTCAGATTTACCGCCAGCGGCGTGTCCAGCACGGCGCTGAACTTGCCGTAGCCGCTGCAATTCATCAGCAGGCCCACCTCCACCGGTGTCTCGGCCAGTGCCGCGGCGTACACATCGAAGCTGCCGCGGTCCGTCAGGTCCAGCGCCAGCACGCGGACGGGGAAGGGGACCGTGGCGCGCAGGGCCTCCAGCTGAGCCTCATGCCGCGCGATGACCCACACCTCGTCAAAGGTGCCGTACCGATCCACCGTCTCGGCGAACCGTTTGCCCATGCCGCTGGACGCGCCTGTGATCACTGCGATCTTCTTCATACGATAGCCCTCCCGGTCTTGTTATATCCCTACTGTATCCCATTTTTGGGCGGCCGTCAACCGGTTTTCCCCGCCCGCGGCACAAAAAAAGAACACGCCTTACGGCGTGTTCTCTCGGCGCTTTCGGTTACGCGGCGGCGTGTGCGGGCTTGTTCTCGTGCTTCTCCTCGCGGCTGCGCTCCAGCAGCAGCGCGCGGGTGGTGGAAGCGGTGAACACCACAGCCCAGAACAGGGTGACATACTCGCCGATCAGGCGCATACCCGCCTCGGGAGCCGTCATCAAAAAGGCGGACGCGATGACCAGCACCAGGGAAACAACGGCGATAGCGACGTGCGTAGAAATGTTTTTCATGGTAACATCCTCCTTGAAAAATTTTATGTGAGTTTTGTTGTTTTTTTGGTTTCAGGCTCTTGCCTTCCTGTTGATGCTATAGTAGAATATTTCACAGGAAAAGTAAAGCTGCATTTTATTATATAGCTTATAAGAAATACTAACAACTGAGAAGGAGGAAAAACCATGGAGACCGCCCGCTGCCGCGCCTTTCTGGCCGCTGCCGAGACCGGCAGCTTTTCCCGCGCCGCCGAGATGCTGCGCTACACGCCCTCCGGCGTCAACCAGCTGGTCACCGCACTGGAGAAGGAGATCGGCTTCTCCTTGTTCAGCCGCAGCACCAAGGGCGTGGCGCTCACGGCCAACGGCCAGCTGCTGCTGCCCGTTATCCGCGAGATACTTCACCAGGAGGATAAGCTTTTCGAGCTGTCCGCCCAGATGAACGGCCTTCTCATAGGCACCGTCACCATCGCCGCCTATTCCAGCATCGCCACCCATTGGCTGCCCGCTGTCATCCGGGATTTTCAGGAAAACTACCCCCACGTGGAGATCAAGCTGATGGAGGGCATCTGGCAGGAGGTGTCCCAGTGGCTGGAGGAGCGCACCGCCGATATCGGCTTCCTAAGCTACCAGGAGAATATGCCCTTCGAGTGGATCCCACTGGCCAAGGACCCCATGCTGGCGCTGCTGCCGCGGAATCATCCGCTGGCCGGTGCCGACTGCTACCCGCTGAAGCGGTGCGAGCAGGACAGCTTCATCATGCCCGCCCTGGGCTGTGATGACGACGTGGAGGCGCTGTTTGCACGCAATCACGTTGATCCCAACATCCGCTATACCACCATCGAGAACTTTTCCGCCATGTCCATGGTGGAGCAGGGCCTGGGTGTCAGCGTGATGAACAAGCTCATCACCGAAAAGCGTATCTGCGATGTCGCCATGATCCCCATCGACCCGCCGGCCAGCATCACGTTGGGCGCGGCACTCCACTCCCGGGCGGACGCCTCGCCGGCCGTAAAGATGTTCCTGAAATACGCCGTCCGTATGCTGACAAAGAGCGCCGTCTGAGCCTATCGGAAAATCTTATATCCATTCAGTGTTCCCCGCTTGCGGATACCCTGTGGAATAGGGTATACTTACTTTAAATAACAAAAGGGAAGGAGTGCCCCTATGGATAAGCGCATTCTCGTCATCAACCCCGGCTCCACCTCTACCAAGCTGGCCCTCTTTCAGGGTGAGCAAAAGCTGTTTGACGCCGCCGTGCGCCACAGCAAAGAGGACCTGAGCCCCTTCTCCTGGGTCATGGAACAGGCAGATTTCCGCCAGACCGCCATTGAAAAGGAACTGTCCGCCCACAATGTGGACCTGACCACGCTGGACGCCGTCTGTGCCCGGGGCGGTCAGCTGCCCTACTGTGCCGCCGGTACCTACCTGGTGGATCAGGACATGGTGGACTTCATGTACACGGTCTGCGATGCGGCCCATGCCTCCAATCTGGGCTGCGTGCTGGCCCTGCGTATCGCCCGTCCGCTGGGTATCCCCGCCTTCATCTGCGACCCCGTCACCGTGGACGAGATGACCGATGAGGCCCGGATATCCGGACACCCGGTGCTGCCGCGTATGATGACCGGCCACGCCCTCAACTGCCGCGCCATGGCCCTGCGCTGCGCCGCAGATGTGCTGCATAAGCCCCTGGCCGATTGCCGCCTGATCGTCCTGCACCTGGGCGGTGGCGGGTCCACCCGCCTGTTTATCGGCGGCAAGATGGTGGACGGCGTCCGCGACGATGAGTGGATGTTCGCCCCGGAGCGCATGGGCGGCGTCAGCCTTCAGCCCATGGTGGCTATGTGTTATTCCGGCGCGTACACCAAGCAGGACATCATGGACCTCATCCGCGGCAAGGGCGGCCTGATGGCCCACCTGGGCACCGCCAATGCCCAGGAGGTGGAGCAGCGCATCGCCGACGGCGACGCGCACGCCAAGCTGGTCTATGACGGTATGCTGTACAGCTGTGCCCGGGCCATCGGCGGCCTGGCCGCCGCGGCGGATGGCCGCGTGGACCGCATCATCCTCACCGGCGGGCTGGCCCACTCCCACTATGTGACCGGCTACCTGACGCAAAAGCTCTCCTTCATCGCCCCGGTGGAGGTCATGGCCGGCGAGTTTGAGTTGGAGGCTCTGGCCGCCGGTGCAAGCCGTGTCCTCAATGGGCAGGAGCAGCCACGCCGCTTCGCCGACATCCCGCAGGCATAAAAAAACAGCCCCGGCCGCCGCCGGGGCTGTTTTTTATGCTCTTTTTCTTCCGCAGACCTGGTACATCTCCCCATTGGAGATCACCGTGTCCACGTCCAGATACGGCGCCATCAGTGCCCGGACTTCATCCTCGTGCAGCAGACCCAGAGACACGGGCTTCGCGCTGCCGCTGTGGTGGGCGTCCAGCGCCGCCCGGCTCATGCCGTGGGCGATGGACAGCCGCCCGCCGGGCCGGACCAGCTCTGCCAGCGTCCGGATCAGCCCCGCCGGATCGGGAAAGTGCGGGAAGGCGTTATAGACCATCACCACGTCATAGGGCCCGCTGTCCCGCACGGCGGCGCTGTCCTCCACATCGCCGCATACCACCGTGATCTGCGTCCCGGCGGCCTTTTCCGCCGCCCGCGCCGCCATTTCCGGCGACAGGTCGACAGCCGTTACCCGCGCCGCGCCGCGCTTTACATAGTCGCCGAACAGCACGCCGGTGCCGCAGGCCACGTCCAGCACCGTGCAGCCCTCGCATACCCCGGCGTTATCCAGTATCCGGGCGATGACCGCCTCATTCCGCACCATGCCCGCGTCCCAGTCCGGTGCCAGCCGGTCAAAGAACGCCTGTACATCCCGTTTGTCGATCATACCGCCGCCCTCACGCGAAGAACGTGGCCGTGTCGATCTGCTGATAGCCGCCGAAACTGTTGGGCATCCGATAGATCTCCTCCGCAATGCCCTTGCCCAGGAAAGCGCCGGTGATCTCGTTGAGCTTCTCGGTCATGTCAATGTCCGTGAACTGCTCCGGATAGACGCACTTGGCGGAGAACCAGGCATTGGCCAGCGCGATCTCATAGTTGGTGTAGTAGGCGTTGTACGCCATCTGCAGATACACCTTGCCCTCCTGCCACGCCTTGCAGCTGTCAAACAGGCCGTTGTCCTCCGCGTACAGGGGCTTGATGTTTTTCACCGCCGCCGCGTCGATGAGCATGATGTCCATGTCCGGCCCCAGTGCCGTGAACTTCTCGGCTTCGATGGGCTGTACGCCCTTGGCGCTCAGCCCGCTGACGGTGTTCTTGATGTTCGCCACGGTAAACGCGCTGTAGCTCTCTATGGTCATCAGGTGGTTGGTGGTGCCCCAGTTGCCCAGCCCGCAGATGTACACCGCCGGCTTGCTGTCCTCGGCGATACCCGCCGTCCGTGCCTGAATGTCCGCGGTCTCCGTGCTGACAAAGGCCAGCAGCTCCGAAGCGCGGGTCTCCTTGCCGAACACCTGACCCAGCAGGGTGATGGAGCCGCTGAAATCCTCACTGAACACGCCGTCCACGCCGGTCCGCAGGGTGATGACCGGCACACCCACCTGCTGCTGCAGGGCTTCGGCCTTATCTGTGTCCTCATACTCGGAGACAATGATATCCGGCGTACAGGACAGGATCTTCTCCGCCTCCGCCGCCTGGGCGTTGGGGCCGCCCACGCCGCAGGAGGGCAGGGCGGCGAAGGTATCGCCGTACACCATCACATAGGGACGCGCCACACCGTCGAACATCTTGGGACGCTCCTCCAGCGTGGTGTTGTCGATGTCCTCCACACCGCACAGCAGGCTCACGTCACCCACATAGCTGTATAGCCGCAGCGCGCCTGCGCCGATGCACACCACCCGCTGGTAGCTGCCCGGCACGATCTCCACCTGGCGGCCGATCATATCCGTTATCGTCACGGTTTTCGGTGCGTCATCTGTGCCATCCTCCGCGGGCTTCTCGCCGCAGCCGAACAGCGTCAGGGTCATCATCAGTGCCAGCACCAGGGCCAAAACTCTCTTAGTATTCATCTTCGTTTACTCCTATCAGTATTTTCTGTCCGTCGATCTCCGCCGCGCGCACCCGCGCACCGAATATATCCCAAACCGTCTCCGGGGTAAGTATGTCCCCGTTTCCGGCGTATCGTACCTGTCCGTCCCGCATGAGGAACAGCCTGTCACCGTAGGCCATGGCCTGGTTCAGGTCGTGCAGGGTGCACAGCACCGTCATGCCCCGTGTCCGGGCCAGCCGCCGCGCCTGCCGCAGGATCCGCTGCTCGTTGGCCACGTCCAGGTTGCCTGTGGGCTCGTCGAATACCAGCAGCTTCGGCTCCTGGGCCAGCGCCCGGGCAATGGCCACCTTCTGCCTCTCGCCGCCGGACAGCGTCTGCACATTCCGTTCCGCCAGCGCCGTCAGGTCCATGTCCGCCAGCGCGGCCTCCGCCGCCGTACGGTCCGCCGCACCGGGCTGTATGCCGAAGCGGCTCACCCGCCCGGCCAGCACCGCGTCGTATACCCGCAGCGCGCCGAATTGCAGCTCCTGGGGCACGTAGGCCGCCACCTGGGCCCGCTGCTGCCGTTTCATGGCGCCCAGCGCCTGTCCGTCAAAGAGGATCTGCCCCTGCTCCGGTGTACACAGCCCCAGCGTTGTTTTCAGCAATGTGGTTTTGCCGCAGCCGTTGCGGCCCAGCAGCACACCTACTTGTCCTGTTTCCAGTGACAGACTGGCGTCCCGCAGTACCGGTGCGCCCCGCCGTTCATAGCGGAAGGTCACGTGTTCCACCTTCAGCATACACCGCCCTCCTTTTTTCCAAAGATCAGCGTCAGGAAAAACGGCGCGCCCAACAGGGAGGTGATGGCCCCCACCGGCAGGGCGGAGCCGCTGCCGATACTGCGGCTCACCGCGTCCGCCGCCAGCAGCAGCGCGCCGCCGCACAGGGCCGCCGCCGGCAGCGCCCACCGGTGGTCGTGGCCCACCAGCCGTTTGACCGCGTGAGGACAGATGATACCCACAAAGCCGATCATCCCCAGGAACGACACGCACACCGCCGTGATGAGCGATGCCAGCAGCAGGGATACCCACCGCAGCAGCGCCACGTTCACGCCCATGCTGCCCGCGGCGTCCCCACCGCTGAGCAGCGCATTGTACCGCCAGGCCAGCGCCGCAAAGACCGCGATGCCCGCCGCCGTTACCGCCAGCATGATCCAGTCGGCCCGGTATGTAGCGCGGCCCAGGTCGCCGAAGCTCCAGATCACCGCGGCGGAAAGTCCCACATCCGTGGCGTAGAACTGCAAGATCGTGGTGGCCGCCGTCCACACAGAGCCCAGTGCGATACCCGCCAGCACCACCACGTTGGGGGAGAAGTCCCGCAGCCGGCACAGCGCCAGCACCACCAGCACAGAGCCCGCCGCAAACACAAAGGCCAGCGCCGACGTGGCGAAGGGATCTGCCCCTGCCGTATAGCTGGTCAGGTTGTTGCCGGTGGACAGAAATCCGCCCGACAGTGCGATGATGGACAGGTTCGCGCCGAACACCGCCGCGTTGGACACGCCCAGCGTGGCGGGGGAGGCCATGGGATTGCCCAGCACCGTCTGCATGATAAGTCCGGATACGGATAATCCCGCCCCGGCAATAACGGCGGCCAGCAGCCGCGGCAGACGGATGTGCTGCATGATCCGCACCGCCGCGCTGTCCCCGCTGCCGAACAGCGCCGAAACGCACTGCCGCACCGACATCCCGGAGGACCCCACCAGCAGCTCCAGCAGGGCCAGCAGCAACACCGCCGCAGCCAGCGCCGCGATCACCGCTATTTTTCTTTTCCGTGCCCCGTCAGCGCCCATGTCCTGCCTCCCGCGATTTTATATGGTGTATCATACCTCAATTTTCTCCACGGCGCAACCCGGGTAGGGGGTTCCGATCATGCCGATATCTCTTATTTCTCACCGAATTCGTTCACCCAAACCGTGCGGTCCCTCTTGACAAACCACCTGCCCTGCGCCATAGTATACCTATCAGTTTTCTTTATAGGTGGTGCCGCCATGGATATCCAGAAATTACAGGCCCTGGCCGTCATTCAGGAGGCCGGCAGCTTCTCCCGCGCCGCAGAGACGCTGGGCTATTCCCAGGCGGGATTGACCTACATGATGAACAGCCTGGAAAACGAGATCGGCCTGCGTCTGCTGGACCGCAGCTACAGCGGCGTCCGCCTCAGCGAGACGGGCAAGACCCTCATGCCCAAGATCCACCGGCTGCTGCAGGTCTACGATGCCCTGAACGGCGAGATCAATGCCTGCAAGTGTGCCCAGCAGGCCACCCTGCGCCTGGCGGCGCTGGATACCGTCTCTACCCGCTGGGTGCCCCGTGCCGTGGCGGCGCTGAAGGCCGAGTATCCCCAGATCACCGTCAGCGTCATCTCCGGCAGCCCCATGCAGGTGGACAACTGGCTCCGCGACGGCAGTGTGGAGCTGGGCGTTACCGACAAGCGCTTCACCGGCACGGATATGGACTGGATCAGGCTCTGTGACGATCCTTTCCTGGCCGTTCTGCCGCCGGACAGCGATGTACCGGACCCCGTGCCCGTGACCTGGTTTTCCGGCCGTGCTGTTATCATCCCCGACTACGGCACCAACACAGACACCACCCGCGTGTTCACCCGTGCCGGCGTGGAGCCCGTCTACACCGATGACCGTATGAACAACCGTTCTGTCCTGGCCGCCGTGGCCGCCGGATTGGGCAGCACCGTTTTTTCCCGGCTGGAGCTGGACTATTACGCCCGCCAGGATCTGACCGTCCGCGCCATGGACCCGCCCTGCTGCCGCGAGCTGGGCGTGGCCCTGCGCCCCGGCGTCAAGGGCGACGCGGTGGTCCGTTCCTTCCTCCGTGCCCTTCGTGCCGCCGCCGACGCGGACAAATAAGCAAAAAAAGAAACGCCCATAGGCGTTTCTTTTTTGCTTATTTGAAGAATTCGAACCGCGGCTGTTCCTTCGTTACGGTGCCGGTCTCGATCTCCAGCCCCTCGCCGAAATACTTTTTCAGCAGCGCCACCAGCTCGTCCGCCGCCGCCTGTACCTCCGCCGCATTCACGTCGGAGAAACCGTCGATGGGGAACAGGATGGCCTTGGTGTTCTCGGTGATCTTGCCGCGCTCGGACTGCCGCCAGGTCCACCGCCGGGTCCGTATCTCGTGGCCGCAGGCATATACCGCCTCGCCCACGTCCGGTGACTCCTCCTCGGTGGAGCCGAAGGGAATGAACGTGTCGCCCTCCTCCGCCAGCCGGACGTCCAGCCCGTCTGCGATGGTGTCCAGATCGTGCGCGCCCATGGGCAGCCTGTGCTTGATGGACACCGCGTTGCCCAGGTCCACCGCGGCATTGATGTGGGGGAAACCCTTGCCCTTGGCGATACGGGTCAGCAGTGCCTCGATGGAGCACATAAACTTGTTGGGGTTGATGCCCAGGGCGGTGAACGCCGCCCGGTAGGGCAGGATATCCTCCGTCTCCTTGGGCTTTTTGCCGGTGAAATAGGCCTCGCACTCCGCCACATTCCCGGCCAGCATTTTCTCCAGCTCCGGAATGTCATGGGTGTTGTCCAGCCCGCGCACCGCCACCGCGCCGAAGCAGGCGTTGGGCAGCTTATCGAAAAATTCCTTTGATACCTGGTAGTACACAGCGTTTCCTCCTTGTCTGAAGTATGTGTCCGCGGCCTCCCCGGCAGGGAGGCCGCCTGTTTTTGCCGATGGCATATTCTAACGCTTTAAAGGGTAAAAAGCAAGCCCTTTTTATCGCTGTTCGCGACCCAGCTTCAATCCCAACTCAAAGGCCTGTCGGTTCAGCGGCAGCAGCGCCGGCTTTTTGCCCAGCTTGTGTTCTATGGTGCGCCACACCACGTCCTCCGGAACCACCTGGGTATAGCCCACGTACACACCCAGCATGATGATGTTCAGCACCTTGGCGCTGCCCATCTCCAGCGCCAGCTCCGTCACCGGTGCCTTTACCACCTTGATGTCCGTGCGCGTGATCTCACTCTTGACGATGGAGCTGTTGATGTACAGCGTCCCGCCCGGCACCAGCTTGTACAGGAACTTGCTCAGGCTGGGGTCGTTCATGACGATCAGATCGTCCATCTGATCGCCCAGCGGCGCGCCGATATCGTCGTCGGAGATGACCACATAGCAGTTGGCGGTGCCGCCCCGCTGCTCCGCGCCGTAGGAGGGGAAGAACGTCACATTTTTGTCGGTGCTCTCGCAGGTGGCCTCCGCCAGGAACTTGCCCAGCGTCATCACGCCCTGTCCGCCGAACCCGGCGACCATCAGATTTCGTTCCATCACGCGCCCTCCTTATCCTTGTCCCGGATGACCCCCAGGGGGAACTCCTTGAACATTTTTTCCTCCAGGAAGTCCAGCGCCTCCAGCGGCTCCAGACCCCAGTTGGTGGGACAGCTGGTGACGATCTCCACCAGCGAGAAGCCCTTGCCGTCCAGCTGGTTCTGGAATGCCTTTCGGATGGCCGCCTTCGTCCTGGCCACATTGGCGGGGTTGTTGCAGCTGGTGCGCTCCAGATAGTAGGGGGCTGTCAGCTGGTTCAGTATCTCGCACACATGCATGGGGTAGCCGTGCTCCCTGGGATCACGCCCCTTAGGCGCGGTGGTGGCCTTCATGCCCACCAGCGTGGTGGGGGCCAGTTGTCCGCCGGTCATGCCGTAGATACCGTTGTTCACAAAGATCACGGAGATATTCTCACCCCGGTTGGCGGCGGACATGGTCTCAGCCAGACCGATGGAGGCCAGGTCGCCGTCGCCCTGATAGGTGAACACCAGCGTGTCGGGGTTGCTGCGCTTGGCGCCGGTGGCCACGGCGCAGGCCCGCCCGTGGGCGGCCAGCAGATAATCGTAGGTGAAGTAGCCCATGCCCAGACCGCAGCAGCCTACGCCGATGGCGCAGGTGCACTTGTCCAGCATATCCATCTCCTCCAGCACCTCGCCGATGAGCTTGAAGAGGGTGCTGTGCATACAGCCGGGGCAGAAGCCGTCCACCATGTCGGGCTGAATGCCCTTTGTTCTCGTATATACCTTTTCCATGTCCGACGCCTCCTTATCGTTCCAGCAGTTTCCTGACCGCGTCCATGACCTCGCCGCGTCCCATGATCTCGCCGCCTGCGTGCAGGCACGTCTCGATGGGGCAGCGGTCGTTGATGGCCAGCCGGATGTCGTCCACCATCTGGGCGGGGATGCACATCTCCACGTCCAGAATGGCCTTGACCCTGTCAGAGTCCAGCCCCGCGTACACGTCGGCAGGGAAGGGGTACAGGGTCTTGGGGCGGATCAGTCCCACCTTACAGCCCTCCGCCCGCAGCAGCTTCACGGCGGAGCGGGCGATGCGTCCGCAGATGCCATAGCCGGTGACGACCACCTCGGCGTCGTCCAGATACAGCGTCTCCGCCTCGCTGGGCCAGCTCTTGTACAGCTCCTCGGCCCTTTTGCAGTTGCGCTCCTGCTCCTTGGTGTCCCAGCGCCCGGCATCGATGGTGGCGCGGGGCTCCTTATAGGAATCGTGGCCGATGGCCGCCCAGCTGCGGCACTGCTCCTTCAGCGCCCTGACCTCTTGGGCGGAGCGTTCCGGCGGCAGCTCCACCGGCTCCATGATGGTGCCCATCACGCCGTCGGTGAGGATCAGCACCGGGTTCCGGTCCTGCTGTGCGTAGTCAAAGGCCGCATAGGTCATGTCCACTGCCTCCTGCACGGTAGAGGGGGAGAACACCCGCATTCTGAACCCGCCGTTGCCGCTGGCCTTGGTGGCCTGGGTATAGTCCTGCTGTGCCGGCTGGATGGTGCCGATGCCGGGGCCGCCCCGCTGTACATTGACGTATACGATGGGCACCCGCGCGCTGGCGCAGAAGCTGACGCCCTCGCTCATCAGGCTGATGCCGCAGGAGGAGGAGCTGGTCATGGCCCGTGTGCCGGTACCGGCGGCGCCGTACACCATATTGATGGACGCCACCTCGCTCTCACCCTGCACGAAGCTGCCGCCTACCTCCGGCAGCCGCCGGGCCAGATACTCCGGTATCTCATTCTGCGGCGTGATAGGATAGCCGGCAAAGAACCGGCAGCCTGCCCGCACCGCCGCCTCAGCGATGGCCTCAGTGCCCTTCATAAATACTCTTGCCATGCTCCCGCCTCCTTATTTATACACTTCGATGGCCGCGTCCGGACACATACGTCCGCAGATGGCACAGCCGATGCAGTTTTCCGGGTGTGCGGCCACCACAAAGGGGTAGCCCTTGGAGTTGACCTCGTGTCCCACGGCCAGCACGCCCTTGGGACAGAACTTCACGCAGTAGCCGCAGCTCTTGCAGCTCTCCGCGCGGATGGTGACTTGCGCCATTTCAATGCCTCCTTATCCTTCATCAAGTCCCGTCTCCGGGACGGTCATTCGCGGTGTGATGGGCAGCAGCGGCAGCTCCGTCCGGCCCTCGACCTCCGGCAGCAGCGTCTCCGACACCGCCGCCGCCTCCACCTTTACATAGGGCGTCAGCAGCCGGAGCCCCTGCTCCACGCCCACTAAGAATTCCTCCGCCGTGGTGCCGATGCCCAGCGTGGGGTTCAGCAAAAAACGCGGCAGGCCCAGCCGCGCCGCCTTCAGCACGGCGCTCAGGGTCCCGTCGATGTGCTCCACCGTCCCCGACCAAGGCCGGTACGGGTTTACCACGAACCATGCATCCGCACTCTTCAGCAGGTGTGCGTATCCGCCGATGAGCCTTGCCCCCGTGTCGTTGCCGCCCACGTCCAGAATGACGCTCTTGCTCTTGTCCAGCAGCAGCGGCACCAGTCCGCCCACCTGCGTGGGCGCGTCGGTACACTGCTGCTCGAAGTGCACCGTCACCCCCGCGCCCTCCAAAAGGGCCGCCGCGTCCCTTGACCGCAACAGTGGCTTTGTCTGGTCCAGATCGAAGAAATGCACATCCCGTCTACGCTCCGCCGCCGTCAGCGCCCACTGCACCGCCAGCTCAGATTTGCCGCACCCGGCCTCGCCCAGAAATACCGTCACCCGCTGCGCCGGGTCCGGCGCATACCGTGCCATACCATCCCTCCTTTAGCCCTTCAAAGTGCTGTATAGTTACGAATACCATTATACCCGCCCGCTTTGCCCCTGCGAAGCGTAAATGCCCGTTATCCTATAAAGTTTTCTTATATCTGACGGCGTAAAAAAAGACCGGCACCCGCCGGTCTTTTTTCATATGCTTATCCGCCCAGATACGCCTTCTTGATGGCGTCGCTCTCCAGCAGCGCCGCGCCGGTGCCCTCCGTGACGATGCGCCCCGTTTCCAGCACATAGCCCCGGTCGGCCACCGCCAGCGCCGCCTGTGCGTTCTGCTCCACCAGAAGAATAGTGGTGCCGTCGGCGTGCAGCTGTCGAATGATGTCGAATATCTGCTCCACCAGCAGCGGCGCCAGACCCATAGACGGCTCGTCCAGCATCAGCAGCTTGGGATGGCTCATCAGCGCCCGGCCCATGGCCAGCATCTGCTGCTCGCCGCCGGACAGCGTCCCGGCCACTTGCTTCCGCCGTTCCTTCAGCCGCGGGAAGCGCTCGTACACGCTCTCGATGTCCGCGTTCAGGTCGCCACTCCGGCAATAGCCGCCCATGTCCAGGTTTTCCTGCACCGTCATGTGCTGGAAAATGCGCCGTCCCTCCGGCACCAGGGCCATGCCGCGCCCCACCAGCTTGTGGCTGGGCACGTGCCGCAGCTCCTCGTCCATGAAGCGCACGCTTCCCGTGCGGCTGCGGAGCAGCCCTGCCACGGTGTTCAGCGTGGTGGATTTGCCCGCGCCGTTGGCGCCGATCAGCGTCACCACCTCGCCCTGCTCCACGTGGAAGGACACGTCCTTCACCGCGTGGATGCTGCCGTAGTACACATTGATGTTCTCCACCTGCAGCACGCTGCTCATGCGCTCGCCTCCTTCTTCCGTCCCAGATACGCTTCAATGACCGCCGGGTCCGCCTGGATGTCCGCCGGTGTGCCCTTGGCGATGATGTGCCCGAAGTTCAGCACGCAGATACCCTCGCAGATGTTCATCACCAGGTTCATGTCGTGCTCGATCAGCAGCACCGCGATCTGGAACGTATCCCGTATCTTTCGGATGTTCTCCATCAGCTCCGCCGTCTCCGACGGGTTCATGCCCGCCGCCGGCTCGTCCAGCAGCAGCAGACACGGGTTCGATGCCAGCGCCCGCAGGATCTCCAGCCGCCGCTGCGCGCCGTAGGGCAGCGAGCCCGCCCGTTCATCGGCATGACTCTCCATGTGGAAGATGCTCAGCAGCTCCTCCGTCCGTTCCCGGGCGATGTGTTCCTCCCGCGCATACCTGGGGAAATGCAGGATACTGCCCGCCAGCCCGTAGCGCACCGAGTCGTTCATGGCCACCATCAGGTTCTCCGCCACCGTCAGATCATTGAACAGCCGGATGTTCTGGAACGTCCGGGCGATACCGGCCTTGTTTACCTGCGCGGTGGTCATGCTGTGGGTGTCCTTGCCATCCAGCAGGATAGCGCCCGCTGTGGGCTGATACACCTTCGTCAGCAGGTTGAACACCGTGGTCTTGCCCGCGCCGTTGGGGCCGATCAGCCCCGCGATCTCCGTCCGGCCGATGGTCAGATCGAAGTCCTCCACCGCCTTCAGCCCGCCGAAGGTCACGCCCAGCCCCACGCACTCCAGCACCGGGGACTTGTCGATGTCCCGTTCCGGCAGCAGCACGGAGGACTGGCGCTTCACCAATTTCGTTTTCATCGTCACAGCGCCGCACGCTCCTTTCGCCCGGGGGTCAGTTTTTCCTTAGCGGAGGCAAAAAACCGCTTCATCGTGGGGTTGTTCGTGGCCTGCATCACCAGGATCAGCACGATGGCATACACCAGCATACGGTAGTCCGCCACCTCACGCAGCGCCTCCGGCAGCACCGTCAGCACGATGGCCGAGATCACGGAGCCCGGCACGCTGCCCATGCCGCCCAGCACCACGATGACCAGGATCTCGATGGACATATTGTAATCAAAGGCAGCCGCCTTGATGTTGGCCAGTGAGTGGCCGTACAGCACGCCGGCACAGCCTGCGAAGAACGCCGCGATGACGAATACCGCCAGCTTGTACCATGTGACGTTCAATCCCACGGACTCCGCCGCGATGCGGTTGTCCCGGATGGCCATGATGGCCCGGCCGTACTTGGACCGCTTCAGGTTCAGCATCACCGCCACCGTCAGCAGCACCAGCACCGCGCCGTAGGGGAGAAGGTCCTTCGCCCCGGCGTAGATGGAGGAGGTGTCCAGACCCAGCGCGCCGCCGGTGATGTTCAGGTTTGTGATGATGTTCTTGATGATCTCGCCGCAGGCCAGCGTCACGATAGCCAGATAGTCGCCCCGCAGCCGCAGGGCCGGCAGTCCCACCAGCAGTCCGAAGACCGCCGCCATCAGGCCGCCCGCCAGCATACTCACCGGCAGGCGCACGCCCAGCGGCAGGGCGGTGGTGTGCAGCGCGATCGCCACCAGACACCCGGAGAACAGTCCCACGGACATGAAGCCCGCGTGGCCCAGGCTCAGCTCGCCCAGCAGGCCCACCACCAGGTTCAGCGACACCGCCATCACGATGTACACCGCAACGGGCACCAGCATATTCGTTACCTGCCGGGTCAGATGCCCGGTATACAGCAGCGCCGCCATTACCACAAACAGTGCGGCCACCGCCGCCACGGTCAGCAGGTCCGTGCGCTGTCTTTTTTTCTGTGTCAGCTGCATTTCCTTCACCTCACACCTTCTCCTGCATGGGCTTGCCCAGCAGGCCCGTGGGCTTGACCACCAGCACGACCACCAGCACGGCGAACACGATGGCGTCCGCCCACAGGGTAGAGATATACGTCTTGGACATCTGCTCGATCAGGCCCAGCAGTATGCCGCCCAGCATGGCGCCGGGGATGGAGCCGATACCGCCGAAAACCGCCGCCGTAAAGGCCTTGATGCCGGGCATGGCGCCGGTGGTGGGCTTGATGTACACATAGGTCATGCCGTAGAACATACTGGCGAAGGCCGCCAGCGCCGAGCCGATGGCAAACGTCAGCGTGATGGTCCTGTCCACGCTGATGCCCATCAGCGTGGCGGCGTCCTTGTCCTCGGACACGGCCCGCATGGCTTTGCCCAGCTTCGTTTTGTCGATGAACAGCGTCAGCGCTGCCATCAGCACCGCTGTCACCGCCAGCGTCAGCACGGTGATGCCGTCCACCTGCACGCCGCCCACGGAGAAGCTGCCCAGCTTTACCAATGTGGGGTAGGCCATCTGCTGCGAGCCGAAGAGCAGCAGCGCCGCGTTCTGCAAAAGATAGCTGACGCCGATGGCCGTGATGAGCACACTCAGCGGTGCCGCCTGCCGCAGGGGCTTATAGGCGCAGAACTCAATGACCACGCCCAACACCGCGCATACCACGATGCTGACGATCACCGTCACCCACGGGGACAGTCCCAGCTGCGCCACCGCCACAATGCCGCTGTATGCGCCCACCATGATCACGTCGCCGTGGGCGAAGTTCAGCATTTTGGCGATACCGTAGACCATGGTGTAGCCCAGCGCGATCAGCGCGTAGATGCTCCCCAGGCTCAGCCCGCTTATCAATGTTTGTATCAAATTCGTCATAGTCATCATTCCTTTGCATGGCGCCCGTTCCGCCCTCCCGGCGCAGCGCCGGGAGGGCGTATGGGCTTATTGTGAGGAAGATAGGTAGCTTACTTGCTTACGCCTCCGCGTCGGCCGCGGTATCCGCAGCGTCACCGCTCTCCGCGCCGGCGGCGTCATTGGCGTTGTCCTGACCGAACAGGGTGCCCACGCCGTTCTTGTAGAGGATGGCGCTGGCGGCCTTGTTGGTGTTGCCGTCGGCACTCCAGGTCATAGTGCCGGTCACGCCCTCCACGGTGATGGTGGGCATCACAGCGGCCAGGTCAGCGCCGGAGGTGCTGCCGTTGGCGGCCTCCACAGCGGCCTTGACGGCGTACACCGCGTCATAGGCATCCGCGGCGAACTGGTCGGGGGTGGCGTTGTAGGCGTCCTGGTATGCCTTCACAAAGGCCTGGACCTTGGGGTCGGCGGAATTCGCGGCGAAGGGGGTCATCATCAGCACGTTATCCGCGATGGTCACATCCTGGCTCACCTTGCCCAGGATGCCGTCCAGACCGTCAGCGCCGAAGAAGTACACATCGTCGGCAAACTTACCCTTGGCCTAGGTCAGGAAGGTGGAGGCCTCCTCCGCGTAGATGGGGATGAACACGACCTTCACGCCGGAGGAAGCAAGGGCGTTCACCTGGGTGGAGAAGTCGGTGCTGGTGGCGGTGGTGAAGGTCTGCGTCTCCTTGATGGTCACGCCGGTGTTCTGGCACTCGGCCACGAAGGCATTGTACAGACCCACAGAGTAGTCGTTGTCGCTCTGATAGAACACGCCTACTTCGGTGGCCAGGGCGTTGTCGGTGAGGTAGTCTGCTGCCGCGGTGCCCTGATAGGAATCGTAGAAGCAGATACGGAACGCCTTGTCGTTGCCGTCGATGCATTTGTCGGCGGAGCCAGTGGTCTCCATCACCAGCACGTCGTCGGCTTTGGCCGCCGCCACCACGGAGGCCGTCTCACCGGACAGCACCGCGCCCAGACTGACGTTCATGCCCCAGTCCATCAGCTTGCCGTAGGCCGCCACGGCGCTCTCCGGGTCGCCCTGAGAGTCCTGGAAGCTCAGCTCCAGCTGCTTGCCGTTCACGCCGCCGGCGGCGTTGATCTCCTTGACGGCCAGCTCCGCGCCGTGCTGTACGGACAGACCATAGTTTGCATAGCCGCCGGTCAGAGGACCGACGCCGCCCAGCTTAATGGTCTCGGTGCCGCTGGCGTCACCGCTGCCGCCGTTATCGGTCTTGTTGCCGCAGGCCACGAGGCTGAACGCCATCACAGCGGCCATCAACATAGCGAATACTCTCTTTTTCATGTTTTTGTTCTCCTTTTCGTTGGTTTGGTAAAGAACTCTCCGTCGCCGGAGGTATACAAAAAAGCGGCTCCGCCAATGGCGGAGCCGCTTCGCTGTATCAGGTATCAGCGCGTCATGCGGTTATCCGTGCCAATGGCGTATGTGCAGAGGCGGCCAGTACCAGCAGTACCAGCACCAGAGCGCAAATAATAATGGACGCCATAATAATGGCGCCCAGCACGGACAGGATGACAGTATGAGAAGCGGCGCAGGCGCAGCAGAAAGCAGCACCGGCGCAGGCGGCGGTCATCATGGTATTCATGGCTTTCTTCGTGGTCTTGGTCATCACGGCCGCCTCCTTTCGCTTCGGAAATGTTGGGCCTATTGTAGCAAAGCAAAATTCCAAAGTCAACGATGTTTTCACAAAAAACGTCATCATAACGCACAAACTGTCACTATATGAATTATGCAAAATATACAAAAACGAACCACTTTCTCCCAGAAACTGGAAATTCCACAGCCGCAGCCGGTCTGCCGCTCCGAACACAAAAAACGATATAGACGGACAAACATACGACAATACCGAACAATACCCCTTGCATTTTCTGCGTTATCCTGTAAAATAGACAGCGAACCTCCGCGCGGTACGCGCGGAAACGGAACAGACTGAAAAGGGAGGCCCGTCCATGCATACGCCCCGGCACCCCACACGCAGCATAACGATCATGGCGTCAGCGCTGCTGGCGCTGTTTCTGCTGTCCTTCGTGCTGGGCCGCTACGGCGTCCCTCTGGGCGAGGTGGTAAAGATACTCCTCTCCCGCGTCTTTTCTATTGAACAGACCTGGACGGACAACATGGCCATCGCCGTGTGGAACGTCCGCCTGCCCCGTATCCTGCTGGCCTGTCTGGTGGGCTGCGGCCTCTCCGCCGCCGGCACCGCCTACCAGACCGTGTTCCAGAACCCCATGGCCGCACCGGATATCCTGGGCGCGTCCTCCGGTGCCTGCTTCGGTGCGGCGCTGGCGATCCTGACGGGCCAGAGCACCGTGATGGTCACCGTTTTTGCCTTCCTGGCCAGCCTGCTGTCCGTGGCCCTGGTCTATCTGGTGGGCCGCCGATCCCGGGGCAGCCGTGTGGTGAGCCTCCTGCTGGCCGGTATCATGGTAGGCTCGCTGTTCTCGGCCTGTACCTCCTATATCAAGCTGGTGGCCGATCCCACCAACCAACTGCCCCAGATCACCTACTGGCTCATGGGCAGCCTCTCCGGCACCCGTATGCACACCGTCGCCTTTGCCGCCGTCTGTATGGCGGCAGGGCTGACGCCCCTGCTGCTGCTCCGCTGGCGCATGAACCTGCTGACCCTCTCGCCGGATGAAGCCCGCGCCATGGGCGTCCACACGGACCGCCTGCGTCTGGCGGTGATCCTCTGCGCCACGGTGCTGACGGCCTCCGCCGTCTCCGTCTCCGGCATGATCGGCTGGGTGGGTCTGGTGATCCCCCATCTCAGCCGCCGCCTCGTGGGTAACGACTGCCGCAGGCTCCTGCCCATGGCCTGCCTGTTCGGCGCGGCCTTTCTGCTGCTGGTGGACGACCTGGCCCGCACCCTTGCGGCGACGGAGATCCCCATCGGTATCCTGACGGCCTTCGTGGGCGCGCCGTTCTTTATCTACCTCATGGTGAAGGGAGGCGACCGCCTGTGACCCTCACGGTATCGCACCTGACCTTCGCTTATCCCAAGGCCCCGCCGGTGCTGGAGGATGTCTCCTTCACCGTGCCCGCCGGTGATTTCCTCTCCGTGCTGGGTGCCAACGGTGCCGGCAAGAGCACCCTCTTCCGCTGCCTGCTGGGCGGCCTGGAGGGCTACACCGGCGCCATCTCGCTGGACGGCCGCGACGTGCGGACCTTCTCCCGCCGGGAGCTGGCGGCCCGCATCGCCTACATCCCGCAGATACACCGTCCCACCTTCGGCTATTCCGTGCTGGACACCGCCCTCATGGGCCTGACCCGGCACTTGTCCCCGTTCCAGAGCCCCTCCAAGGCCCTGGAGCAGCAGGCTCTGACCGCCCTGGAGCAGCTGGGTGTGGCTCACCTGGCGCAGCGGAACTTCGCCGCCCTCTCCGGCGGCGAGCAGCAGCTGGTGCTCATTGCCCGCGCCCTGTGCCAGCAGTCGGAGCTCCTCATCATGGACGAGCCCACCGCCTCTCTGGATTACGGCAACCAGCTCCGTGTGCTGGAGCAGGTGCGTTCCCTGTCGGAGCAGGGCTACACCGTCCTGCTCTCCACCCACGATCCCCAGCACGCCCTGCGTTTTTCCCGCCGCGTCCTGGCCCTGCAAGGGGGCCGCGTGGCGGCGGAGGGCGATACCCGGAGCGTGCTGACGCCGGACCTGATCCGGCAGCTCTACGGTGTGGAGTCCGTGCTGCTGGATACGCCCGATGGCGCGGCCCTGCTGCCGGTGCGGGGAGGTGACCGCCATGTTTAGCTGGTCGGCGGACACTGTCCGCTTCATGGCCGATGCCTGCCGCCGCACCGACTTCCACGAAAAGCTGACGGCTCTGCTGCTGCCGTACCTGAAGCCCACAGATCATATCTGCGACGCCGGCTGCGGCCTGGGATACCTGTCTCTGGCCCTGTCGCCCCATGTGGCCCGTGTCACGGCGGCGGAGCGCGACGCCGCGGCCCTGTCCGTCCTGCGGCAGGAGCTGGAGGCCCGGGGCGTTGCCAATGTGACGCCCCTGTGCGCCGATGTGCTGGCCTATACGCCGCCGGTGCCCTTCGACGCCATGGTGTTCTGCTTTTTTGGCAGCATGGAGGAGATACTGGCCGCTGCCCGCCGCCAATGCCGTGGCACGGTGCTGGCCGTGGTGCGTGACGACGTGTGCCACCGCTTTTCCGGGGCACCCCGTGCGCCGGGCTGCCATAGCTTCGATGCCGCCTGCGGTGTGCTGGACGCCCACGGTGTGCCCTATACCGCCCGGCGTGCGGCGCTGGACTTTCCCCAGCCCTTCCGCACCCTGGAGGATGCCCGGACATTCCTGACCCTCTACGGCGGGGGAGCGCCTGCGGAGGACGATCTCCGCACCAAACTTATTTCCACCGGCGATCCGGACTTCCCGTGGCAGCTGCCCGGCGTCCGCCGCTTTGGAATGATTGCATTTTCAACAGAAGAAGGAGAACACATATGAACAAGACAAAACGATTGCTGGCGCTGGTCCTGGCGCTGGTGATGAGCCTGACCCTGTTTGCCTGCGGCCGGAAGGCCCAGGACGACAAGACCGACGACAGCACCCGGACGGAGGACACCACCCGCGTGTTCACCGACTCCTGCGGCCGCGAGGTCACCGTCCCCACAGATATCCAGAAGGTCGCCGTCTCCGGCCCTCTGGCCCAGATGGTGGTCTTTGCCATCGCCCCGGACAAGATGGTGGGTGTGGCCAATGCCTGGGACGAGACCGCTGAGAACTACTTTGACCAGAAGTATCTGGACCTGCCCCTGCTGGGCCAGCTGTACGGCGGCAAGGGCGAACTGAACCTGGAGACGCTGCTGACGGCCGATCCCGACGTGGTCATCGATGTGGGCGAGCCCAAGAGCACCATGGCGGAGGACCTGGACGGCCTGCAGGAACAGACCGGCATCCCCTTTGTCCACATTGACGCCTACCTGGTCTCCATGGACGATACCTATGCCATGCTCAGCGACCTGCTGGCTATGCCCAACGAGGGTCAGGCCCTGGCCGACTACTGCCGCAATGCCTATGACACCGTCAAGGCCATCGTGGACGGCGTGGAGAAGGCCGATGTCCTGTATATCACCGGTGAAGAGGGCCTGAACGTCATCGCCAGGGACTCCTATCACGCCGAGGTCGTCGATATGCTGTGCAATAATCTGGCTGTGGTGGACGAGCCCTCCTCCAAGGGTACCGGCAACGAGGTGGACATGGAACAGATCCTGAACTGGGACCCCTCTATCGTGTTCTTCGCCCCCGGCAGCATTTACAGCACCGTGGCCGATAACGAGAACTGGCAGACCATACCTGCCATCAAGGACGGCAAGTATTACGAGGTGCCCTTCGGCCCCTACAACTGGATGGGTTTCCCGCCAAGCGTCCAGCGCATCCTGGGTATGCAGTGGATGGCCAAGGTCCTGTACCCCGAGGCTACCGACTACGATATGTATGAGGTCGCCCAGACCTATTTCCAGCTGTTCTATCACTGCGACCTGACCATCGACCAGTACAACGCGCTGGTGGACAATTCTCTCCCCGCTGTGGAGGCCGCCGGCTGAATAAACGAACAGGGAGCGGCACCGCCGCTCCCTATGGCCCTTGAAAGGAGACGCATATGAACAACATCTTCCAGACCCTGCTCTACCAGCGGGAAAAGCAGAAGGACACCGTGCTGGCCACCATCGTGTGGGATGACGGCTCTGCCCCCCGCGGCGCGGGCAGCCAGATGCTGGTGGGGGCGGAGGGTCTGCTCTCCGGCACCATCGGCGGCGGCGCGGTGGAGCTGCGGTCCATTCAGCTGGCCCGGGCGCTGCTGGCCGGTCAGCACGTGGACGCCCTGTATGACTTCAAGCTCTCCCGTGACGGCGAGCTGGGTATGGCCTGCGGCGGCGATGTGACGGTGCTGTTCACTCCCGCCCGGTTGTCGGATCGCGTCTGGGACGCGCTGGCGGCGGAGGTGCTGCGCTGTGTGCGTGACCGTGTGCCCGGCTGGCTGGTGCTGCCGCTGGACGGCGCCGCACCCCATATCGCCGAGACGGCGGAGACAGGCGAGGGCGTGTTCTCCCTGCCGCTGCCGGTGGGGGAGCGCGCGGTCATTTTCGGCGCGGGACATATCGCTCGTGCGCTGACGCCTCTGCTGCGGACGGTTGGCTTCCGTCCCGTGGTGGTGGACGATCGGCCGGGCTTTGCCACGGCGGAGCATTTTCCCCAGGCGGACCGGACCATCTGCGGCGACTTTGACCGCATCAGCGACTACCTGACGCTGACGCCGGAGGACTATGTGGTCATCATGACCAACGGCCATGAGCATGACTTTCAGGCGGAGGTGCAGGTGCTGCGGGGCGAGACGGCCTATGTGGGCGTCATCGGCTCCCGGAAGAAAACGGCCTTCGTGAACCAGCGCCTGCGGGAGGCGGGCATTCCCGAGGAGAAGATCGCCTTTGTCCACACGCCGGTGGGCACACCCATCAAGGCCGTGACGCCGGAGGAGATCGCCGTGTCCATCGCCGGTGAGATGATCTGCGTCCGTGCCGCACGGCGCGAAGCGGCAGGGGAGGTACACCATGGCTGCCCCATGCACTGACCATCTGTTCCTCACCGGAGAGAAAGGCGTGGGCAAGTCCACGCTGGCGCGCTGCCTGCTGGCCGGGCATACACCCTGCGGCTTCCGCACGGTGCGGGTAACAGGCGTGCTGGACCGGCCCTCTGTGCATCTGCTGCCCGCGGTGGGCGGAGTACCGTCGGCGGAGAATTTGCTGTTCTACTGCGGCGCTTATTCCTGCGATAGGTTCGACACGCTGGGCACGGCGGCCCTGCGTGACCGTGACGGGGACGTCCTGCTGATGGACGAGCTGGGCCCGGCGGAGTCCGGTGCCAAAAAATTCTGCGAAGCGGTGCTCGCGGCCCTGGACGGTGACCTTCCCGTTCTGGGCGTCCTGCAAAAGGCGGACACGGAATTTCTCCGGGCGGTGGCCGGTCATCCTCGGGTGCGTCTGGTGACCGTCACCGTGGAAAACCGGGACGAGCTGCGCCGTACCATGACCCTTTAACAAACGCTGCGCTATGGTGTACCACAGGTGACAAAAAGGTATAAATAAGAGCGCAGGAGAGCGCCAACAAAAGCAGCCTAAAGTAAACGAAAGTGACATGCACCGTCAAAGGGCGCGGGAAGATCCCGCGTCCTTTTTTCGACTTTTACTTCCCATAAGGGACGGTTTGCGGTATACTATGGGGGAGAAAACAGGGGAGGTGACGCGGTGAAGCTGCGTATCATCACCGGCCGCGCCGGTGCGGGAAAAAGTAAGCTGGTGCTCGAAACCATTGCGGCACAACGGTTTGAGCACCAGCAAATTTTGCTGGTACCGGAGCACGCCACCCACGAGGCGGAGCTGGATCTCTGCCGCGCGCTGGGGGATACCGCCAGCCGTGACGGGGAGGTGCTGAGCTTCCAGAGCCTTGCCACCCGCGTACTGTCACAAACCGGAGGCATATCCGATATAACGTTAGATAATGGTGGTAAAATACTGATAATGCGCCGCGCCTTGCAGGAAGTTTCATCATATTTGACGGTGTTTTCCAAGCCGTCACAGCGCCCGGCCTTTCTGCGGGAGCTGGTGGCCCTGGCCGATGAGTTGTATGCCTATAAAATCGCGCCGTCACTTCTGCTGCAACAGGTTCAGGATATTCCGGGCGCCGCCGGAGATAAGCTGCGCTCTACGGCGCTGCTGTTCGGCGCTTATGACGCGCGACTCCACGGCGGCGACTTTGATGCCCGGTCAAAAGTGCAGAAACTCTGCGATAAACTTCCGAATTCGGACTATTTATGCGGAAAAGATATCTACATTGATGGGTTTTCCTATTTCAACCGAACGGAGGAGGATATCATTGCCGCCGCGCTGAAACAGGCCAACTCTGTTACAGTGACTCTGCTGGGCGATGACAGTGACCCGCAGCTCTTCCGCAACGGCATACAGCAGCGGGAACGCCTGCGCAGACTGGCGAAGGACGCCGGTTGTAGTTGTAAAGTAGAAAACCTTGTCAGGAACAGCGACACAGCGTTTTCGCACCTGGAGCGATACTTCCTCGGCGCGGAAAAAGCGTGGACGGGCAGCACGCCGTCCATCACCTTGTACCAGGCTAATACCGCCTATTCCGAGGTGGAGTATGTGTCTGCGCAGCTGCGGGTGCTGGCACAAAAGGGCGTTCGCTGGCGTGAGATGGCCGTGGCGGCGCGGAATATGGAGGTATATGGCCCGTTGCTGGAGGCCGTGTTCCGCCGGGACGATGTTCCCGCCTATATCAGCCGCCGGAGCGACATTTTGGAGCAGCCGGTCCTGACGCTGCTGCTGTCCGCCGTCGACGCAGTGACAGGCGGCTTTGAGTATGAGGACGTGTTCCGGTGCCTGAAGACCGGCATGACGGCACTGACGGCGGCGGAATGCGATCTTCTGGAAAACTACGTGATCCGTTGGGAAATTCGGGGTAATATGTGGCTGCGGGACGCCGACTGGACGGCAGACCCGGATGGATACAGCGGAGAGATAACTGACTATCGCCGGGAACAGCTGGCCGAGATAAACGCGGTCAGAAGGAAAGTCAGAAAACTGTTTCTTACCCTGAGTGATGGGATGAAATCCAATAAAACGGTAAGCGGTAAAGCTGAAACGCTTTACAAATTTGCGGAGGAGGCCGGTACACCGGCCGTGTTGGAACAGCGGGAGAAAGAATTGCTGGAGCAGGGGCAGATGCAGGCGGCAGAGGAGTATGCCCAGCTGTGGCGGATATTCTGTGATGTGCTGGATCAGTTCGTGGCGCTTTTGGGTGACACGGAGGTGGACGGCGATGAGTTTGCGCGGCTGCTGCGGCTGACGCTGAGCCAGTATGCCGTGGCCACCATACCCGCTGCGCTGGACCAGGTAAAGGTAAGCCCCTTGACGCGAAATGACCGCCATACAGTGCAGCATCTTTTCCTGCTGGGTGCCAATGACCATGTGCTGCCCACGGTGGAGAAGGGCGGCGGTATATTGGACGAACAGGAGCGTGAGCTTTTGCAGCAGCAGGGAATCTTGCTGTCCGACGCCACGTTCGACCCGCTGAGCAATGAGCTGCAGAATATCTATGCCGCCCTGGCCCAGCCCACGGAGACACTGACCGTGTCCTGGTGCGCCGGCGATGAGTCGGGGGCGAAGCTGCTGCCGTCCTTTGTGGTAGAGCGTATCCGCAAGCTGTTCCCTCAAGTGGAAATACAACGGGAAGACGGCGCGTACCGCTGCGGACTGCCTGCGGCAGCGCTGGCACTGGCGGGACAGCGGCCCGGCGGTGCGCTGTGGCGTTATTTTGAGATGCATGGACAGGGCGGTACGCTGGAGAAGATGGCAGCGGCCCGGGCTATGGGCCGGGGAAGGCTGTCGCCCGGGGCGGTACGCAGCCTGTACGGCAGTACGCTGGCCATGTCCGCTTCGCGGCTGGACCAGGTGAAGAGCTGTCACTTTGGCTATTTCATGGAGTACGGCCTGCGGGCCAGGGAACGGACAAAGGCGGATTTCCAGGCGCCGGAGGTGGGGACGTTTATCCACTATCTGCTGGAGAATGTCCTGCGGGAGGTGGAGCAGCAGGGGAAGCGGCCGGAAAGACCGGCGCTGGCGGCGTTGGTGCGGCGGTATACGGATGAGTATGTCCGGACGGTCATCGACGGCTACGGCGAGAAGAGCGCACGGTTCCGGTATCTGTTTTCCCGGCTGCGGGAGACGGCGTTGGTCATTGTTGAGAACGTGCTGGATGAGCTGGAGCATTCGGATTTCCGGCCTGTGGCCTTTGAATTGGGCTTCGGCGGCAAAAACGGACAGCTGCCTGCCGTCACGGTGACGGCGGGAGATACCACGCTGTCCGTCACCGGTAAGGTGGATCGGGTGGACGGCTGGCTGAAGAACGGGAAGCTATATCTGCGAGTAGTGGACTACAAAACCGGGAAAAAGGCTTTTGATCTGGCGGATGTGCGCTACGGCCTGGGTATTCAGATGCTGCTGTATCTTTTCGCACTGCAGCGGTACGGCGGGGGCTATTTTGGGGCGGCGGTGGAGCCGGCGGGAGTGCTGTACCTGCCGGCGAGGGACGTCGTTAAAAAGGCGGATCGGGCCATCGCGCCGGACAAGCTGGCCGCGCTGCTGCGGGGCGAGTTGCGTCGGACGGGCATGGTGCTGTCCGACCCAGAGGTGCTGACAGCCATGGAGCACAGTGCGCTGGAGTCACCCTGCTATTTGCCTATTGCAGTGAAAAAGGACGGTTCGGTCAGCGGTTTGGCGGCCAGTGTGTTGGCGGATGCAGCTCAGATGGGCAAAATGGGTCGGTATGTGGACGAGCTGCTGCGGAAGGTAGCCCAGGAGCTGGGCGATGGCAATATTGACGCAGATCCATGCCGCAGGGGGCCTCAGGAAAGTGCCTGCGACTGGTGTCCCTTCGCGTCGGCCTGCTGGTTTGACGAGAAACGGGACAAGCCCCATTATCTGCAAAAGACCACGCCGGAAGAATTCTGGCAGCTGGTGGACGAGGAGGTGACGCGCCGTGGCTGACATCCAACTGACGGCACAGCAGCGTGGGGCAGTGGAGGACCGGGGCGGCAGCCTGCTGGTGTCCGCCGCCGCCGGATCCGGCAAGACGAAGGTGCTGGTAGAGCGTGTGTTCGCTTATCTGACGGAGGAACACTGCCACATAGACGATTTCCTTATTATCACATTTACCCGCGCCGCTGCCGCCGAACTGCGGACAAAGCTGGCCGCAGAGCTGGCGAAGCGGGTGGCACAGGACCCGGAGAACAGTCACCTGCGGCAGCAGATGTTCCGGGTGTATCAGGCGGACATCAAGACGGTGGACGGCTTCTGTGCAGGGCTGCTGCGGGAGCATATCCATCTGCTGGAGCCGGTGGATGGGCGGAGTCTGACGCCGGACTTCCGTATCCTGGATGAGACGGAGGCCGGCGTGCTGAAGCAGCGGGCACTGGAGGATGCACTGGAGGCGTTCTATCAGCGGATCGAGCAGGGGGACGAAGGCTGCCGGGCGTTGGCGGAGACGCTGGGCTTCGGCCGGGATGACCGGGCGTTGGCGGCGCTGGTGCCGGAGCTGCACGGAAAATTGCAGAGCCATCCCTACCCGGACAAGTGGTTGGAGAAGGCTACGGAGAGCTGGGCGAACCTGCCGGAACGGCTGGGCGACAGCGTGTACGGCCGGACGATCATGGAGGACACGGTGCGCCGCGCCAGTTACTGGGCGGGGCGGCTGGAACGCGCCGTGAAGGATATGGAAGACTGCGAGAGCGTGTATAACGCCTATGGAGATCGGTTTTTGGAAACGGCGGCGCAGCTGCGGGAATACGCGGCCGCGGCCCGGGAAGGCTGGGATGCCATGGGCCGTGTGCAGCTGGCCTTCCGACGGATGGGCGTGGTGAAGGGGGACGAGTGCGCCGGGGCGAAGGACGCGGCGCGGGCGGTGCTGGAAAAGTGCCGTGACGCATTGAAGAAGCTATCCGCGCCGTATCAGACGGCGGAGACGGAGTTGCTGGGCGATCTGCAGGTCATCGCGCCCGCTATGCGGGCGCTGCTGGCACTGACAGGGGACTTCGACAAGCGGTTCCGGGCAGAGAAGGTGCGGCGGAACGCTATGGATTTCTCTGACCAGGAACACTACGCCGTGCAGATGCTGTGCCGCCAGGACGGAACGCCCACGGAGCTTGGCGAGCAGGTGTCCCGGCGGTACCGGGAGATCATGGTGGACGAGTATCAGGACACTAATGAAGTGCAGAACTGTATCTTCCGTGCGGTATCACGGCAGGGAGAGAATATCTTTGCCGTGGGCGATGTGAAGCAGAGCATCTACCGGTTCCGGCTGGCGGAACCGGGGATATTCCTGGAAAAATACAGGACCTATGCCGATGCGGACCACGCTGCGCCGGGTGCGCCGCGGCGGCGGGTACTGAGCCGGAACTTCCGGTCACGCCGGGAGGTGCTGGCGGCCGCGAACTTTGTGTTCGCGGCGCTGATGTCCCGGGAAATGGGCGAGCTGGATTATACAGAGGAGCAGCATCTTCACTTTGGGGCGGAATACTATCCGGAGGTGCCGCGGGAGACGGAGTTCCACTATCTGGCTGTGGAGGACACACCGGAGCAGCGGTTCGACCGGGCGGAGGCCGAGGCGCGGTTTGTGGCAAAGCGTATTCGCTGTATGCTGGACGAAGGGTTCACTGTCCGAGGTGAAGACGGCACCATGCGTCCGGCAGCACCGGAGGATATCGTGATACTGATGCGCTCACCCAGCGCCCGGCAGACGGTATTCGCCGCCGCCTTGGCACGGGAGGGGATCCCCTGCGACGGCGGGGAAAGTGAGGATTTCTTCTCGGCGATGGAGGTCGCAGTGGTATTGTCACTGCTGGAGGTGGTGGATAACCCACGGCAGGATGTGCCGCTGATCGCGGTGCTGCGTTCGCCACTGGTAGGCATGAGCGCCGACCGGCTGGCGGAGATACGGGCCGTACAGCGTGAGGGGGATTATTACGAGGCACTGCGGCAGGATGAGGGTGAGGACGCGCAGGCGTTCCTGTCGCTGCTGCATGAGCTGCGGCAGGTGGCGCGGGAACTGTCCGCCGATAAACTGCTGTGGTATATCTATGACCGCTGCCGGGTGCAGGCGATCTTCGGTGCCATGGAGGACGGTACAGCCCGCCAGGCGCGTCTGAGGGCACTGTATGACTATATACGGCGGCTTGTGCAGGGCGGCAGAACGAGTCTGTTTGACTGTGTGCGGCAGGTACGGCAGCTGCTGGAAAGCGGCGATGCGCCGGCCATTACCGCTGCAGGTGCGGCGGGCGGTGTGCGCTTGATGAGCGTGCATAAGTCCAAAGGCCTGGAGTTTCCGGTGGTGTTTCTGGCTGACTTGAACAGGAGCTTCAACCGGCAGGACCTGGATCGGCCGGTGCTGGTCCATCCCCAGCTGGGCGTTGGTGCGGAGCGCGTGGAGGTGGAACGCCGGCTGCGGTACGACACCGTCTCCAAAACGGCGCTGGCGCTGACGCTGGAACGGGAAGCCAAGGCGGAGGAGCTGCGGATACTGTATGTAGCCATGACCCGTGCACAGGAGAAGCTCATCATGGTATGCTCGCGGAAAAACCCGGACAAGCACCTCAAGGAGCTGTGTGCACTGGCAGAACTGCCGGCGCCGCCGGAGGCGGTGGCCGCGGTAAACTGCCCGGGCGATTGGCTGCTGCTGGCGCTGCTGAGCACATATCAGGCAGGGGTGTTCCACGATTACACCGGGGTACGTCCCGCGGTACTGTACGACGGGCCGGAGGGCTTGGCGCTGCGGCTGCACCGCATCAGCGGTGAGGAGGACGGCGGTGCGGCGATGCCGGCGGAGGAGCCGGAAGCGCAGGCACCGGATCCGCAGCCGGACGAGGCGGCGCTGGCGTTCCGGTACAGTCACAGAGCGGCGACAGTGACGCCCTCCAAGGTGACGGCTACCCAGCTGAAGGGGCGGGTCATCGATCAGGAGATCGCCGAGGGGACGCTGCCGGCGCGGCGGACCGCCGCACCGGAGAAGCCGCGGTTTTTGCAGGAAAAGCGCGGACTGACCGGGGCAGAGCGCGGTACAGCCATGCACCTGGCGATGCAGTTTCTGCCGCTGGATACTCCTGCGGTACCAGAGGCAGTGACGGCTTTTGCAGAGACGCTGACGGCCCGACGGCTGCTGACGCCGGAGCAGGCGGCGGCGCTGGACATCCCGGCGCTGGCGCGGTTTTTGGCGTCGCCGCTGGCAGAGAGGATACGGACTGCGCCGCAGGTGTGGCGAGAGTACCGCTTCGCGTTGCTCACCGATGCGGGTATTTATGACGTCGCGGCAGCAGGGGAGGAGATACTCCTGCAGGGCGTGGCAGACTGCGTGTTTGAGACGACGGCGGGTTTGACGGTGGTGGATTTCAAGACTGATCGGGTGACAGCGGCAGAGGCGTCCCAGCGGGCGGAGGCATATCGGCCGCAGCTGGACGCTTACGCCGGAGCGCTGTCGCGGATACTGGAAAAGCCGGTGACGGAGCGCATTCTGTATTTCTTCGCCTGCGGAGAAGAAATTTCTTTGTGAAAATAGCGAAAAATGCTTGCATTTGCGGGAAGAGTGTGCTATTATCACAGTTGCGTTTGCGGCGATGCCGCGGCGACGAGTGAACCAGAAAGGGGTGAACAAGAGCAATGAAGGAAGGAATCCATCCCAATTATCAGCAGACTACTATCAAATGCGCCTGCGGTAATGTGATTGAGACAGGTTCTACGAAGAAGGATATTCGCGTGGAAGTCTGCTCTAAGTGTCACCCCTTCTTCACCGGCAAGCAGAAGCTGGTGGATACCGGCGGACGCGTTGCCAAGTTCAACAAACGTTTCGGCCTGGACAAGTAAGGATACACCACTTTGCAAGACCCGTACCAATGGTGCGGGTCTTGTTTTCTATTTTACTTTTGTGCCGGGATGGGGTATAATCGTGGAAAATCATCATAACGAGGACGACTATGGAACGAAAAACCATTGAAGAAAACAAAAACGGTGCGCGGGACTACGCGGTGCTGGTGGGGCTGCGGTCCCCGGTACTTGGTGCGGACAGCGCCGACGAGGAGAGTCTGGCGGAGTTGGCGGCCTTAGTGGAGACGGCGGGCGGCGAGTCCGTGGGTATGATCCTGCAGAGCCGGGAGAAACCAGACCCCCATAGCTTCATCGGCGAGGGAAAAGTGGAGGAGGTCAAGCGCATGGTGGAGAACAGTGAGGCCACCATGGTGATCTTCGACAACGATCTGTCCCCGTCGCAGGTACGGGTGCTCACGGAGCTGTGCGGTGTGCAGGTGCTGGACCGCAGCGGCCTGATCTTGGATATCTTCGCCCAGCGAGCCCGAACAAAGGAGGGCTGCCTACAGGTAGAGCTGGCGCAGTATCAGTATCTGCTGCCCCGGCTGATCGGTATGTGGTCTCATCTGGAACGGCAGGGCGGCACCGGCGGCTCGCCCATCGGCACGAAGGGCCCCGGTGAGACGCAGCTGGAGACGGACCGGCGGCACATCCGGCGGAAGATCGACAAGCTGAAGGAGGAACTGGAGGAGGTGCGGCGCGTCCGCGCCACCCAACGTCAGCGTCGGCAGAAGAACGAGATACCCGTGGTGGCCATCGTGGGCTATACCAACGCGGGCAAGTCCACACTGCTCAACGCCATCACCGGCGCGGACATACCGGCCAACAACCGGCTTTTCGACACGCTGGACACCACCACGCGGCTGCTGACCGTCAGCGATACGCTGGATGTAGTCATCTCCGACACGGTGGGATTTATCCGCAAGCTGCCCCATCAGCTGGTCGAGGCCTTCAAGGCCACGCTGGAGGAATTGGAGTACGCCGATCTGCTGCTGCACGTCATCGATGCCAGCAATCCGGAGTGGCAGGAACAGGCGCGGATCGTGGATGATCTGATCCGGGAGCTGGGGGCGGAGAATATTCCTTGCATTCGGGTGTACAATAAGTCCGATTTGGCGTTTGCCTTCCAGCGGGACAAGGAGGGGGACGCAGTATCCGTGTCCGCAAAGACTGGCGAGGGGTTGGGCAGGCTGCTCTCCGCCATTGACAAGAAGCTGGACAAGGGCACGAAGCGTGTGACGCTGCACCTGCCCTATGACAAGGCCGGCGCGCTGGACAGCCTGTACCGGGAGGCCAAGGTGGAGTCCGTGGAGTACGGCGAGACGGTGGACGTGGTGGCGGTGTGTACGCCCCGCATCATCGGCCAGCTGAAGGACTATATCGAAGGTTGGACGGAGCCGAAGGAGGAGTGGGAATGAGCGATTTCCGTGTACCCTTTGGCCCGTCAGAGACGGAGTTCACCGAAAAACGATCCCGTTTTATCGGCCATCTGCTGCCGGTGGAGACGGAGGAGCAGGCGCGGGAATTCATCGCGCAGATAAAGAAAAAATACTATGATGCGCGGCACAACTGCTGGTGTTATCTCATTGGCGGCGATACGATGCGCTACGGTGACGACGGCGAGCCCCAGGGCACGGCGGGACAGCCCATGCTGAACGTGTTTCAGCGGGAAAACGTCACCAACGTGGTGTGCGTGGTCACGCGGTACTTCGGCGGGATCTTGCTGGGGGCCGGCGGGTTGACGCGGGCGTATTCCAAAAGCGCCCGCGATGCGCTGGTGGCGGCAGGCGTGTCGGAGATGGGCCTGTGGGCCATGGCGGACATCCCGTGTCCTTATGCGTTGTTCGAACGTGTGCGTGGTGAGGTAACGGCCCTGGGCGGCACGGTGGACAGCGCCGATTACGGCGCGGACATTCGGCTGACGGTTTCGCTGCCGGCAGAGAACACAGCGGCGCTGCGGGAACGGCTAACGGAGCTGTCAGCAGGCGGCATTGTGCTGACGGTAACGGCGGAGGCGTACCGTCCGGGACCAAAGGTGGAAATATAAAGACAGCGACCCCGGAGGCAGGGACCTCCGGGGTCTTTCACGTTTTGCGCTGGGGTATCATACGATGGCATGAGTACAAAGGAGGTGCCAGCATGGAGGAATATCTCATCACCGCCCGGTCCGTGACCCAGGCACAGCGTATGGCGCAGCTGCTGGAGCGCCGGGGTGTGCGTGCCGTGGTGGGCCGTGTGCCCATGGGCCTGACCGGCAAGGGGTGCGGCTATGTGCTGCGGCTGCGGGGACAGACCCGCACGGCGGCGGCTCTGCGGCTGCTGCGGGAGGCGGGCTTTGCACCCGCGCAGGTATTTGTTCGTCAGGATGACGGGTATAGTGAGGTAGAGTTATGATCTATTTTGATGCGGGGGCCACGACGCTGCAAAAGCCGGAGACGGTGGCACGGGCTATGTACCGGGCGGTGGGGCGGCTATCCTCGCCGGGGCGTGGGAGCTATCCGGCCACGCGGGCGGCGGAGGAAACAGACCTGCAATGCCGCACACTGGCGGCAAAGCTGTTTGGCGTGGCTGATCCGGCGCGAGTGGTGTTCACCTCCTGCGCTACACATGGGCTGAACATTGCCGTGCATACGCTGGTGAAGCCCGGCGGACGGGTGATCATTTCGGGGTATGAGCACAACGCTGTTACCCGGCCGCTGCACGCTATCCCCGGCGTGGAGCTGACGGTAGCGGATGGGCCTTTGTTTGACGGGGAGGAGATGGTACGGCAGTTCGCCGCTGCGCTGGCGTGTCCGGCGGACGCGGTGATCTGCACACACGTGTCCAACGTGTTTGGCTTCCGACTGCCGGTAGAGCGCATCGCGGCGCTGTGTCGGGAGAAGGGTGTGCCATTCGTGCTGGATGCGTCGCAGTCTGCGGGGATGCTGCCGGTGGACATGGATGCGCTGGGCGCGGCGTTTATCGCCATGCCGGGGCATAAAGGACTGTACGGGCCGCAGGGCACGGGGCTGCTGCTGTGCGGCGCGGAGCCGGAGCCACTGCTGCGGGGCGGCACGGGGTCGCAGTCGATCCTGCAGGAGATGCCGGAGGAGCTGCCGGACCGGCTGGAGGCCGGGACGCACAATATGCCGGGGATCGCAGGACTTCTGGAGGGCCTGCGGTTTGTGGAGCAGCAGGGCGTGGGACGTATTGCAGGGCACGAGAGACACCTGACGCGACATATGGCGGCACTGCTGCGGGATATTCCCGGTGCGGAGGTGTTCTATACCCCGGAGGATGGGGCACAGACAGGTGTGCTGAGCTTTCGCCTGGACGGTTGGGACTGCGAGGCGCTGGGCGAAGCTCTTGCGGCGCAGGGCGCGGCGGTGCGGGCGGGACTGCACTGTGCGCCTCTGGCGCACCGCACGGCGGGAACGCTGGAGACGGGCACTGTGCGGTGCAGCTTTTCGGCCTTTAGCACCACCGCACAGGTAGAGCACTTTGTCCGTATTTTGCGGCAAATCGTTCGTTAAACTGCAAAACTGTTCACATAATTTTTTGTTGCATTTTCCCAATATTTTTTATATAATGTTAGTATCTATTTTTATGCCCGCAACAGGAAGGGTGGTAACGTGGATAAGGTACTTTCGTTATTAGAAAATATTGGGAATTACTTATTGCTGATACGGATATCGGATATACTGGACATCGCCATTATCGCGTTTCTGGTATACAACCTGCTCCGTATGGTCAAAAGTACCCGCGCCGAGAATATCCTCAAGGGCGTGGTGGCGTTTCTGCTGGTGCTTTGGCTGGTTGATATATTGCAGCTCAACGCCATATCGTACCTTATGCGGAACCTGGTGCAGGTGGGGATCCTGTCCATTATCGTCCTGTTCCAGCCGGAGATCCGCCAGATACTGGAGAAGGTGGGCAGCCGGAACATCAAACTGCTGCGGGCCTTCAACGATCCCAAGCAGCAGTCGGAGCTGGAGGCGGCCATCGATCAGACCGTGATGGCCTGCAAGGAGATGTCCCTGAGCAAGACCGGCGTGCTGATCGTCTTTGAGCGCGACATCCATCTGGATGACATGGTGCGAAGCGGTACGACGCTGGACGCCGCCGTGTCCTCCGAGCTGCTGAAAAACATCTTTTTCGTCAAGGCGCCCATGCACGACGGCGCGGTCATCATCCGCCGCGGACGGATCTTGGGCGCGGGCTGCATGCTGCCTTTGAGCAAAAACGTGAACCTGAGCCGCGACCTGGGCATGCGGCACCGGGCCGGTATCGGCATGAGCGAGAACTCCGACGCGGTGGTGGTCATCGTTTCGGAGGAAACAGGCTCCATCTCCGTGGCTATCGGCGGTATGCTCAAGCGGCACCTGAAGCCGGAGACGCTGGGCAAGCTGCTGCGTAATGAGCTGATACCGCCGGAGGAGGAAACGGAGGACAAGTCCCGCCGTACACTGGCAGAGCTGCTGGGACTGAACAGAAAGGGGGCGGACGACCATGTCGGAACGGATCTCTGATACAAACAACGGGACGGCCAACAGCGAGGCGCGCACGCCCCGCTTTAACCGCAGCAAGACCGTGCAGGTCATCATCTCCATCCTGGTGGCTCTGGCGCTGTGGGTATATGTAGATGTGGAGAAGGCGCCGGAGAGGACGAAGACCATCCGGGATGTCCCGGTGGAATTCTCCGGCGAGAACACGACGCTTGCGGATAAGAATCTGATGCTGCTGTCCGGATATGACACCACCATTGATTTGACGATACGCGGTCCTAAGCGGGAACTGGTGAAGATGAGCCGGGATAATGTGCGGGTCATTGCCAGTACATCCAGCATCGATTCCGTGGGCGTACACCAGTTGGATTGGACCGTCAGCTTCCCTGATGGAGTGGTACGCACGAATGTCAGCGTGGAGAAGGCCAGCCTGAGCCAGATCACGGTGACGGTGGGCGAGTTGTATACGAAGGAAGTGCCGGTGGAGTGTCAGGTCATCGGCGAGGTGGCTGAGGGATATTTTACCGGCGATGTAGTGCTGGATCCCGAGGTGCTGACGCTGCGCGCCCAACGGGACGATCTGCTGAATGTCAGCTGCGCCAAGCTGACGGTGGATATCAGCGGCGCGACCCGATCGGTGGTGCAGACGGTGGACGTACAGCTGTACGACTACGACGGCAATCTGGTGGAGAACAGCAACATACGCACCAGTGCCAGCCTGATACAGGCCAAGGTGCCGGTGCTGACCACCAAGGAGGTGGCCCTGGCCATAGAGTTCGAGGGCGTGCCCGGCGCGGCGGCAGACAGCATCGTCTGTGATATCGCGCCCAAGACGGTGCGGCTGAACGGAGAGGCCGACGTGTTGGCGTCTATTGACAAGCTCGTGCTTGCCACGCTGCATGTGGACGATCTGGGGCTGCACCAGCAGAATAGCTATGTGGTCACGCCGCCGGACGGCACCTGGCTGGTCAACGGCAACGAGGTGGCCACGGCGGACATCACCCTGGACGGTATCAGCGAGACGACGCTGACGGTGACGGATCTGTCCTTCACCGATCTGCCGGCGGGGCTGTATGCCGTCGTGCCAGAGGGCGGATTGACGGTACGGCTGTGGGGACTCAGCGAGGAGATCGAGGCCATTACCGCCGAGAACCTGCGGGCCACGGCGGACATGAGCGCCGTGACCGGACAGGGGAGCTTCACCGTGCCGGTGACCGTGACGGTCAGCGGGTTCAGCGATGTGACGGTGCGCGGTACCTATGAGCTGACGCTGACCATTACCGACACGCCGCCGCAGACGGAGCCGGCGGTACCTGCCGGCGGAGAGGACCAGACGGCCCCCGAGATGCCGGAGACATGAGTATTCCCGAGAGGTGAGATAATGACACAGATCGCAACGGTTGAAAAGCTATTGCCCGGCGGGTATGCGGAGATATCCGTACCGCGGAAGACCGCCTGCGGCCACGACTGCGAGGAGTGCGCCGGCTGCGGCATGACCGGCGCGGCTATCAAGGCCCGTGCCAAGAACGATCCCAACGCCCAGCCGGGAGAAAAGGTCGTGGTGGAAAGCAGCACGAAAAAGCTGCTGGGTGTGGTGGCGCTGGTGTATGTGCTGCCTGTGATCGGGTTCCTGCTGGGGTATTTCCTCAGCGAAGGGCTGCTCGAGGGCTGGCGGTACGGGATCGCCGTGGCTGCGGCGGTGCTGGCATTTTTGCCCAGTGTGGCCTATGACCGCTACGCACGGCGGAAAGAGCTGCTGACCTACACCATATTACGGGTGTTCTGAGAGATGTTCGGCTATGTGCGGCCTTCGGATGACCGGCTGACGCCGGCGGACCGTGAGACGTTCCGCGCCGCCTACTGCGGGTTGTGCCACGCGCTGGGTGCGCGGTACGGCTTGGTGGGGCGGATGATCCTGAACTATGATCTGACTTTTTTGGCGATGGTGCTGTCGGACGGAGCAGGGGAGATGTGCGCCAAGCGCTGCGCGGTGCATCCGATGCGGAGACGCTGCTGCGTTGCGGGCGATCCGGCGCTGGACGCGGCGGCGGACATGAGCGTGATACTGACCTACTGGCAGCTGCGGGACGGTGTGGCCGACCACGGCTTCTGGGGCGGGCTGAAGTATCGAATCGCATCGGCGCTGCTGTATCCGGCGTACCGGAGGGCGCGGGAACACCGTCCGCGGTTCGACGCGGGGACCAAGGCGCATCTGTCGGAGCTGGCGGCGCTGGAACGGGAGAGATGTTCCTCCCTGGATGCGCCGGCGGATGCCTTTGCAAAGCTGCTGGCACTGGCGGCGGAGGAGGTCAACGATCCGGTGCAGCGGCGGGTGACAGCACAGCTGCTGTACCATCTGGGCCGGTGGGTCTATCTGGTGGACGCGGCGGACGACCTGCGGGCGGATATAAAAAGCGGCGGGTACAACCCACTGGCCCTGCGCTTTACGCCGAAGGACGGCGCGCTGGCACCGGCCGACAGTGAGGCACTGGCCCTGACGCTGGATGGTTCTGTCCGGACCATGGCGGCGGCCTTTGAACTGCTGCCGGAGACAAAGTACACACCGGTCCTGCGTGCTGCGGTGTACGAGGGACTGTATGCCGTGGGGGCGGCCGTGCTGCACGGTACGTTCCGTAAGCGGCAGAGACGAGAAGAACCTATACGAAAGGCGGACACGGACTATGCGTGATCCCTATCAAGTGTTGGGGGTGCCCAGCACCGCCACAGACGAAGAGGTGAAGAAGGCTTACCGTGACCTGGCGCGGAAGTATCACCCGGACAATTATCACGACAACCCGCTGGCTGATCTGGCGCAGGAGCGCATGAAAGAGATCAATGAGGCCTATGAGGCGGTGCAATCCCAGCGGAAGGCCCAGCGCAACGGCGGGTATTCCACCTCCGGTACGGGCTACGGCACCGGATACGGCGGGTATCAGTCGGCATATCAGGGGCCCTATCAGGGCAGCAGCCGCTATCAGCGGGTGCGTATGGCCATCAGCAGCGGCGATCTGAACCTGGCGGAGGAGCTGCTGAACGCCCAGACTAACCACGACGCCGAGTGGAATTTCCTCAAGGGCGCGATCTGCTATCGCCGTGGCTGGCTGGATGAGGCGCGGCGGTATTATCAGACCGCCGTTACTATGGCGCCGGACAACCCGGAGTACCAGCGGGCGCTGGATATTCTGGAGGGACGCGGCACGGCCTATCGCCCTGACGGGTATGGTAATGTGACCACCGGCACCTGCGGAAACAGCGACTGTCTGCGCCTGTGCGGCGCCACGCTGTGCTGCAACGCGCTGGGCGTGCCCGTTTGCTTCTGCTGAATTTGTACACAACAGGGGAGGGTTTCCCTGTTCTACTAAAATGAAGGAGTTGATCCCGTGGTCAAGAGTATGACCGGTTACGGCCGCGCCCGCGAGATGCGAAGCGGCAGAGATATCACCGTGGAGGTGAGGTCCGTCAACAACCGCTATCTGGACTGCACTGTGAAGCTGCCCCGCGCCTATATTTTTGCGGAGGACGCCATCAAGACACGCGTACAGAAGGCGATCTCCCGCGGCAAGGTGGATGTGTTCGTCACCATCGACACCTCTGCGGCGGATGTGGCGGTGGTGCAGGTGAACGAAGGGGTGGCGAAAGGGTACTATGACGCGCTGATGCACCTGAAGAACAGCTTTGCTCTGCCCGGCGATGTGACGCCGGAGGTGCTGGCCAGGTTCCCTGATGTGCTGACGGTCACCAAGGCGGAGGAAGATGTGGAGGCTATCGCCGCCGACATCTGCACCGTGCTGGACGATGCGCTGGCGGCCTATAACGCCATGCGTGCCGTGGAGGGTGAAAAGCTGGCGTTGGACGTTTCCTCCCGGGTGGATACCATTGAGGAGACCGTGAGCAAGGTGGAGGCGCAGTCGCCCCAGACGGTGGCGGCCTATCGCCAGCGGCTGGAAGCCAAGATGCAGGAGGTACTGCAGTCCACCACCATCGATGAGAGTCGTATCCTTACCGAGGCGGCTATCTTCGCTGATAAGGTGGCTGTGGACGAAGAAACGGTGCGCCTGCGGAGCCATATCGCCCAGTTGCGGGACATGCTGCAAAGCGGCGAGCCCGTGGGCCGAAAGCTGGATTTCCTGATTCAGGAGGTCAACCGCGAGTGCAACACCATCGGCTCCAAGTGCAACGACTTGACTGTGGCACGTGATGTGGTGAACATGAAGGCCGAGGTAGAGAAGATCCGCGAGCAGGTACAGAATATGGAGTAAGGAGGCCGGTATGCAGTTTATCAACATCGGCTTCGGCAACCTGGTGTCCGTCCAGCGGCTCATCGCCGTGGTCAGCCCGGACTCCGCCCCGGTAAAGCGTCTGGTGCAGGAATCCCGTGACCGTGGGATGCTTATCGACGCTACCTACGGCCGCAAGACGGCCTCGGTGCTCATTATGGACAGCGACCATGTGGTGCTTTCCGCCCTGGCGGCGGAGCGTCTGGCGCCGCGCCTGGGATTGTCGGTGGAAGAATTGACAGAGGAGGATGAATGACCCTTGCATAAGATAGGAAAGACCTTTATTGTCTCCGGGCCCTCCGGTGTGGGTAAAAGCACCGTGCTGCACGCCCTGTTCCAGGGCCGTGATGACCTGTATTTCTCCGTATCCGCCACTACCCGTGCGCCCCGCGAGGGTGAGCAGGACGGCGTGGACTATCACTTCATTCAGGCGGATGCGTTCCGCGACATGATCGCCGCCGATGCTTTTCTGGAGTATGCCGAGTATGTGGGCAACTTCTATGGCACGCCCAAGATGTACGTGGACGACGCCATGGCCCGGGGCAAGGACGTGATATTGGATATCGAGCGCCAGGGCGCCGTGCAGGTGTGTGCCAAACGGCCGGAGACGGTGCGTATTTTCATCGCTCCGCCCAGCTGGGATGAACTGGAGCGCCGCCTGACCGCCAGGGGGACCGATACGCCGGAGAAAATACAGAAGCGTCTGATCCGCGCCCAGGTGGAACTGGAGATGGCCGGCGACTATGACTATTTTGTGGTCAACGATACGGTAGAGAATGCCGTGAATGAGCTGCGGGCCATTATGTGCGCCGAGCACTGTAAACCAGCTGAGCGTATGTGCGCCATCCTCAGCGAAAAGTAAGTGTGTGAACCGACGCGGCCTGTCCGCGTATTTGGGCCGCCCCGCCTGGGCGCAGCCATACAAAACGAAAGGAATTGATCGTTATGTCTATGCTTTATCCCGCTATGAACAAGCTGACCGAGTACATCCCCAATCGCTACATGATGGTGAACGTGGTGGCACGCCGCGCCCGTCAGATCGCCGCCGAGGCCGAGGTCACCGGCGAGCCTCTGCCGGAGAAACCCGTGACGATGGCCATCGGCGAGGTGGCCGAGGGCAAGTACGTCAGCGACCCCGTTATCGAGGAAGACGAGGCCTGAGGTGGCGGTGATCGCCAAGGTGGCCGTACAGGCGGCTACCTACGCTATCGACAAGGCCTATGATTACCTGCTGCCGGAGGAAGTCGGCGGACAGGCGGGCTGCCGGGTGCTGGTGCCCTTCGGCCGCGGCAACCGGCTCACAGAGGCGATGATCCTCTCCCTGCATCAGGCGGTGCCGGACAAGCCGCTGAAGGCGGTCCGATCCCTGCTGGATGAAGAGCCGGTCATCACGGAAAGGGAGCTGCGGCTGGCGCTGTGGATGACACGCCGGTACTTCTGCACGTTTTATGACGCGCTGCGTACCGTGCTGCCTGCCGCCGTATGGTACCATTACCGGGAGACTTGGTCCCTGGCACAGCCGCCGCTGGTGCCCACACGACAGGAGGCAGCGGTATGCCACCTTTTGCAGGATGGCCCGCTGACCACGGATAAGCTGCGTCAGGCGCTGGGCGACGATGTTGAGCCGCTGCTGCACCGCATGGCCAAATCGGGTGCACTGCACTGCAAAAAGGAGCAGAGCCGCAAGGTACGCGACAAGGTGGTACTGTTCGCCCGTCTCGCCGTTCCTGCTGAAGAGGCGTTGGCTCTGGCCGGTAAGTCCCAGCGGCGGCGCGAGGCAGTGACGTTTCTGGCTCAAAACGGGGAGACAGCACTGCACGATGTGACATATTTCACCGGCGTATCCCGCCAGACACTGAACGCTCTGGAGAAGTTGGGGGCGGTGGCGTACCGGGAGCAAGAGGAATACCGAATATCTGAAAAACAATACACTGTAAAGGCGGAAGAATTGACGCTGAACGACCAGCAGCAGCGCGTCTGTGACACGCTGCTGGCCCAGGTGCGGACGGAGACGCCCGGCGTCACGCTGCTGCGCGGCGTAACCGGCAGCGGCAAGACGGTGGTGTATATCCGGCTGGCGCAGGAGCTGCTGAAAATAGGCAGATCTGTGATGATCCTGGTGCCGGAGATCGCCCTGACGCCCCAGATGATGGCGCGGTTCACCGCGTATTTCGGCCACGAGGTGGCGCTGCTGCACAGCGGCCTGCGGATGACGGAACGCTATGATCAGTTCAAGCGGCTGCGGCGGGGCGAGGCCCATATCGTGCTGGGTACCCGGTCGGCGGTGTTTGCACCGCTGGAAAATCTGGGCCTCATCATCATGGATGAGGAGCAGGAGGGGTCCTATCAATCGGAAAACGCCCCTTGCTATCATGCGCGGGATGTGGCAAAATACCGCTGCGCTGCCGAGGGTGCGCGGCTGCTGCTGGGCTCGGCTACGCCCACGGTGGAGACGTTTTACCACGCGCAGCAGGGTGAGTACGATCTGCTGGAGTTGACGGAGCGCTACAACCGCCGTGCCCTGCCCGAGGTCCGAATCGCCGATCTGCGGCAGGAGCTGCGTGCCGGAAACAGCACCGTTATCAGCCGCCCGCTGCAGGAGGAACTGGCGAAAAATATCGCTGCGGGGGAGCAGAGCATCCTATTCCTGAACCGCAGGGGAAGCAGCCGACAGCTGCTGTGTCCCCAGTGCGGCTATGTGCCGGAGTGCCCGCGGTGCAGTGTATACCTGACATACCACAGCGCCAATGACCGGCTGATGTGCCACTACTGCGGTTATTCACACGCTGCGCCGACGGTGTGCCCGGAGTGCGGCGGCACACTGAAGCATATCGGCTTTGGTACCCAGCGGGTAGAGGAGGAGCTGCATGAGCTGTTCCCGGGAGTCGAGGTGCTGCGGATGGATGCGGACACCGTATCCGTGGGACATGAGGCACTGCTGAAGGAATTTGAGGAGAGGCAGATCCCCATTCTGCTGGGCACCCAGATGGTGGCCAAGGGGCTGGATTTTGCCAATGTGACGCTGGTGGGTGTGCTCAGCGCCGACCTGTCCCTATATGTGGATCACTACCGGGCGGCGGAGAGGACCTTCAATCTGTTGACACAGGTGGTTGGCCGTGCGGGCCGAGGCGACAAGGCCGGGCGGGCTGTGATACAGACCTACACACCGGAGAATGATGTGATACAGGCGGCGGCCGCCCAGGACTATCAGAGGTTTTACGACGCCGAGATCACGCTGCGCCGCCTGCGGCAGGACCCGCCCTTTGCAGATCAGTTCACCGTTACGGTGACGGGACCGGAGGAGACGCCGGTACGTCGGGCTATCGAGCTGCTGCGGCAGGGGATCGGAAATACGGCGAAGAAGCCGCCCTATGATGCGCTGGGGATACAGGTCATCGGGCCTGCACCGGCGCCGGTGGTGAAGGTCAACGGCGTATACCGTTACCGCCTGCTGGTGCTGGGGCAGAATATCGCGCCGATTCGGGAGTTGCTGGCGGGGTTCATGCGAGCCTTTGTGCAGCGGCCCGAAAACCGAAGACTGCATATTTATACGGACTGCGATAAAATGGATTAGATCCAGGAAATACGAGGTAAGATTATGGCTTTACGAAAGATCGCGCTGCAGGGCGAGGCGTGCCTGAGCAAGGTGTGCCGCCCGGTCACAGATTTTAACAGCCGGCTGCATACGCTGCTGGACGATCTGGCCGATACGCTGGCCGACTCCGGCGGCGTGGGCCTGGCCGCGCCCCAGGTGGGCGTACTGCGCCGGGTGTGCGTGGTGCTGGACGAGGAGGATCAGCTGATCGAGCTGGTGAACCCGGAGATCATCTACACCGAGGGAGAACAGACCGGGCTGGAGGGCTGCTTGAGCGTTCCCGGGAAATACGGCGTGGTAACGCGGCCTGAGGTGGTACGTGTCCGTGCCCAGGACCGGGACGGTCAGTGGTTCGAGGTCGAGGACGAGGGCCTGACGGCCCGGTGCTTCTGCCATGAGATCGAGCACCTGGATGGTCATCTGTTCGTGGAGCATACCGACCGGCTCATGGAGGGCGAGGAGCTGCAGAAGTGGCTGGAGGCGCACGCCGACGAGTACGAGATCGAGGAAGAAGAGGACAAGTAATGCGTATTCTGTTTATGGGAACGCCGGATTTTGCCGTGGCGTCCCTCAAACGGCTGGTGGCCGACGGACACGACATCTGCGGCGTGTTCACCCAGCCGGACAAGCCGAAGAACCGCGGCATGAAGCTGATCGCGCCGCCGGTGAAGGAATATGCCCTGACGCAGGGGCTGCACGTATACCAGCCGCTGAAAATGAAGGACGGTACGGCGTTGGAGCTGGTGCGGTCTCTTGCTCCCGAGCTGATCGTGGTGGCAGCCTACGGCCGTATCCTGCCGGAGGACATCCTGAACACGCCAAAGTACGGTGCCATCAACGTACACTCCTCCATCCTGCCGAAGTACCGGGGCGCGGCGCCCATCAACTGGGCGATCCTCAACGGCGACGCTGTGACAGGCGTGTCCATTATGTATATGGCGCCGGAGCTGGATGCGGGAGATGTGATACTGTGCCGCGAGACGGCCATCGATCCGGACGAGGACGCGGTGGCGCTGACGGCGCGGCTGGCGGAGCTTGGCGCGGAAGCGCTGCATGAGGCCATCGGGCAGGTCGAACGCGGCACCGTTACCCGGACGGCGCAGGATCACGCGGCGCACACCTACGCGCCCATGCTGGATAAAAGCCTCTCGCCGATGGATTTCTCCCGGTCGGCGCAGCAGCTGCACGATCAGGTGCGGGGCCTGGTGCCCTGGCCCAGTGCGTCCATGGTGCTGGCAGGCAAGCCGGTCAAGGTCCACCGCACCGCGGTAGGCGGAGAGACCTCCGCCCCTGCGGGCAGCGTGGTGGAGGCGGACAAAAACGGCCTGGCCATTGCCTGCGGCGACGGCAGGTTGCTGCGTGTTCTTGAATTGCAGGGCGAGGGCGGCAAGCGCATGGCAGCGGCGGATTATCTGCGGGGCCATCCGGTCCCGCTGGGCCTGTGACGCCCCGTGACGCGCGGGACGCGGCGCTGGAGGCGCTGCTGCAGATGGAGCGCCGGGGCGCATGGTCTGACGGCAGCCTGAAGCGTATCGCGGCCCAGTCCGGGCTGGAGGCCCGGGACGCGGCGCTGTGTACCCGTTTGACCTATGGCGTGGTGCAGAACCGGACACTGCTGGACTACTATATCGACCATTGGTGTACGCAGAAGGCCGCCCGGCTGGAACCGGTGGTGGCCTGCCTGCTGCGTTTGGGTATATATCAGATACTGTTCATGGACAAGGTGCCCGACCGGGCTGCTGTTCACGAGACAGTAGAGCTGACAAAACGCCGGGGCAAGACCCGTGCCGCGGGCATGATCAATGCAGTGCTGCGGAAATGTGCGTCAAGCAAAAACACTTTACCGCCATTGCCGCAGAATAGTTTTATTTCCAAAGCAGCGGTGCAGTACAGCCATCCCAGGTGGTTGGTGGAGCGCTTGACGGCTTTGGTCGGCGAGCAGGAGGCCGAGGCGTTCCTGCGGTTGGATAACGAGCCTGTTCCCACGGTGATACAGGCCAATCCGCTGAAGACCACGCCGGCGGAATTGGAAAATGGGCTGCGATCGGACGGTGTCCGTCTGGTGCCGCACCCTTGGCTGGAGGGCTGCTTTGAAGTCACCGGTACCGGTGATTTGGAGCGTCTGTCCGCCTTTGCGTCGGGACGCTGCACGGTGCAGGATGCCGCGGCGCGTTTGGCGGCCATTGCCGCCGGACCGAAGTCCGGCGACCGGGTGCTGGATGTGTGCGCCGCCCCTGGCGGCAAATCCTTCGCCATGGCTATGCAGATGGAGAACCGGGGCGATATCCTCTCCTGTGACATTCACCCCCACAAGCTGAAGCTCATCGAAAGCGGTGCGGCACGGCTGGGGATCACTATCATCCGCACAGCGCTGGCCGATGGGCGGGAGCGTCACGCCGGCTGGGTGGAGCAGGCCGATGTGGTTCTGGCCGATGTGCCGTGCTCCGGCCTGGGCATTATCCGGAAGAAACCGGATATCCGCTGGAAGGATCCGGCGCAGCTGGCACAGTTGCCCGCCGTCCAGCTGTCGATATTGAACAACGTGTCCGCCTACGTCCGTCCCGGCGGCGTGCTGGTGTATGCCACCTGCACCGTCCTGCCGGAGGAAAACGGCGGCGTGGTGTCGGCCTTTTTGGACGTACACCCGGACTTTGCGAAAGAGGAATTTACCCTGCCCGGTATCGGAAGCTGTCCCGGTGATGTGACACTGTGGCCTCAGCGGACCGGCACTGACGGATTTTACATCTGCCGTATGCGCCGCAGGGGATAACGTCAAGGAGCGAATTGCATGACCGACATCAAATCCATGACCGAGCGTCAGCTGGCCGACTTTTTTAAGAATATGGGACAGCCGGCTTTCCGTGCCAAGCAGGTATTCACCTGGCTGCACCGTGGCGTGCGCTCCTTTGACGAGATGACCGACCTGTCCAAGCCGCTGCGTGCCCAGCTGGCCGAGACGTGCTTCATCACAGCGCCGACCGTGGCCCGGAAGCAGACCTCGAAGCTGGACGGGACCGTTAAATATTTGTGGGAGTTGGCCGACGGCAACTGCATCGAGACGGTCCTGATGCAATACCACCACGGCAACACCGTGTGTATCTCCTCTCAGGTGGGCTGCCGTATGGGCTGCGCCTTTTGCGCCAGCACCATTGCCGGCAAGGTCCGGGACCTGCGGCCATCTGAGCTGCTGGACCAGGTGCTGTTTACCCAGCTGGACAGCGGCCTGCCTGTCTCCAACATCGTGCTCATGGGTATCGGCGAGCCGTTGGATAACATGGACAATGTGCTGCGCTTTTTGGAGCTGGTCAACAGCCCCCACGGGATGAACATCGGTATGCGGCATATCAGCCTGTCCACCTGCGGCGTAGTGCCGGGGATCGACGCGCTGGCGGATCGGCAGCTTCAATTAACGCTGTCTGTCTCCCTTCACGCGCCGGACAGCGAGACCCGCAGCCGCATTATGCCGGTGAACCGGGCGTATGATGTAGAGACGCTGTTTGCCGCCTGCCACAGATACTTCCAAAAGACCGGGCGGCGCATCAGCTTTGAGTATGCCATGATCGACGGCGTCAACGACCACGACTGGCAGGCGGAGCTGATCGCGAAAAAGCTGAAGGGCATGCCGGGCCACGTGAACCTGATACCCCTGAACGACGTGGTGGAGAGCCCGTATAAGCCCAGCAGACGCATCGGCGCATTCCAGCAGAAGCTGGAGAGTTTGGGTGTTACCGCCACGGTCCGCAGAAGCCTGGGCGGCGATATCGACGCCTCCTGCGGCCAGCTGCGGCGGAAGGAAATGCAGGAACGCGGCCAACTGTGAGACACGGACTTTTTACGGAATAAAGGATGTGAGCGACTATGAAAATGTGGGGGATCACCAATACCGGGTTGGTGCGGAGCGAGAATCAGGACGCCTACGCCGTGTTCGAGGCCGGCGCATTCCACGCGGCCGTGGTGTGCGACGGTATGGGCGGCACCAACGGCGGACAGGTGGCCAGTGCCATCGCCGTAGCCCGGTTCGAAAAGGAGCTGCGCAACAGCCTGCGGGACGATATGGACATCCCACAGCTGCGGCAGGCAATGCTCAGCGCTATCGCCTGCGCCAATGACGCCATCCGGCAGGAGGCGGCGCGGAACGCGGAGTACCAGCACATGGGTACCACGCTGGTGTGCGCCGTGGCCCGGTCCGACATGGCGATTATCGGTAACATCGGCGACAGCCGTGCCTATCACATCACGCCGGAGGGAATTTTCCAGATCTCCCGCGACCACTCGGTGGTGGAGAATATGGTGGCCAAGGGCGATCTGACGCCGCTGGAGGCCAGAACGCACCCCAATCGCAATCTCATCACCCGGGCGCTTGGCCCGGACATCCACGCCAAGGCGGATACCTTTGAGCTGCCCTGGCACAAGGACGAGTTCCTGCTGCTCTGTTCCGACGGACTGGTGAACACCGTGTCGGATCAGGAGATGCTGTTTGAGGTCCTCCACGACGGGGACGTAAATGAATGTCTTGACCATTTGCTGCAAATATCGCTTCAGCGGGGCGCACCGGACAACATCACGGCAGTGCTGCTGCTGAACGAGGAAGGGAGATGACCACATGGATCAGTATATCGGAAAAATGCTGGACGATCGCTATGAAATACTGGAACTGATCGGCTCCGGCGGTATGGCCAATGTCTATAAGGCCCGGTGCCACCGGCTGAATCGCCTTGTGGCCATCAAGATACTGAAAAGCGACCTGGCGGACAACGCGGATTTCCGCCGCCGGTTCCACGATGAGTCCCAGGCGGTAGCGCAGCTGAGCCACGCCAACATCGTGTCGGTCTATGACGTGTCCACTAACCCGGACCGCGAATACATCGTCATGGAGCTGATCGACGGCATCACGCTGAAGCAGTATATGGAGCGCCGTGGCCGCATGGATTGGCGTGAGTCCCTGCATTTCATCACCCAGATCATGCGCGGTTTGAGCCATGCCCACAGCCGTGGGATCATCCACCGTGATATCAAGCCGCAGAACATCATGGTCCTGCGGGACGGCAGCGTAAAGGTGGCCGATTTCGGCATAGCCTGCCTTGCCAACCAGGGGCAGACGCTGACCCAGGAGGCGCTTGGCTCCGTGCACTATATCTCGCCGGAGCAGGCCCGGGGCGACCGTATCGACGCGCGCTCGGATATCTATTCCGCTGGTGTTGTGCTGTATGAGATGCTCACCGGACGCCTGCCCTTTGAGGGTGACAGCGCCGTATCCGTGGCCATCCAGCACCTGAGCTCCGTGCCCCTGGCGCCCCGGGATATCGATCCCAGTATCCCCGAGCCGCTGGAGCTGATCTGCATGAAGGCTATGAACAGCGACCCCAACAAGCGCTACGCCTCAGCGGACGCCATGATCGAGGATCTGGAGAAGTTCCGCCGGGACCCCTCCGTGGATATGGACTATATCCGGCAGGAGCTGACTGCCCCTGCCGCGGATACCGAGCCTACCATGCCCCTGCCCACGGCCCAGGTGGCCTCCGCCGTAAAAAAGCACACCGGCGAGCTGCTCCGGGAACGCGAGGAGGAAGAGGAGCCGCCCCGCCGGGATAAGAAGTCTATTGCCATCATCGCCGGGATTTTTGCCGCGGCGGTGCTGCTGGTGGTGCTGCTGTTCAAGCTGATACTGGGTGATTTCGGTCCTGCCGGCAGCAACAAGAGCTACCCCGTGCCCGATATCCGCGGCAAGACTGTGGAGGAGGCCCAGGAGATGGAGGGCGTAAAGGATATCTTCCTGATCGAGGTACAGGGTACCCGCACCACAGAGGAATACCAGCCGGGGCAGATCGTCGAGCAGGATCCCGCCGCCGGACGTACCCGCAAGAGCAATCTGGTCATTCAGGTCTATGTGGCCGCCGAGCCGGAGAAGGTGCCGATGAAGGACCTGGTGGGCATGGAGTACCGGCAGGCGCGCGTGCTTCTGACCGATATGGGCCTGGACCTGAAGATCACCACGGAAACCGTGTCCTCCGACAAATACGGCGCGGACGCCGTGATCGAGACAGTCCCTGCCGCCGACGAACCGCTGGTGGCCGGACAGACGGTGATCCTGCGGGTCAGCACCGGGCCGGAAACGGTGACGGTGCCTACCTTCACCGGTCAGGATATCGCCAACGCAGTGCAGAATGCTCAGGACCTGGGCCTTACTGTGGGTGAGATCACCTATGACGCATTCAGCTTTGCGCCCCAGGGTCAGGTGATCGACCAGAGCATCAAGCCCACCAGCGAGGTTCCCGGCGGTACAAAGATCAGCTTTACCGTCAGCGGGCAGAAGAACAGCGACGACGCCACAGCGGCCCGGGTGGTGGAGTTTACCATGCCCAGCGATATGGAGGGTATGATCAAGGTGGAGTTCGAGCAGGACAGCGTGACTCTGGACAGCCAGTACATCAACGCCTCCATGGGAACGGTGACATATACCTTCACCGGCAAGACTGGGACCAGTTCTAACGTCTGTGCCGTCTTTACCAGCATGAACACCGGGGCCACCAAGGTCTCCGCCATTCAGGAGATACGCTTTTGAGCCGGGGGCGCATTGAGAAGGCACTCAGCGGTTTCTACTATGTAAATACCGGAGCCGAGACGCTGCAATGCCGCGCCCGCGGAAAATTCCGCCGTGAGGGCATGAGCCCGCTGGTGGGCGACTGGGTCCAGGTCCGCGACCTGGGCGGGGGCGAAGGCTTTGTGGAGACTGTGGAGCCGCGCCGCAATGTGTTTTCCCGTCCCGCCGCCGCCAATATCGATCAGCTGGTCATCCTGGCCTCCGCCGCCATCCCTGTGACGGAGCCGTATCTCATTGACCGCATTTCCGCCATCGCCGCCCTGAAGGGCTGTCAGGTGCTGCTGTGTCTGAACAAGTGCGATCTGAACACGGCGGACGAGTTGTATGACATCTATAGTCATTCCGCCCTGCCGGTGCTGCGTATCAGCGCCGAGACAGGGGAGGGACTGGCGGCGCTTCGCGCCGCCATCGCCGGAAAGCTGAATGCCTTTACCGGGAACTCCGGCGTGGGGAAGTCCAGCGTGCTGAATCGGCTGCTGCCGGAATTGCATTTGCCGGTGGGCGAGGTCAGCAAGGCTCTGGGCCGCGGCCGCCACACCACGCGCCATGTGGAGCTGTTTGCTTTGGGCGGCGGCACCTATGTGATCGACACACCGGGTTTTTCCTCCTTTGATACAGTGGAAATGGACCTGGAACTGAAGGCGCACCTGCCGGAGACGTTCCCCGAATTTGCGCCCTATGTGGACCAATGCCGCTTTACCGGCTGTACCCACACAAAGGAAAAAGGGTGCCGTGTGCTGCAGGCGGTGCAGGACGGCGATATCCCTGCCAGCCGCCACAGGAGCTACCTGCGGCTCTATGATGAACTGAAGGACCTGCGGGCCTGGCAGAAGAAGTGAAAAAGCGGAGTGCGATGCACTCCGCTTTTTGCGCTTCATATACTGGAGCAGGGGGAGGGATATACGGTGCGAAGATGGGGCGGCTGCTGCTGGTTGGGCATTTGTGCGCTGGGATTGGGACTGGGTATCCTGATCGCGGCGGTGTTCCCGGTGGGCTGCTTAATGTTCCTGGTGTCGTTTTTGCTGATCGCCTGCGGCATCGCGTGCTTGAGGGACAGGAGGTGAGGGCATGAGGATCATCGTCTGGCGGGCGCCCCGTGGGATGCGGAGACTGCTGCGCCGGCTGTTCGGCGTGGCGGCATAACCGTCGGAGTTCACACATAGAATGGTCACAAACCATAGGAATGTGAGGGCTGGAACGATGGAATGTGGCTTGCAATGGAAGGATATCACCTGCTGGGATGAGGTGCCCCGGCTGACGCTGACCCACGAGGAAACGCTGGAGGCAGCCATCCCCGATTACTGCCCGGACATGGGGCGTGTGGTGGAGGCCTCAGGCACACTGTGTCTGCGGTCCATCACCGCCCGCAGCGGCAGTCTGGAGCTGAAGGGCACTGCCCGGGTCACGGTGCTGTATACATCAGAGGAGAGCGTGGGACTGCGGAGCCTGACCCAGGCGGTGCCCTTTGTCTGCACGTCGGAGAACCGTCCACTGGCGGCCTGCCAGGTGCTGTGGGCCGCCGGAAGGCTGCTGCTGTGCGAGGCCCAGGCACTGACGCCCCGCCGTTTGTCCCTGCGTCTGATGCCGGAGTGGACGGTCTGCGGCTATACCTGCACCACCGTACAGCTGTGCTGCGGCGTGGAGGAGGACCCCGCCCTGCGGCTGCGCCGCCGGGAGCATGAGCTGTACATGACCGCCGCCATGGCGGAGCGTGAGGGTGCCGTCGCCGGTGAGGTCACGGTACCGGCCGGCCAGCCGGCACCGGAGGACCTGCTCCTCTGCCGCCTGTACCCCCAGGTCGCCTCCTGCCAGCTGGTGGGCGCCAAGCTGCTGGTAAAGGGAGAACTGACCCTCTGTGCCCTGTATCGCTGCCAGCAGCAGAAGCTGCATACATACACCGCCGCTGTGCCCTTCTCCCAGATCGTGGACAGCCCGGCCGGCGGTGAGGAGGGGGATGTTGCCGCCCGGGTGCAGCTGATCTGCGGCGAGGCGCGTCTGCTGCGGACCGAGGAGAGCAGCGGATTCTCCGTCTCGGCGGAGCTTCGGCTGCTGCTTCGTATCACGCGTAAGGAGACGGTATCCTGCGTTACGGATCTGTACAGCACCCACTGCGGCACCAAGCTGGAAACGACAGAACGGTCCCTGCCCCTGGCGCCGGAGCGCCCCGTGCGGCAGGAGGCGGTCCAGCATCTGGATTTCGGCCGTCAGCGGCCCTTCGTGTTCGTTACGGATACCGCCTGCGCGCCCTCCGCCGGAGAAGACGGTACGCCCTGCGCCGACGTGCGTATGCGTCTGCTGTATCTGGACGAGGAGGAGGCCCCGGCCGTCACCGAAAAAATGGCGCAGCTGCCGCTGGGAGAGGGAGAGGTCTGTACCCTGTGCGGCGCACCGGAGGTAGCCTTTACCGGCAGCGGTTGTGATCTGCGGCAGGCGGTGGCGGTATCGCCCGCCGCCGCGCCCCGTGAAACGCTGTCGACCGTCAGTGCGGTGCAGTGTCTACCTGAGCAGGAAAATGCCCGCCGGCCATCTCTGGTCATGCGGCGTCTGGCGCCGGGAGAGACTCTGTGGGATGCGGCAAAGCAGTACCGCACCGACGAGGAGCTGATTCGCACGGTGAACCAGTTGGAGGAGGGAACGGTACCGGATAAAATGCTGCTGATCCCCCGCGTTCGGTAAATTTTCGTTGACTTTCCGCCGCCGTTTGGGTAGAATTGATCCTGCGAGTACGCTGGATAGTCGCGGGGACAGGGCGAAAGCCCGTCCATGAGGAAAGTCCGGGCTCCACAGGGCAAGGATAGCGGGTAACGCCCGCCGAAGGCGACTTCAGGAAAAGTGCAACAGAGATATACCGCC